>JAEEGI010000612.1_pt1 | contig 102689 bp, 92 predicted proteins | sample 8958751 | NCBI WGS metagenome assembly JAEEGI01 (sample SAMN16246545, study PRJNA631951) | gut metagenome | biome: gut microbiome; feature: rumen; material: KS-attached | host: Bos | place: Iran: Karaj | collected 2018-10
TGGCCAGTTCCCATGTGAACGAGTAGGCGAAATAATCGTTGGCTTTAAGGGTGCCGAGACTTTGCCCGTTCGAGTTCGGAAGGAGCTTCTTCATCACGCTGTAGAAGTCACGTTCGCCATTGGGACCAGGGGCGGAATTGAAGTGGATTTCTCTCTCGATGACGCCCACATGGAGTTTGAGCTCGCTTTCGATGTCAATTGAAGCACGGCCCATCACATGGACAGCGATGGTGTTTTCCGCTTCGTTCACCTCGTAGGTCAAAAGCAGCTCCATGGGTGACTCGATGGCGTGCAACTGGTCGATGATGCCTTGGGTCACTTGGTTTGGATTGCCTGAAAAGCGGGTGCCGTCGATGACGACTTGCGGGACGCCAGTCACATTATAATAGCTTGTCCTTGCTCCGTTTTCGGCGGTGTTGTGGAGATACATGGGGTCGGCTGAAGAGGGCCAGTTCACATGGTATTTGATGGCTGCAATTTTGTCAGCGTTGTTGGCGATAAGTGCATCCATGGCGGGGTTGTAGGCGGCGCAAGGACCACAACCGGTGTTGGTGAAGCTTTCGAGCAATAAAACACGTTGGTTTTGTGCATTGGTTTTCAATGAGAACAGCATCATGATTGATGCAAAAAGAATGGTAAATCTTTTCATTTGAATAAGGTTTTAGCTGATAATTGTGCACAAAAGTAGGCATTTTTCAAAAAATGGCAATATTTTTGTTGCAAGATTGGAAAAAGATTTGCATTTTTGCAAGTTGAAATAATAAAAAGACAATTAAAATAATACACTATGATGAAAAAGTCTATTTTTACACTTTTGTTTTTGGCTATAGTGGCCTGTGTGTCAGCGCAATCATTACAGTTTGAGCTGAAAGGTCATGTTTATGCTAATGGCGAGTCCATTATTTGTGACTCTGTGTCAGAAATGGGAGAGCTGGTTCAAGAGATGCAAATTCGCAATCTTACCTCAACCTCGCTTCAGGTTATGGTCAAGAGGGAAATTATCCAAATGGTTGATGGCACTGAGAACTCTTTCTGCTGGGGCAATTGCTTTGCTCCTACGGTAGATGTGAGCAGTAGGCCTGTAACAATGGATGCTGGTGCTGTTTCAGTCGAGGGACTTCTCTCTTTCCATCAATTGCTTGACCCGACTTATTCTAGTGATCCGAGCAATTACGCCGTAGGCACTTCCGTCGTGAAGTACTATGCTTATCCCGCCGACAATGAAGAGGACAAGGTCTGCATCGAAGTTTGGTTTGCCTATAATGCCGAAGGCGTTTCGGAAAAGCCGAGCATCAGTTTTAGCCATGCTTATCCGAATCCCGCTTCGTCGATGGTGCGTTTCGATTACAACCTTTCGGCAGCCGACAATGTTTCCGCAGCAGTGTATAACCTGCTTGGTCAAGAGGTGATGCGCGAGCAGCTGAATAACATGCAAGGTGTGGTGAGCTTCTCCGTTGCCGACCTCAACGATGGCATTTATTTCTGCAACTTGTTTGTCAACGGACAGGCTGTAAAGACCGAAAAGTTTGTCGTGAAAAAGTTTTGAATTCTGTAGAGAATAATAGTAGTAATGTTTTGTTTTTCATGGTCATTGAGCCGCTCTTAGGGGCGGCTCTTTGTTTTTTGTCAAGTTGCAAGGTTACAACCTGGTGAATGAAATGACAATTTGCGGAAAAATGACGACTTTTGCACAATGTTTGATAAAAGTGAGGAGGTTTAATAACAAAAAACAAAACAACGATGGAAAAGAAACTTCAAAGAGACACAAATCACAAAGTCATTGGCGGCGTCTGCGCGGGCTTGGCCAACTATTTCGACATGGATGCTTCTCTGCTGAGGCTTTTGCTCGCATTCATGATTTTGTTTGCTGGTACAGGCTTTTGGCTTTACATCATCCTATGGATTGTGATGCCCGCAGGAAATGGTTTTCAACCTACTGCTGAAACTATCGACGCTGACATGAATGATGCTTCCCCCAACCCTCAAATCAACAAAGGCAGCCTGGTTGTCGGCTTGATTTTAATCGGATTGGGTGCGCTCGGCCTTATCCACCGCTTTGTTCCGGCATTCAACTGGCAGATGGTTTGGCCCATCATCCTCATCGTCCTCGGCCTCGTTTTACTCATCCCTAAAGACAAAAAGTCATGAAAAACAAGAATCTGTTCTTAGGAGTCATACTCCTTTTTGTTGGCATCGTTGCCTTATTAGCCTCCCTCGACATCTTCGAGTTCAAGTGGAGCATTGTTTGGAAATTGTGGCCCATGTTGCTCATTTTCATAGGGATTATGGTCCTGCCAGTCAAGGATTGGCTGAAAGCGGTATTGCTGTTGGTGTCATTGGCAATTAGTGTGCTGTTGTATCGCTATGAGCTGAACAACAGTCATTTTTGGCCGTTTTCCTTAAATGATAGTCAAGCGAAGACGGAAATTCTTTGTGACGCATGAAGCAATAATTGTTTTTTTTGAGGATTTTGTTCAGTAATTCGTGAGAATTTGTTTATTTTGCACTTTATTTAATATAGGTGTAATCAAATTCTCATTTTGAACTATGAATAATCGTCATTTTTGCAGACTGCTTTTCACGACTATACTATTCTTTTTTGGCGCGCTAACCCTTTGGGCACAAGACAATAGCATCAAGGGTTTCGTCTATGAGGAATCAACGGGTGAGCCGATGATGTTCACTAATGTTTACCTGAAAGGCACAACCTTTGGCAGCACGACCAACGAAAACGGTTATTTCAACATCAACCGCATTCCTGACGGAAACTACACCCTGCTGATTACCAGCGTGGGTTACGACACTATTTCCGAGCGGTTCTCATTGTCGAAAGGCCAAACCATCAGCCGCAAGTATTTTTTGAAGGAGACGAGCCAACAATTAGAAACGGTGACAATTACCGCCGACAAGATTGAGGCCCGTACCGAGACCAAGACCTCGGTCATTACTGTGACGCCCAAAGTCATCACGAAGATTCCGAGTGTGGGTGGTCAGGCCGACTTTGCGCAATACCTGCAAGTGGTGCCGGGTGTCATCTTCACTGGCGACCAAGGCGGACAGCTCTACATCCGTGGTGGTTCGCCCATCCAAAACAAGGTGATTCTTGATGGCATGGTGGTCTACAATCCTTTCCATTCCATCGGCCTTTTCTCTGTGTTCGACACTGACATCATCCGCAACGCTGACGTTTACACGGGTGGCTTTGGCGCTGAGTACAGCGGCCGTATCTCCTCCGTGATGGACATCTCCACTCGCGACGGCAACAAGAAGCGTTTCTCGGGTAAGATTGGTGGAAACACCTTTGGTGCCAAGGTGATGCTGGAGGGTCCCTTGATGAAAGCCAAGACGCCTGACGATGCCTCGATGTCGTTCATCATCTCAGCCAAAAACTCCTATTTGGAGCAAACCAGTAAGTATATTTATTCCTATGCTTCAGAGACTGGCTTACCTTTTAACTTCCAAGATATTTATGGTAAGATTTCGTTGAACGCCCCCAATGGCAGTAAGTTCAACCTGTTCGGCTTCTCGTTCAATGACCAAGTGAACAACTATATGTCGTTGTCCGACTTTGGGTGGAATTCCTATGGTGCAGGTACCAATTTCCTCGTCATCCCTGGTAAGTCGCCCGTGATGATCGAGGGTAACATCGCCTATTCAAGCTACACCTCGCGAATGAAAGAGGCGGATAGCCCAGACCGTTTTAGCAAAATCAGTGGTTTCAACGCAGGCTTCGATTTCACCCAGTTTATTGGCAAAAGCACGTTGAAATATGGTATCGAGATGTTGGGTTATACGACGAACTATCTCACTTATAGCGTATACGGCAATCAGCGGATTGGTGGTGACCCTGAAAATTCGACGGAATTGGGCGTTTATGTGAAATACAAGGCATCATTGGGTAAGTTCTTGATTGAGCCGAGTTTCCGCATCCAATATTATCCTTCGGTGACGCTGGGTGGCTTCTCGCCTGAGCCTCGTATGGCCATCAAGTACAATGCCACCGATTGGCTTCGCTTGAAAGCAGCGGCAGGTATGTATTCACAGAATTTCGTGGCAGCCACCAGCGACCGCGATGTGGTCAACCTGTTCTATGGCTTCCTATCGGGTATCGACAACATTCCCAGTACCTTTAACGGAAAGGAAATCACCAGCTACCTCCAAAAGGCCAACCATTATATTTTGGGCGCGGAGTTTGACTTGAGCAACAGCATTACTGTGAATGTGGAAGGCTATTGGAAAGACTTTGTGCAGCTGACTAACATCAACCGCAACAAAATTTACGCCGAAACGGAACAAAATGTCAATATCCCCGACCTGCTGAAGAAAGACTTCGTCAAGGAGACAGGCGATGCCTACGGTTTCGATGTCTCGTTGAAGTTTGAGAATCAGCATTGGTACTTGTGGGCTGTTTACGCTCTCGGCTTTGTGAGCAGAGAATACGAAAAGGCCGTTGAGAGCGGAATGGAACTTGTGAAATACGCTCCCCATTTCGACCGTCGTCATAACATCAACGTGATTTTGACTTACACGGCAGGCTCGAAGCGCCAGTGGGAGTTTAGTGGTCGTTGGAACTTCGGTAGCGGCTTCCCATTTACGCAGGTGCAAGGCTTCTATGAGTACTATTCGTTCCAGGATGGCATCAACTTCGATTATACCAGCACCAATGGTGAATTGGGTGTGCTTTACGGCGAACTCAACGCAGGCCGTTTGCCTACTTACCATCGTTTCGACCTTGACGTGAAGCGCAAGTTCTATTTCACGGAGAACATCATGTTGGAGGCCGACCTCAGCGTGACCAACGTTTATAACAGGAACAATGTGTTTTATGTCAACCTGATTACCAGCGATGTGGCGCGTCAGCTGCCCATCCTCCCGACTTTCGGTTTGACCTTCTCGTTCTGATGCAATAACCAATGAATAACATGCCAACCCCACCCAAGGCCGCCATCCATCCGCATGAGATGACGGTGCACGGTCATACCCGTGTCGACAACTACTACTGGCTCAACGAGCGCGAAAATCCTGAGGTTATCGCATATCTTGAAGCCGAAAACCAATATGCCGATGCTTGCTTGAAACATACGGAACCACTTCAGGAACAACTGTTTAAGGAAATCACAGGACGCATTAAGCAGGATGATAACTCGGTGCCTGTCAAGATTCGGGATTATTACCATTACACGCGCTTTGAGGAAGGAAAGGAGTATCCTGTTTTTTGTCGCAAGAAACATAGTTTGGAGGCTCAGGAGGAAGTTCTTCTCGATGGCAATGTGCTGGCCGAGGGTCATGCTTTCTTTGAAATTGGCGAGGTAAGCCTCAGTGAGGATGATAGGCTCCTGGCCTATTCGGTGGATACCGTTAGTCGACGCATTTACACAGTGTATGTCAAGGACTTGGTAACGGGCGAACTTGTGGGAGAACCTATTACTGGTACATCGGGCAATGTGGTCTGGGCGAGCGACAATAAAACGTTGTTTTACGGCGTGAAGGATGAGACCTTGCGGCCTTATAAAATCATGCGTCACCAGTTGGGTGCAAGTCCGAGTGATGATGTGGAAGTTTACCGTGAGGATGATGACACTTTTGTGTGTTATATCAGCAAGACGAAGTCAAGGAAATATTTGATTATCAACGCTGATTCAACACTCTCTTCGGAGTGTCGTATCCTTGAAAGCGACCACCCTGAGATGGAGTTTCGCGTGTTTCAGGAACGCCAGCCCGACATGCTCTACGGCATTGACCATTACCGGGAGCATTTCTATATCCAGACCAACGCCGATGGGGCGAAGAACTATAAGATTATGCGAACGCCACTTGGCCAGACCGAGAAGTCGAATTGGGAAGAGGTCGTGCCGCACCGCGAACAAGTGATGATTGAAGGTTTCACGATTTTCGATAAGTTCTTTGTCATCGAGGAGCGTGAAGGAGGTTTGGTGAAGATTCGGGTAAAGTCGTGGGATGGCGACACCGACTATTATATTGATTTCGGCGAACCGGCTTACACTGCTGGTGTGGGAGCCAATCCCGATTTTGATGCCGTCACCTTGCGTTTTTCATATAATTCCATGACTACACCTTCGTCGGTCTACGAATGGGACATGGAAAAACGGACTAAGACCTTGCTCAAGCGGCAGGAAATCGTAGGAGGTTATAATCCAGAAGATTACGTCACGGAGCGTTTGATGGCGCCATCGCATGACGGTGTGTTGGTTCCGATTTCGATAGTGTATAAGAAAAACGTTGATAATGAGGTTCCTGAGCCTGTCGAAGGGCCGCACAAAAAAGAATCGGGCTCTTCGACGGGCTCAGAGACCCTTAATCGTCCGCTCGTCCTTTATGGTTATGGTTCTTACGGCTCCAGCATGGATGCCTACTTCTCATTGGCGCGTCTGAGCCTTTTGGATCGTGGCTTTATTTGGGCTATCGCCCACATTCGCGGTGGAGAGGAGATGGGACGGCAATGGTACGATGCCGGCAAGATGCTGAACAAAAAGAATACTTTCCTTGATTTCATTGCATGCGCCGAATATCTTGTTAAGTCGGGCTATACCTCGCCGGAAAAGATGTTTGCCATGGGTGGTAGCGCTGGCGGTTTGCTCGTTGGTGCAGTGACCAATATGCGTCCCGACTTGTGGCGCGGCGTCATCGCACAAGTGCCATTTGTGGATGTGGTGACTACGATGCTCGATGAAAGCATTCCGCTCACCACGGGCGAGTATGATGAGTGGGGCAATCCCAACGAGAAACAGTATTACGACTACATGCTTTCTTATTCGCCATACGACAACGTGGAGGCCAAGGACTATCCCGCCATGCTGATTACCACGGGCTTACACGACAGTCAGGTGCAGTATTGGGAACCTGCCAAGTGGGCTGCCAAACTTCGCGCTTTGAAAACCGATAAAAATCCGTTGTATCTGAAGACCGAAATGGACTATGGCCATGGCGGTGCATCAGGTCGCTTCGAGGGGTACAAAGAGGTCGTCTTGGAGTATGCTTTCATGCTTGACATCCTTAAAGAAAGCTGAGTGTCCGCAATTTTTTGTACTTTTGGAGCCGAAATATTGAAAAAAAGAGAATAGAAATGAAAAGAATTGCATTGATATTGACCGCTATCTTTTTGGCATTTAATGGATTCGCACAAAAACAGCCCAAGTTTACCGAGGAAGACGCAAGGCAGTTTTATCAAACCATGCAAGGTGAATATACGGTAATAGTGAACGACTCAACGACGGCAGAGGCCTACATCACCCCGATTTGGGAAAATTTGGGCAATCCTTATAAGTGGCTGTATGTTGAGGTTGTTTTGGATAAGAAAGTGCTCCTTCAGAAAGTGCTTGAGATGAAACCTAAAAACGACAAGGTGTTTCATGTGTATGTGCATGATTTGAAGAGCCCCGCACAATTTGTCGGTAAGTGGGGCAATCCCAACTATTTTGACGGTTTCAACGCAAGTGTTCTCACGCGAGGGAAGAAGATGACCTTTTTGAAGACGCACGACTTTTCCTATCAGTCGCAGTGGTACCGTTATGGTGTCCTCGATTGCTTTCCGAAAGGTGATTTGTTGCATTTCAAGTTTGTGGAACAGGACGAGCGCTTTTATGTCAAACGGATGCCGACGGGCACAAATCGAATCCTGGGCTATCAAGGGATTAAAGAGTTGAAGGACTAAAACAGCGTATTTTTCGGTAGTTGAGCTTGTCGAAGCGCCGAGAAATCCGATTTTTTCATTTCATCTTGAACACCCAAGCCGCTGTGCTTTTCAAGTCGCTGTATTTCAGTCCGCTTATGTCAATAAAAAGTTGACCGTTTTCGTATTTCCACGGTAAGGTTTTCGGGCACCCCAACAGCGTAATTTTCGTGTCTTTTTCGGGTTTTTCGATGTTTAAAACCAACAGGTCTTCAGGATATTCCAAGGCGATGGCATAGAGTGCATCTTTTCCTTGGGTGTAGCAGATGCTTGGTTGTTTGCAAGTGTAAAGGGCAGTCAAACCTTTGGGCTGACTTGTGGTTGGGGAATTACATACCCATTCACCTGTCAGGAAGTCGCTCATTACCTGCGTTTTCATTGTATTCGATGACCAATACAACGTTATCGTGGCTTCAAGTTCATATTCTTCATAAATGACATCGATACTGTGTTGTAATCCATGGAGTTTCGTTGTTCCCGTGTTGTTTTTCCGTGTATCTTCTATGATGGTTTTGCCATCGATGACCAACTTGGCTCTGTCTTCGGTTTGAATTTCAAAAGTATACGTGTCATCAGGGCAGAAAAATTCGCCTTGCCAATGCGCTTGGAAGTGGTCACAGCTGATGGCAGGGTCGGGCGAGTTGCGCTTCCAGTCGAAGTCGATTTTTTCATCCGTGCGTGTAACCGAAACTGGCTTCATTTCGTAGAACTTCTTGTAAGGCCGCGTTCCGTAAATGGCTTCTCCGTTGATTTCAAGCCATTTGCCAAGATCAAGTAAACGTTCTTGTTGCAATAACGGAATCTTGCCGTAGGCAGCAGGACCCACGTTGAGCGTCATGCCACCGCCTGCTGCCACGAGGACGCAGAAATGGCGGATGAGCTCGTCGGAAGTCATATAGTTTTCCAAAGGCTCGTTGCGGTTAAGGCCAAACGAACGACCCAAACCGCGACATTCCGCCCAAGGTCTGTCAGTGAGCGTGATGCCTGCGCTGTATTCGGGTGTACGGAAACCGTGCTGCTGTCCGTCGCCCCAGCGGTCGTTGACGATAGCTTCGTCGCCCACCGTGTTGTAGTACCACGAAATGAGTTCGGTGGCGTGCCATTGCTCGGCTGTGTTGCGCCACTCGCCATCAGTGAAAAGGACGGTAGGTTTGTAGCGCGTGACGAGTTCCTTGAATTGCGGAATCATGTGCGTATCTACGTATGTGCCAATTTGATCATCGGGGTCAACATACCAGCGGTGGATGTCGCTTTTCCACTCGGGCAAGGAGTAGTAGAAGCCCATTTTGAGGCCTTTGTCGCGGACGGCTTCGGTCAATTCGCCACAGATGTCGCGTTTCGGTCCGACTTCAACAGAATTCCAACCTGGTGCATATTGGCTCGGCCAAAGGCAGAAACCATCGTGATGCTTCGAGACCAACAACACATACTTTGCTCCTGACTTTTTGAATAGGTCGGCCCATTCGTCTGGATTCCAAAGTTCGGCTTTCCACATAGGGGCAAAGTCCTCGTATTTGAAGTCCTTGCCATAGATGCGTTCTTGGAAGGTTTTGCGGTCGTCGTTGGTCATCAGGCCACGATAGTACCATTCGGCATAGCCTTCGAGGCTGGCGTAGGCTGGCACGGAATACACGCCCCAATGGATGAAAATGCCCAATTTGGCATCGGAAAACCACTGCGGATAGCCTCGTTCGTTGATGGATTCCCATGTGGGTTGCACTTGGGCGGAAAGGAGGTTGCTAAACAGCAACGCCGTGATGAGATAAAAGGTTTTCTTTGTTTTCATAATGTGCAAAAGTAGAACATTTTTCATAAATTTGGAGAATTGATTACAATTTCATACTTTTGCGGTATGAACATTTATCAACTTTTCCCACGCTTGTTCGGTAACAAGCAAACCGACTTCCACTTCAACGGCAGCAAGGTTGAAAACGGCTGTGGCACATTCAACGATATTGACGAAACCGCCCTCAACGCGATTAAAGACTTGGGTAGCACCCACATCTGGCTGACTGGAATCCTGAAGCATGCTTCTGAAAGCATCGGCACGCATCCCGACATTACCAAAGGTCGTGCAGGCTCGCCCTACGCTGTTAATGATTATCATGCCGTCGACCCCGATTTGGGCACGATGGAGGATTTTGAACAGTTGGTAGCTCGCATTCATGATAAAGGTATGAAGGCTATTATTGACTTTATTCCCAATCATTTGGCAAGACAAAATAAAGGCTTTGACCCCTGCAATTTCTATTATTGCGAGGGTCGGGCGTTTGTGTCGCCAAGAAGAATCTGCGAACAACCATACGAGGAGTTTCCTGCCAAAGCAACAGGTAATAATGTGTTTTCACCATGTCCAAGTATCAACGACTGGTACGACACGGTCAAACTTAACTACGACAACCATGATACTTGGGAGAAAATGCTTGAGATTCTGCGTTTTTGGTGTAGCAAGCAGGTCGATGGTTTCCGCGTAGATATGGCCGAGATGGTGCCAGTGGCGTTTTGGCAATGGGTGATTGCCGAACTACGCAAGGACTATCATCCTTTGATGATTGCAGAAATATATCAGCCAGACCTTTATAAACCTTTCCTTGAGGCGGGTTTCGATTATTTATACGACAAAGTGGGCTTGTACAACACGTTGGAACGGGTGCTTTGCGAAGGCCACGAGGCGAAAGAAATCAGCCAGGTGTGGAAGGACTTGGACGAGATGGATGCCCACATGCTGCGTTTTATGGAGAATCACGACGAGAAGCGATTGGCTTCACGGACGTTTGTTGGCGATGCCTTTGCCGCCTTGCCCGCCGTGTCGCTTTCTGCCTTGATGAACACGGGGCCGTTTATGGTGTACAACGGTCAGGAGAGTGGGGAAGATGCTGTTGGAGAAGTGGGCTACAGCGGCGACGATGGACGCACGCCCATTTTCGATTACTGCCACATGCCAAAACACCAAAACTGGATGAACGGAGGCAAATTTGATGGTGGTGGGTTTGACGAAACTCAGAAGAAACTCTTTGACTATTATCGTAAACTGTTGCATTTCAGGAATGAACATTCTGCTATCAGCGAAGGTAAATTCTATGACTTGATGTGGTGCAATCCGTGGTACATGAACTTCGACCCGCAGTATGTCTATGCTTTCTTGCGCTATTCCGAAACGGAGCGCTTGTTGATAGTCGTGAACTTTAACCGAAATGAATCGCGTGATGTGGAAGTGAAGATTCCGCATGATGCCTTAGCCTTGATGGGCCAAAGCAAAGCCAACGAATTTGATATGAATGATTTCGCTTCTGAGGTACAGCCCGTCCATTTGGAGCCTTCGGAGACGAAAGTTATTGATTTGGATTCAAAAGAGGTCATGTTTCGCACTCTCAGTTGACTTTTTTGAGCTGACTTGATGTTTTTTTTTTCAGAATAATTACACAAAAAATGTAGTGTAAATGAAAAAAATTCTATTTTTGCATTGCGGAAAATTCGTTGCGTAAAGTTCGTTACGAAAAGTTCGCAATGAAAATATATAGATATTATGGCAGGGAAAAAACAAAAACAGCTTGATAATCCGTTTGTTTTCCAAGGATACGAAGGGCCAGAATACTTCTGTGATCGTGTTGAAGAAACGGAAAATTTGATTTCTGCGCTCAAAAATGGACGCAATATCACCCTAATTTCTCCTAGAAAAATAGGAAAAACAGGGCTGATAAACCATGCATTTTATCAGATTAAGGCGGAAAATAAGGATGCTATTTGCATCTATGTCGATATTTTTTCGACCAAAAACTTGCAGGAATTTGTCGAATTGTTGTGTAAGACGGTAATCGAGGATGCGCTGGAAAGGGAAAAATCGTTTGCGAACAAGGTGTTGGATTTTTTCAAGGGGCTTCGGCCTACCATCTCTCCGGATTTGATGACGGGGATGCCAACTGTTTCGGTGAATGTAGTCCCTGCGCAAGCTGAATATACGCTCAAGAGCGTTTTCTCCCATTTAAATGGCTTGGGTAAGCCTGTGTACATGGCCATCGATGAGTTTCAGCAGATTACAGAATACCCAGAAACGGGCACCGAGGCCTTGTTACGTTCTTATATCCAGTTTATCCACCATGTGAATTTTATCTTTTCCGGAAGCAAGAAACACTTGATGGAAGAGATGTTCTGTGCTCCCAACAGGCCTTTCTACCAAAGTACTCAGCTGATGAATTTGGAACCACTGCAAGAGGATGTCTATTATGACTTTGCCAACAAATTTTTCGAGGCAAAGAAAGGCTCGTTTAGCCAACAAGTGTTCCGTGACATTTATCAGCGTTTTGACGGCTATACCTGGTATCTGCAAGCCATCCTGAATCGATTGTATGAGCAAGGGAAAAAGGTGGAAACGGACAAACAAGCCGTAGATGCGATTTTGTTCCATGTCAACGCATTGGCGCCACATTATCAAATGCTTACCTCGTTTTTGACCGACAACCAGTTCGGTTTGCTCAAAGCCATTGCCCGCGCTGAGCTTGTCGAACAGCCATTGAGCAATGAGTTTATCAAGCGTTTTGAATTGCCCAGCACGAGCAGTGTCAAGTCAGCCTTGTCGGTGCTGGTTGACAAAGACTTGGTTTACCAGACCAGTAAGGGCTATATCGTATACGACCGCTTCCTTGGACTTTGGTTGAAGCGGTTGTGATGTGAACTGTCAATGTTTTTGTTTTTGCAAACTTTGTAGATATTTTGTTAATTTTGCAGTATACTAAAGAACGACAATATGTTACCCCTTGTAAAAAACGACCCTTGGCTCAACCCCGTCAGCAAGGCTGTTGACGACCGCCACAACCGTTATGAACAACGGTTGAACAACATTAAAAACAACTACGGCAGCCTCAAGACTTTCGCCACGGCGCACCAGTTTTTGGGCTTCAATTACGATAAGCGCCGTCACGGCTGGTGGTACCGCGAATGGGCACCTGCCGCACATTACCTTTCGCTGATGGGCGACTTCAACAACTGGAATCGCTATGAGTTTCCTCTGGAATTGGCTGGTAATGGCCTTTGGGAAATCTTTCTGCCCGACAGCGAGTTTGCCCATCGTCTTGTGCATGGGAGCAAGCTGAAAGTGCTGGTGCAGTCGCAAATCGGGGAGCATGAACGTATTCCGGTGTATATCAAACGCGTGATTCAGGACGAAGGCAACAAGGACTTTGCTGGCCAGTTTTGGAATCCACCTACACCTTATCTATATAAACATGCCGCACCGCAGTTAAAAGGCGAGCCTTTGCTGATTTATGAGACCCATGTCGGCATGGCGCAGGAAGAGGAAAGGGTAGGGACCTACAAGGAGTTTACCCAAAATATTCTGCCGCGCATCAAAGCAGATGGTTATAATGCCATTCAGCTCATGGCCATCGCCGAGCATCCGTATTACGGCTCGTTTGGCTACCATGTCTCCAATTTCTTCGCGCCGAGTTCGCGTTTCGGTACGCCCGAAGAGTTGAAAGAGCTCATCGATACGGCGCACGGCATGGGTATGTTAGTCATCATGGACCTTGTGCACTCCCACACGGTGAAAAACATCCGCGAGGGCATCAACCTGTTCGATGGGACTGATTTCCAATATCTGCACGCTGGCGAGCGCGGCAACCACAACCTTTGGGACTCCAAGCTCTTCAACTACGGCAAGGAAGAGACCCTGCAATTCCTGCTCTCCAATGTGCGCTACTGGCTGGAAGAGTTCCGCTTCGACGGTTTCCGCTTTGATGGCGTGACCTCAATGCTTTACCTTGACCATGGCGTTGGGACGACCTTCGATGCTCCGGAAAAGTACTTTGGCGATAATGTGGATGCCGACGCAGTCACCTATATGCAACTGGCTAACATACTGTGTCATGAGCTGAATCCGCAGGCTGTCACCATTGCCGAAGATGTGAGCGGTATGCCAGGCCTCTGCAATCCCATTGCCGATGGAGGCATGGGTTTCGATTACCGCTTGGGTATGGGCTTGCCTGACTTTTGGATTAAGATTTTGAAAGACGAGCCAGAGGAACAATGGAACATGAAGAACTTCTTCTTCACTATGACCAACCACTTGCCGCAGACCAAGACGGTGGCCTACGCTGAGAGCCACGACCAGGCGCTGGTGGGCGACAAGACCATTGCTTTCCGTTTGATGGACAAAGAGATGTACACCTCGATGAGTGTAGACACACCTTCCATGACCGTCGACCGTGGCATTGCTTTGCACAAGATGATTCGCCTCTTCACACTCACTTTAGGTGGTGAGGCTTGGCTCAATTTCATGGGCAACGAGTTCGGCCATCCAGAATGGATTGATTTCCCACGTCAAGGCAATAATTGGAGCTACCATTTTGCCCGTCGCCAATGGTCGTTGGTTGACAATGAACACCTGAAATACCATTTCATGGGTGACTTTGATAAGGCTATGCTCAACTTGGTGAAGAAACATCCCATTATGCAAGCACCGCCAGCATGGATGCTCTATGCCGATGAGGACAACAAGACCGTCGTCTACGAACGCGGCAACTTGATCTTTGTCTTCAACTGGGGAACGAATTCTGTGCCTGATTATGTCATTCCCGTGAAGCAGACGGGTGATTACCGCATCATCCTTACCACCGACGACAAGGCTTTTGGCGGCTTTGGCAATATCGATACAAGCGTGAAGTTCCCCTCAGAAAAGAAAGGCGACAACATTACGATGAAGGTCTACAATGTCAGCCGTGTGGCGACGGTGTATCAGCGGGTTTGATTATTTCCCCACCTGTTCCTTGAACCATGCTTTGAGATCCTCGTCCATGCCTTTTTGTTGTTCCAACGAAGTATCGATGTCGTCGAAATATTGGCGGAAGAGGTTGACACTTTCGCTAAGCGTGTTCGGGAAATAGGTCACTTGTTGGCCGAGGCTACCGAAGAGGCCCAAGGCGTCGTTCAGATCGAGGTTGGCCTTGTGGTTTTTCAGTTCAGCGATGGCCTTGACAGCGCGATGATAGTTGCCCAGTGTGCCGTTGGTCAGGTTAATGGTGCTGTTTTTCTGGTATTCTACGCGGATGTCGGTCTTGTCTTTCCAGTTCCCTTCAGGCAGTGCCACCACGAGAGTAAAGTTCTCTCCATCGTATTCCCATTCGATTTCCTTGTCGTTGCAGTAGACATGAACGGGCACATCGGAGGCCACAAACTTAAGTGTGATGTTGCGTGAGGCAGGGATGAAGTTGCCCTCGGCAGGGTTGATGCTGACCAAACAAGTGTTCTCTTGCCTCGTGGTTTGGAATCTGACCCACATGTTGTTTTCGTCGTAGTTCTTGTCGTCGCCGTCATCGTAATACATGGTGAAGTCACCATCGGCACCGGGATAAATCATCAGGTCGAACTGTGTCCAATCAGTGCCGCCCACATGTTGATGGCAGTCGGTGTATTGCGGGATGATGGCGCCTGCTTTCACATAGCGCGGGTATTCGTCGATCATGAAATTGCGTGTCACCACTTGGCCGCCTTGCAGCATCGTGCCTGTACACACCTCGTACCAACTGCCTTGTGGCAGCCAGATGTCGAGGGTGGAGAAGTTGCCTTCCATTGGGGCGGTGATGGGAGCCACCAGCATGTCGTCGCCAAACATATATTCGTTGCGGAAACTGTAGGCTTCTGGACAGTCGGGCCAGTCGTAGTAAAGCGGACGGCAGAGCGAGAGGCCTTCGTCGTGGGCTTTGCGCGCCATAGTGTAGATGTAAGGAATCATCTGACGGCGTTGCTGGATGGTGTTGCGGATGATGTCGGTGTATTCGACGGGGAAAGTCCATGGCTCTTTCTTGATGGCGGCGTCCTTGGTGGAGTGGCTGCGCAAGATGGGGCTCAAAGCGCCAAACTGCATCCAGCGAGCATAGAGCTCGGGAGTGAGTTCATTGCAGCAGTGGCCACCGATGTCATGGCTCCAGAAGCCATACAGCACATTGCTCGCCGTTGAGTTGAAATAGGGCTGGAAATCAAGGCCTTGCCACGAGATGATGGCATCGCCCGAGAAACCGATTTGATAACGGTGGTTGCCCAAGCCGCCCCAACGGTGATAAAGCATCGGGCGTGTGTCGCGGGTGCGCTCAAAGTTGGAGAAGAAGCAGTAGTTGATCCACCAGGTGACGCTCAAATTAGTGAGTTGCTTGTCGTTGAGCCAATGCTGCCAGTCGAGCCACCAAAAGTCGATGCCATTGCGTTCCATAGGCTTCAGGATGACGTCGAATAGTGCCGACATGTAGCGTTTGTCGGAGCCTTGCCATGGAATGTATGGCCGTCCCGTTGTGTCAAGTTGTATATAGGCGGCAAACTCGTCATAGCATTCCTCGAAAGACTCCACGCCACCGGCGGGATGCAGGTTGAGCGTTGTGCGGATGTCGCGGCGGCCCATGTCAGCGATGAGACGGGTGTAGTCGGGGAAGAGTTTCTTGTTCCAGGTCCAACCGGTCCAGTTGCCTTTGCCTTCCTCGGTGTAATGCCAATCCATGTCGATGACAAGCACATCGATGGGGATGTCGTATTGGTCGAATTTCTTCACCAAGTCGCGGAGTTCCTTGTCGCTATAAGCCCAGAAGCGTGACCACCAGTAGCCGAAGGCGTAGCGTGGTGGCAACGGCACCTTGCCAGCGAAGACGGTGAAGTCTTTCAAGGCTTGTTTGTAGTCGTGACCGTAGCCCATGAAGTACCAGTCTTGGTTGTCGAGGCTTTCGCGTTCCATCACCCAAGGCCAGTCGCTGTTGTCGAAGAGGTAGCTCTGCGAGTCGTCGATGAGCGTCCAGCCGTCGGTGGCTAAGAGTCCGTCTTCAATGGGCATCTTTTCGTCCGTCGTGCCGCTGCGGATTTCTCCATTGTAGCGGTCTAAGGTGCGATAGGTGCCTTTCAGGTTGTGTTCTTGCACCATGCCAGGCTTCCATGTGAAACTTGGCACAACGCCTTTCAACGAACTGATGCTTAGGTTGTCGGCAGTGAAAGCCCCGCTGCCTTTCTTGTATTTCAGTTTCAGTTTGGCGGTGGTGATTTCAATGGTCTTGCCTTCTTTGACCTTGAAGTCCACGGCGGGATAGTCGCGGATGACAGCCACTTGCGAGGCGTTGTCGACGAAATGCCCGTTGGGGGCATATTCCAATCGGATGGCGCCATCAGTAATGACGGTGAAACGCACGGTTCCGTCTTGGTAGGCGATGTTTTTGTTTTGCGCTTGGAGGCCAAAAGCCATCAACATGAGCAGCGAGAGGGTAAGGAGTTTTTTCATATTCGATTTGTTTATTGATGATATGTCGCAGATAATCAAATTCTAAAAATTGTAGTAGATTCCAAACTCGGCTGTGGCGGTTTTGAAATCCAGCACGAAACTGCGCTCAATGGCGTTGTCGTTGTTCATTTCCCTTTGGTAGCCAAGAAAGCCATAGCTGAATTCCGCCGACCAATGCTCGGTGAGGTTGAAGGAGATGCCAGGCGAAAGACCGACGTCGAAGAAACTGAAATCGAGCACCTCGATGTCGGAACAGAGGTCAACGAACATCGAAAAACGTTCTCCAATGTCGCAGATGTCGTAACGCAAATAGGGCGATACGGTCAAGCTATGGGAATAGCCTTCGCCGTTCACAAAGGAACCTTGATATTCCAAGGCGCATGCCACCGAGAATGGCACGTTCGCAAAGCAGTAGCCCACGTCGGGAGCGATGGTGAAACTCTTGAAGTCTTTGTTAAGTTGCGCATTGACGCTACCGCCAATCCAAACTTGGGCTTGTGTGATGGTAATGGCGGCAACAACGAAAATGAGGGTCAGCAGTGTTTTTTTCATATCAACTGGTGTTGGTTTGATTCTGCAAATATAGGAAATATGGCGATTCGATTGTTGGTATACGAAAGAAGCCGCCCCGAAGAGCGGCTTCTAGTCTTATTAAACTTCTATAGATTTAGAAGTTGTAATACAGTCCGAATGAAGGAGCAACGGTCTTGAGGTCCAAATAAACGCCGTTGACATTATGGTACATGCCGTGGTCGTATTGCAAGAAAGCAAAACGGAAGGCGGCAGTCCAATGCTCGGTGGCCATCCATGCCACGCCAGGTCTCAGACTGATAGCATAACCCTTGTTGTTGACAACACCAAAGTCGCCAGTGAGGTCCATGAATACACCAAACTTCTCAATGGTGGCAAGATTGCAGCGGAGATAAGGCTTCAGGATAAGCTCGTGCTCGGCTTTGATATCTTTGGCCTTCATAAAGGTGTAGTCCACTTCTGCGGCCACGGTGAGAGGCGTGCCTTTGAAACTGTAACCGATTTCAGGGGCAATAGTGAACGTTGAATAGTTCTTGACGAAGGCAGCACCGACGGAACCACCCATCCACAATTGTGCGTTAGCTGCAAAAATGCCAGTGAAGGCAAGAACTAAGGTCAGAAATAACTTTTTCATTTTTAATGTGTTTTGATTAATAATTTGGTTAATAAATAGGTTTTTCTTTCATTGACGCGGCAAAAGTAGCAAATTGCGTGCCACATTTGCATCTTGAAAGCAGAGAATTGTCCCAAAGGGCTTTATTTCTCTATGAACGCTATAGTTTCACCTTTGTTGACGCGCTTGCCTTGTTCGGCTGTAGCCTCCACAATCTTGCCAGGCCAGAGTGCATAGACGGGTTCCATGCCAAACTCGCTGTTGATGGCACAGAGGAGGTCGCCTTCCTTGTAGACCTTGCCAGGGGCAGGAGCGATGCTCTTGTCGTCGAAGTCGACTTCCCACATCACAATGCCGCTTACTGGAGCGATGACAGGTTCTGCGTTAGGATGGCGCAAGGCGCGCAGGTCTGGAATCTTGGCTTCACCGCCAGCTTTCTCGAACTTGGCCTTCATCTTGGCTTCCAACTCTTGGTTGAAACGGCGCTTGGCCTCACCCGACTTGTACTCGCGATATTGTTTCTCGTGCATGGCGAATTCGAACAGCTCTTCGTCGTCTTGACCGCGGTCCCAGCCTTCCTTCTTCATCTCTTCGATGAAGTGCGGCAGTGCGTTCGGATAATTGTCTTGCGGGTTGCCGGTGAAGAACTTGAAGCCTTTCTTCTTGGCTAATTCCACGATTTCGGGAGCGAGGGTGCCAGGCAGTTTGCCAGCCTTGCCGAGAATCATGTCCCAAGCGGCGGGGTCGATACTGGTTTCGTAGCGAGGCTCGCCCTTGCTGAGTGCGAAGAGATTCATCAAGGCGATGTTCTTGGTGTATTGGCTGAACGGTGTCACCAAAGGCGGGTTGCCGAGTTTAGGCCAGATGTTTTGTACTTCTTGGAACAGTTCGACCAGCATTTCGTCTTCGCTGATTTCTGGCAGACCATCTTTTTTGCGGTTCATGTTGATGGCAGCATGTACCGGCTTGAGGTCGGCCATGAGAGAGCCCATCATGCCGCCAGGCAGACCGCAGCCCAACAGCAACGAGTTGATGTAACGGTTGCGCGGGTCGATCCAATAGCCGAGGAAGTCGTCCATAAAGCTTTGTGTCATGCTGCGGGCAGCCATGTAAGTCTTCATGTCGATGTCCTTCACGAGGAAACCTGCGTCTTTCAGCATGGCTTGCACGCTAATCACGTCGGGATGGACGGTACCCCATGACAGCGGCTCCATGGCTACGTCGACATAGTCGCAGCCGGCTTTGCAGACTTCAAGCATCGAAGCCATCGAGAGGCCAGGAGTGGTGTGGCCATGATATTGCACCTTGATTTCAGGGTGTTGTTTCTTGATATGCTCCACGATGCGGCCCAAGCTGACAGGGCGACCCACACCAGCCATATCCTTCAGGGCGATTTCCTTGGCGCCAGCCTCGATGAGTTGGTCGGCGATGTGCATATAATACTCAGCGGTATGCACCTGCGAGTAGGTGATACTCATGGCAGCTTGCGAAATCATGCCCGCTTCGTTGGCCCAATGGATGGACGGGATGATATTGCGCACGTCGTTGAGGCCGCAGAAGATACGGGTGATGTCGACGCCTTGGGCTTTCTTCACTTTGTACATCAGTTGGCGCACATCAGCGGGCACGGGGTTCATGCGGAGCGCATTCAAAGCTCTGTCGAGCATGTGACACTCGATGCCACCCTTGTGCAATGCTGCGGTGAAGGCGCGGACTGACGGATTCGGGTTCTCACCATACAGCAAGTTGACTTGCTCGGCGGCGCCACCGTTGGTCTCCACGCGGTCGAAGCAGCCCATTTCGATAATCAGGGGAGCGATTTGCTCTAATTGGTCTTTGCGTGGCACATATTTGCCTGACGACTGCCACATATCGCGGTAAACCAGGCTGAATTTGACTTCTTTTTTCATTATGATTGTGTGTTTTATGCGATTTTGATTGAAGCGGCAAAGGTACAAAATTATTGGCAATAAAAGTCAAAATCTCTCAATATGCTTGCATAAATGAAAAAGTTGTATCTTTGCCTCGGTTCTTATGGCGGAATTTTGCCGCCGACATATAGAAACACGAAGCGTTATGCTCGTCTTGTGTCCGTAAACGTGAGAAATTTTCGTAGACAAGTGAGTATAGTGGTTCGCGCATTTTAGCGTGGACTGTTATAGTTGCAACTTTCTACAAAGGTAATTCTCACGACCTACGGACAGAAATGTGGTATATCAGTGCCACGCTTCTTTTGTATAATTCTCCTTTTGGGTGCTGAAAAGGAAATTAAATGTTGCTCCCGACACGGATTTAGGGTATAACAAAATGAGAATCACTTATCGAACCATTCCATTATTGTTTTTTATGTTGGGAACATTGGCTTTTTCGGGATGCAAAACCGTTTCCATGTTTGATATGAAATCAGAAGGCGAAATGTTCACTTTATTAACTAAAATTACTGAGACTCCTGATGCTGTTAGCCCCTTCGGAGGCGACAATGATGGCCCTTTGTTTTTTGCCTATCAGGCTGACGGGAAGGGCCAATGCAATATTTATAAAAAAGACAATCCTTTGTCAAATTCGATGACGCAAATGACAGGTGTGGACGTGGCAATTGTACCTACATATAGTAAAGTTGTGGACAAGATTGCATTTAGAATGAACAATGACATATATACTATGCCTGCTTCGAAGGGTAAGGCTCTAACCCAAATCACAAGTACCAATGACTGTAAGGAGGATCATCCTTGTTTCAGTCCTGATGGGAAATATATTGTGTATGATCGCATCATGTGGGGGTCTTACAATGGAGTATACAACTATTTCACTGATAGGTCTGAAATATGGATTAAAAATTTAGAAACGGGAGAAAATATGCTTATTGGTAAAGGTTATACTCCATCATTTTCGCCAGATGGTAAGAAAATAGTTTATTGTAAAGTTGAAAACATGAATGCATCAATATGGGTTATGGATTTCGATGGTGACAACCAGAGTAAAATAACAGACAACAATACATTAGAGAGTGCGCAACGTCCTCGTTTCAGCCCTGATGGCAATCAGATTATATTCGATGCATCGGACAAGAGTGGTAATATGGACTTATATGTCATTTCTGTTGATGGTGATAATCTTACTAGGTTAACAGTAAATAAATCTAGTGACACACAACCTTATTGGTCAACAGATGGATATATTTATTTCGTGTCCGACCGAGGTGGAAAAGCGAAAAATTATAATATTTGGAGATTCAAATACTAATTGTACGTAGTGTTCACAAGTTCTTTTTGCTTTTTTATTCAAAATCCTTGAACATCAGCATTTCCAATGTAAACCAAAGAAAAGCCAGAAAGAGGGCGCGACACTTATGCCGCGCCCGCTGTGTTTAATCGGTTTTTTCCATTTTCTCCATAATTGGAATTTGCTCCAACAAATCCTCGACAACAAATTCCCAGTATTTGCCTTTCAGACATCTTATCTCTGTATAATCATCGAATGAATGGAGCCTTTTGAAACCGCCGAAGCGATGTTAGTTCTTAATCTCATGGCCTAAATACTTTTGAATATTGTTGTTCCTATTCTCCGAATTCCAACTGTCTTTGATGCCGCTTAAAACCTTGGTAATCTTTCTTTCGCCATAATATCGAATGGTTTCTTTGATTTCGCTTTCATTACCATATTCAAAAACCCTCTGGATAATCCATTCCGAATTGCGGTGCCAGTCAATGGTCTCAAAATCGGTGTCCCAAAACAAGGCTTTCCTGTATTTTGATTTGTCGGGTTGTGATTGCTCAGAATTATTATTCGTCGCGAGGAAAATCTCATAATTGGTTTGGATTTGGTAAAAGAAGCATTGATAGTTAATTCCTAATGCTTTTTCCAACCTAAGGGAATTGTCTGGAGAAATCCTTCTGCGGTTGGCAATAAAATCGTTGATTCTTTGGTAGGGTATTTCAGATCGTGATGCCAATTCACGTTGGGTGAGATGCTCTTTTGTCCTGATTCTGTCGAGCACTGCGCCGCAGGGAATGTGATGGTATGTCAGATAGTTTTCGTACATGATGTTGTTTTTCGGCTGCAAAAATAATAAAAATAACCAAATTTGGTTACAATTTGAACAAAAAATGTAGAGACGTGCCATGGCGCGTCTCTACAAATGTACAATTCAATTAAAACAATCCTTCAAGGATGCTGTCCTCCACCAAATTCGGCAAGGTGACCTTTAATCTTGGTTCAGCCTCCATGGCGCGTTTGATGGCAAAGGTGGCGCCTTCGTTGCGGGCCCAGTTACGGCGAGCGATGCCGTTGTTCACGTCCCAGTGCAGCATGCAGTGGAGGCGTCTGTCAGCATCAGCGGTGCCGTCTAAGACCATACCGAAGCCACCGTTGATGACTTCGCCCCAGCCTACGCCGCCGCCGTTGTGGATGCTCACCCAAGTGGCACCACGGAAACCATCGCCGATGACGTTCTGCACTGCCATGTCGGCGGTGAAGCTTGAACCGTCATAGATGTTGGAGGTCTCACGGAATGGGCTGTCGGTGCCACTCACATCGTGGTGGTCGCGGCCAAGGACGACGGGACCGCTCAGGCGGCCGTCGGCGATAGCCTTGTTGAACTCAGCGGCAATCTTGGTGCGGCCTTCGCAGTCGGCGTAGAGGATACGGGCCTGTGAGCCGACCACGAGGTGGTTTTCCTGTGCGCCACGGATCCACTGGATGTTGTCGCGCATCTGTTGCTGGATTTCGGCGGGAGCGGTGCGGGCAATGTTTTCAAGCACTTCGCAGGCAATGTCGTCGGTGACGGCAAGGTCCTCGGGCTTACCCGAAGCGCAGACCCAACGGAAGGGGCCGAAGCCGTAGTCGAAGCACATGGGACCCATGATGTCTTGTACGTAGCTGGGATAACGGAAGGTACCGTCTTCTTTCATGATGTCGGCGCCAGCGCGGCTGCTCTGCAGCAGGAAGGCGTTGCCGTAGTCGAAGAAGTACATGCCCTTGGCGGTGAGCTTGTTGATGGCGGCCACATGGCGGCGCAACGAAGCCTGCACCTTTTCCTTGAACAGCTCAGGGTTCTCGGCCATCATGGTCTTCGACTCCTCAAACGACTGTCCGACAGGATAATAACCACCTGCCCATGGGTTGTGGAGTGAGGTCTGGTCGGAGCCGAGGTCAACGTGGATGTCATGCTCGGCAGCATATTCCCAGAGGTCCACCACGTTGCCTTGGTAGGCGTAGCTGCGGGCTTCCTTCTTGGCGAGGCTCGCGTTGACATGCTTGAAGAGTTCCTCGATGTTGTCATACACCTCATCGACCCAGCCTTGCTGATAGCGTTTCTGTGTGGCAGCGGGGTTGATTTCGGCGGTGATGCTCACCACACCGGCTATGTTGCCAGCCTTGGGCTGGGCGCCACTCATGCCGCCGAGGCCAGCGGTGACAAACAGTTTGCCAGCAGTGCTGCCGCCGTGCTTGCGGGCTGCGTTCAAGACGGTGATAGTGGTGCCGTGGACGATGCCTTGAGGACCGATATACATATAGGAGCCGGCGGTCATCTGACCGTATTGCGTCACGCCGAGGGCGTTGTAACGCTCCCAGTCGTCGGGCTTGCTGTAGTTCGGGATCATCATACCGTTGGTGACGACCACGCGCGGGGCATCCTTATGCGACGGGAACAATCCCATCGGGTGACCGCTGTACATGGCCAAGGTTTGGTCTTCGTCCATGTTGGCGAGGTACTGCATCACGAGGCGGTATTGTGCCCAGTTCTGGAAGATGGCGCCATTGCCGCCGTAGATGATGAGTTCGTGGGGATGTTGTGCCACAGCAGGGTCGAGGTTGTTTTGAATCATCAGCATGATGGCTGCGGCCTGCTTGCATTTGGCAGGATATTCGTCAATCGGGCGGGCGTACATCTTGTAGGACGGACGGAAACGGTACATGTAGATGCGGCCGTATTTCTCCAGCTCCTCAGCAAATTCGGGGGCCAAAGTGGCGTGGAATTTGGCGGGGAAGTAACGCAAAGCGTTGCGGATGGCCAGTTTCTTCTCGGCCTTCGTCAGGATGTCCTTGCGCTTGGGCGCATGGTTGATGGTCGTGTCGTATGGCTTCACTTCCGGCAGTTCATCGGGGATGCCGGCAAGAATCTCTTTTTGGAAATCGTTGAGTGTGCTCATTATGTTTAATTGTTGATTGTTGAATCGTTTAATTGTTGATTGTTGTTGATTTTGGCTGCAAATATAGGGAAAATTTCCTCGTTTTTTTCACAAATTGTTTGTACTGTCATTAAAACATTATTCTTGTTGTTTATACTTCTGCCGAAAGTGTCTAAAAATTATAGTTTCGGCACTAATATAAATCATATTTCTGCCGAAAATGCAAAAATTAGTGGGTTTCGGCGTTACTATAATTGAAAAAATCGTATCTTTGTCGCGTTTAAAACTATATAAAAAAGATGACAGACAGGCGCATTATCGGAAGGGAATACGAACAGCATCTGCTGAAGGACATTTGTGGTGAAGCGGAGTCGCGACTCATTGCGATATATGGGCGTCGTCGTGTGGGGAAGACCTATCTTGTCAGGCAGTTCTTTCGCGACCGGTTCGACTTTTTCTTTACAGGAAGTTTTGAGACTCCAATGAAAGTGCAGCTTGCATTGTTTGGCGGTGCTCTTGCGGAATATAGTGGCGTTACAGGGCCATTGCCCAAAACATGGTTTGAGGCATTTGACCAACTGAAATCCTATCTTTCAGGATTGAAAAAGAAACGTTTGACGGTTTTCCTTGATGAGTTGCCTTGGATGGAAACCCCGAAATCCAATTTTCTAAAGGCTTTCAGTTATTTTTGGAATACATGGGCTTCAAGATGTGATGGGATGAAGCTTATTGTTTGTGGATCAGCTACTTCCTGGATGCTTGACAAGATTATTGGCGACAAAGGTGGATTGTATGGTAGGTCGTCACGATCTATTTATATTGCACCTTTTAATCTGTGTGAGGTGGAGCAGTTTTTGGCGCGGCGTAAGGGCATCGTTTGGAATAGATACCAAATACTTGAAGCCTATATGATATTAGGAGGCATTCCTTATTATCTCGATATGCTTGACAAGGGATTGCCTTTTGACAAAAACATAGACAATCTTTTCTTCCGCGAAGGAGCGCCGCTAAAAACAGAGTACAATTTCCTTTTCCGTTCGCTCTTCAAATCTTCTATGATTTATCAGCAAGTAGTGGAGACGTTGGCGAAAAAAAACAAAGGCTTGACTTTGATAGAGATAAAGGAAGCTTTGAAAAGCAGTGACAGCGGAACACTTTCCGAAGTCCTTGATAACCTATGTAAATGTGACTTTATTAGAAAATATGCTGCTTTTGGAAAGAAAAAGAACGGTGTTCTCTATCAACTGACCGACTTGTTTTCGCTATATTATCTCAAATTCCTTGGCGGACAGACTGGCCTTGACGAGCATTATTGGTCTAATGTCAAGGAAAGTACGAGAAAATCGTGGGCAGGCTATGCCTTTGAGCAGGTTTGTCTTCATCATATTGGCCAGATACGCAGTAAATTGAGTATCAATGGTGTACTGACCAATGTTTGCTCGTGGTCTTTGCCCAAGCAGATTGACAAGGACGGAACGGAATGGCCCGGAGTACAGATTGACTTACTGTTATGCCGTGCCGACCATGTCATAGACCTTTGTGAAATGAAATATTGCAACGCTTTGTTCACATTGACAGCTGATTATGAGCAGCATCTACGAGAACGGAAAGACACTTTTGCGCATTTCACCAAGACCAAGGATGCCCTCCATACGGTTTTAGTCACTACATACGGTTTGAAAGAGAACAAATACGCTGGAATCATCAACGCAACAGTGACGATGGATGATTTGTTTATTAAAGGAATGTAATGAGACAAAAAGATGTAATCATAATATGCGCAACTAAATAAACCCTTATAGCAATGAAACATTTCACAAAAACCTTGTTAGTCATACTGTCAATGCCCCTCTTGGCATTATCTCAAGTCACTGAAAAACACAGCTATGAATCAGCATTCCAATCAGCCTATCAAGTCTGCCCCGACGTTCCCCAAGGCCTTTTGGAAGCCATTTCCTTCACCAACACGCATTGCAACCACTTGACCGATGACAACTATTTCCACGACGGTCCCGATGCCATGCCCCGCGCCTACGGCTTGATGGGTTTGGTGAAAGACGGCAAAGGCTATTTTCGTGAGAACCTGCACCTTGTGTCGAAGCTTTCGGGGATTTCGGAGGCTGAAATTCTACAAAGTCCAGCAAAGAATGTGATGGCATACGCCAAGGCTTTTGACCGTTTGGTGAAAGCAAATAAAGCAACTAATATCCAAGGTTATCTTTCAGTCATTCAGCAGCTTTCGGAGTTGCCGATAGGGGAGGAGAAGGATGTTTACCCCCTGCAAAGCATGTTGTATTCCGTATGCCTTTTCATGAATGATGCGGAGCAAGCTGAAAAATATGATTTCCCAAAGTATGATATTGATTTGAAGTCGGTTTTTGCTGAGCATTACGACATGCTTACCGCTCCTGAGTTGAGCGTGAACCGCGGTGCCGACTATCCTTTAGCCATTTGGGATCCTGCACCCGAGTGCAATTTTAGCAATCGTACCAGTCCTGTCAGTGCTGTGGCCATCCACTATACCGAAGGCTCCTACGCAGGTTGTATCAGTTGGTTTAAGAACTGCGATGCGCAGGTGTCGGCGCATTATGTGATTCGTTCCTCTGATGGACAGGTGACGCAGATGGTGCGTGAGGCTGACAAGGCGTGGCATGCTCGTACCGCCAATCCTTATTCTATTGGTATTGAGCATGAAGCCTACGGTAATATTTGGAGTTTCTTTACTGAAGCGATGTACAAATCGTCGGCCAATTTGGTGAGAAACATTTGCTCACGCTATGCGGCTATTGATGGTCATCGAACATTTTACCGCGATACCTTAGATAACGGACAATGTCTCAACAATGGTGTCCATGACCTTGGCGGCGAGACGGCTTGCACCAAAATCCGTGGACACCAGCATTTCCCTGATCAGTCGCACACCGACCCAGGACCATATTGGGACTGGAACTATTATTATAAACTCATCAACGAAGGCACACCTGTTACCGTTTTGCAAGGCTCCGAGGGTCGCCTCGACCACCAGAATTATGGCGACGATGAACGTAAGATTTGGGTCATCCGAGGTCCTGAAATGTCAACCATACAGCTGAATTTCAGCAGTTTCGATTTGGAGCCCAATTATGACTTCCTTTGGATTTACGATGGCGATAATGTCTATGCACCAAAAATTGGGCGATGGAATACACGAACGCCTGGTACGGTCAAGGCTTCGGGCAATGTGATGTGCGTGGAATTCCGTTCCGATTGCGCCACGACCAATACGGGTTGGCAAGCCTCGTGGAAAGCGTTGTCTTCTGAACCGATAGAACCTGAAACGCCCCAAGAGCCAGAACAAGTCTTAGAATCGAGTGTGACCCCTAACCCCACTAACGGCAAGTTTACGGTCCAGTCCGATAGCGAGGGCTTTTCTGATGTGGTGGTTTACGACCTGTATGGCAATCAAATGACCCCTATCATCCGCTTCGTGAAATCGGTGGAAATTGATGCAAGCACATGGCCTTCTGGTGTTTATGTGGTCAATTACGGAACTCCAGTTACCATGGGTAAGGTGGTCAGGTTGGTGAAGCGGTAAAGCGTCTGATGAAACAATAATCGGCTACATGTTGCGTTCATCTTGAGAAATTTCCTATTTTTGCAACCTATTTCAAATTGGAATGAGAAACAATACCATCATACTTAAGTCATTACTGCTGCTTTGGGCTTTGACTTGCTCGTTTTTTGCGAAGGCGCAAGAACCTTGCGAAATCACTTGCAGTGCCGAAATGCCCATCTGTAGCCAGTCGGCGGTGACGCTTAGCGTGCCCAATAATTACCTTTATACCTACCAATGGTCGCCAGGTGGCAATACCTCCAACAGCATTACAGTACGTCCGTTCGCGACTACCACTTATCAGGTGGTCATCCGTGACCAAGACTCAGTGGTCGTTTGTAATCCAGAGATTAGGGTGGAGGTGATGCCACGTTTTGAAATGAAATTCCGCCAGCTGAAGCTGACTTGCAGCAACCATGAAGAGGAAAATGGTCGCAACGCTCAGGTGGTGGCAGCAGTTGATAGCACTGGTAGCGTCTACAACCCGCCGTTCGACTACCAATGGCAACTGAGCCCTCTACACATCGCCCCAGGTGACCCGACTTGGGCCATTGGCTTAGAGGCCTTTAAATACTATTACATCAAGGTGACGGACGGACGCGGTTGCGTGCAATTGGATAGCGTGAAGTTGAAAGCCTATCCCAACCCAGTTGTCGAAATCAGCACCGACCCAGGTGATACGGTTTATCTGCAAAATCCACATGAGACGTATTCATTTGAAAACCTTTCTGCTGACACCTTGCAAATCAGCAACTTCTATTGGGTTCTTAACCAACAGTACAATATCACTTCGACAGAAAACGAACCGCGTTTCACTTACGTGGATGTGGGTGACTATACCACGGAATTGAAGGTGTATAACCCTCAAGGGTGCGACACTTCCTATTATAAATCCATTAGGGTGGAGCCTGTAAGACTAAAGATCCCGAATGTCTTTACGCCCAATGGCGATGGCACCAACGACTATTTCATCATCTCCCTTGACAGCGGTAGCGATATGCCCCATGGAGGTGGCAACAGCGATGGCTCGAAAGGCAGCCGAGAATCGTCATTGGAATATGAAAACTATGAGCCATTGAGCCGGTATTATGAATCTTCGGAACTGACCGTTTTCAACCGTTGGGGCCGCATCGTTTATCATTCCAACGACTACCAAAATGATTGGGATGGCGACAACCTTTCGGATGGCACCTATTTCTATGTATTGAAATGCCATGGATTGAAGAATGATGCTACCTATCAAGGCTCGGTGATGATTGTTAAATCCAGAAGAGAATGAAAAACGTGTTGAATTTCAAATATTTGATGTTTGCAGCAGTTATGGCTGTGTTCGCTTTGACGGCATGTGACGGGAAAAACGAAGGCAAGCTTTCTACCGATTTGGTGACCAGTCCCAAGTCGGCTTCGGAAACCTCAGAAAAACAAGCCGTTATCAAGTTCGACAAGGAAGAACACAATTTTGGTACATTGTTGCAAGGCGAGGTGGTGACTTATTCCTTTCATTTTACCAATACAGGTAATATGCCGTTGATTATCAGTGATGTGAGCTCAAGCTGTGGCTGTACGGTAGGCGATTTCCCACGTGAGCCGATTGCTCCAGGGAAGGATGGTGCGATTAAAGTGACTTACGATAGCAAGGGACACCATGGCGTTCAAAGTCGTCATTTGACGGTCATGTCGAATACCAATCCCGCCAAGAACATCTTACGCATTAAAGGCACAGTGCAAACTCCTGACCAATATTAGTTGAGAGTTAATAGTTGAGAGTTTAGTGTTGAGAGTTTAGAGACGCTTAGCGTCACTGCGAGGAACGAAGCAGTCTAGAAAATAAATCTTAAATCTTTGAATATTAAATCTTTAAATCCCATAAAATGAACAACTTATTTATTTTGCTCCAAGACCAAGCCCAACCTGCTCAAGGCGGTTCCATGTGGTCAAGCCTCATTTTCATCATTCTCCTCATCGTCGTTTTTTGGCTGTTCTTCATTCGTCCGCAGTCAAAGAAAGCCAAGGAGGAACAGAAATTCCGTGATGGCCTGCAAAAGGGTGACAAGGTGGTCACCATCGGTGGTTTCCACGGCAAAGTGACCGAGGTGAAGGATACCACGGTTATGATTTCTTTGGCTCCGAATATGGAAGTCGAGGTGGAGAAAACCGCTCTCGTCCAGAACGGCAGCCGTGTCGGTCAGGCCTAATTTGTCGCTTCCGTCATCGCAAGAAGGCATGACGAAGCCATCCGGATTATGAACCAATTGGAAAACATCAAGGAGAAGGTGGAGCGCAAGAACAAGAGCTCCATCCTCACGTTTCTTGTCTTTTTGATCATCTCTACGGCAGCGTGGTTTTTGGTCAAGTTGTCGGAGAATTATGTCACGCAGACCACCTTTCGCCTGCAATTTGCCGACGTGCCCGCCGAGAAATGGATTTCGTCGGAGGAACAAGTCCTGAAAATGTCGCTCGACATCGACGGTTTCCATACCTTGCGGTACAAGATGATCCGCGAGCCGAATCGTTTTGTCACCATTTCCTTGAAGGATGTGCCCTATCGGCAGGAAAGCGGCAACACCTATTCTTTCAGTAGCCAATATGCAGCCGAAATAATTGCTGACCGTCTGGACATTAGCACCTCCGACATCACCATGAACGATGCAATGGTGTATTTCACTATGGACGCGCTGAAGTCGAAGGTGGTGCCCATTGTCTTTCATTCCGACATCAAGACTCAACGTCAATATGGCCTTTATGGCATCCCCACTATCGATCCAGCATCGGTGACCATCTATGGTCCTGGGGAAATCATCGACACGGTGAGGTCTGTTCGCACCAAGTTGGTTTCGAAAGCCAACGTGAGCGATGACTTCAGCGAGTCTGTCGGCCTTGATATGTTGGACGGTAAGATTCGCTCCAACACCAAGGAAGTGAGGGTCACTGTGGAAGTCGAGAAATTCACCGAGATGGATATCGAAGTGCCCATCCGGGTGTCCGACAGTTTGAGGGTGAGGTTTTTCCCCGAGACGATGTCGGTGAAATGTCTCGTGGCGATGAAGGACTATACCTCCATCGTCGCTGACGATTTCACTGTAGCCGTCGACAAGCAGCAGCTGAAGGCCTTGCAGCCTTTGTTGGACGTGCGCCTTGTGTCATGGCCCCAGTCGGTGCAGGTTTTGAGCACCCAGCCCGACAAGGTGGAATATCTCATTGTGCAATGAAAACAGTAGCCATCACCGGCAATATTGGCAGCGGCAAGTCGTGGGTTTGCGAGCTGTTTAGGCAGCACTTGGGCGTTCCCATTTATAGCAGCGACGATGCGGCCAAGCGGATGTATTTTCAGCCCGATGTACGCGATAAGTTGATGCAACGTTTCGGAAGTGATTTTTATCTTTCTGACACAGAGTTGAATAGGAAACTTATTGCTGACTTGATTTTTCACGATGAGACTGCGCAACACGACTTGGAGGCCATTCTCTATCCCGCTTTGTTCGTCGACTTTGCCCAATGGATGGCAAATCAAAATGCTCCATACGTTCTGTTTGAATCGGCATTGGTGTTTGAGAAGCGTTTGGAAAGCCGTTTCGATGCTGTCGTGATGGTTTCGGCTTCGGAATCGACTCGATTGCGCCGTGCAATGGAGCGTGACCACTGCGATGAAGCCATAGTCCGCGCCCGAATGGCCAAACAATGGCCAGAAGAGGGTAAAAGGCTTCTTTCGGATTATGTCATCTGGCATGAGCATGATGATGAGGACGATGCATTGCTGAGGCAAATAACCCAAATTCATTTACAACTCCAAAAATAGTTCGGGTTTTATAACTTTGATTTCTCGGACTTTTTTACATGGCATTGCTATGTAACATGCATTTCCAAGTTTTTTCCTTTGGTGTTATGTTGCATTTGTGACAATTTACTATTTTTGCACCAATGTAAAATCAAAGTTATGTTAGAAGAAGTATTAAGACAGTTATTCATAAAGTCATTCAAGAATTTGTATGGACAGGAACCGCCTGTGCAGCAGGTGAATTTCCAAAAGACGCGCCCCGAGTTTGAGGGCGACATGACCATCGTGGTGTTCCCCTTTGGGAAGCTGGCAGGGCGTAACCCTGAGCAGCTGGCCAACGAGATGGGTGCCGAGATGATCAAGGAGTCGGACATGATCGCCAAGTTCAATGTGGTGAAGGGTTTTCTTAACCTGTTGATTTCCGACAAGCTCTGGATGGATTTCTTCAAGGAGAATCATGAGAACCGCGAGTTTGGTCGCAAACCTGTCTCGGGAAAGAACGTGGTCATTGAGTATTCCTCGCCCAACACAAACAAACCTTTGCATTTGGGCCATATCCGTAACAACCTCCTTGGTTGGAGTGTCTCCGAAATCATGAAGGCCAACGGTAAGAGAGTAGTGCGCGTCAATCTGGTCAACGACCGTGGCATCCACATCTGCAAGAGTATGTTGGCTTGGCTGAAGTGGGGCAACGGCTGCACGCCCGAGTCGACGGGCAAGAAGGGCGACCATCTCATCGGCGACTTCTATGTGCTGTTCGACAAGAAGTTCAAGGAAGAGGTGAAATCCTTGCTGCCGGCCGACTACGACACCTTGGACGAGAAAGCCAAGGAAGAAGCCAAGGCCAAAGCGGAGTCCGAGTCCACGCTGATGCAGGAAGCCCGCGAGATGCTGGTGAAATGGGAAGCCAACGACCCCGAGGTGCGTCACCTGTGGGAGACGATGAATCAATGGGTGTACGACGGCTTCGATGTGACCTACAAGCGCATGGGTGTGTCATTCGAGAAGATTTACTACGAATCACAGACCTATCTGTTGGGTAAGGCTTTAGTGCAGGAAGGCCTCGAAAAAGGCGTGCTCTATCGCCGTGACGATAACTCTGTGTGGTGTGACCTTCGCGATGAAGGTTTGGACGAGAAACTCCTGCTTCGTCGCGATGGCACCTCGGTGTATATGACACAAGACCTCGGCACTGCCCAGTTGCGTGTCAAGGAATACGACCCCGAGAAGTTGATTTATGTCGTAGGTAACGAGCAAATCTACCACTTCGACGTGCTGAAGCGCGTGTTGGTGCGCCTCGGTCGTGAGTGGGGCAATGATATTGAGCATCTCTCTTACGGTATGGTGGAACTGCCCAACGGCAAGATGAAGTCACGTGAGGGCACCGTGGTTGATGCCGACGACCTCATGGACGAGATGGTGGCCACAGCCAAGGCCGTCTCCGACGAACTCGGCAAGGCCAAGGACCTCTCACCCGAAGAGGCAGACAAACTCTATCACACCATCGGCTTGGGTGCCTTGAAGTATTTCATCCTCAAGGTCGACCCGAAGAAGACCATGCTCTTCAATCCCGCCGAGTCCATCGACTTCAATGGCAACACGGGTCCGTTTGTTCAATACACCCACGCACGTATCTGCTCGGTGCTTCGCAAGGCAGAGGAACAAGGTATCAAGCTCGAAAGCGAGGTAAAGGTCAATGACTTGCAACCCAAGGAAAAGGAAATCATCGTGATGATGTACGGCTGGCCGATGGTGCTGAACCAAGCTGCCGAGAACCGCAGCCCTGCGATGATTGCCAACTTCATCTTCGACCTCGCCAAAGAATTCAACCAATTCTATCAAGAGTGCAGCATCCTGAAGGAACCCGATGCCAACCGTCGTATGTTCCGTCTGCAGGTGTGCGACATGGTGGCCGCCTTGTTGCGCAATGCCTCTGAATTGCTGGGTATTGGAATGCCAAATAGGATGTAATTCAAAATTTAATATTCAAAATTCAAAATTGCGCAAGCCCCCGACTCTTTTAATCTTTAAATTTAAATCTTTGAATCCTTGAATGTTTTCTACATACCCAATGCCACTGAAGGCCTGACGACCTTGCCCGAAGACGAGTCGAAGCACTGCGTCAAGGTGCTGCGCATGACCGAAGGCGAGCGTTTCTGCGTCACTAACGGCGAAGGCTTTCTCTTCGACGCAGAGTTGGTGGAGGCCTTGCCGAAACGGGCCACCGTCAACCTGACGAACCAGCGCAAAGGGTATGACCACTGGGGGTTCAAGCTCGAAATCGCCATCGCTCCAACCAAACTCAACGAACGCACGGAGTGGTTCTTGGAGAAAGCCACGGAAATCGGCATCGACCGAGTGAGGTTGTTCACCTCGTATCATTCCGAACGCCGCGCCGCCAATGTGGAGCGTTTCCAGAAGGTGATGGTGGCTGCGATGAAGCAGAGCATCAAGTCGCGGCTGCCGAAAGTGGAGGACTTGGTGCCGTTCGACAAGCTGGTGAAGCAACCCTTCGAGGGACAGAAGTTCATCGCCTGGATTGACGACGACGTGAAGGATTGTCTTTGCGACCTATATAATAAAGGTGAAAACGTCTTGGTGCTCATCGGCCCCGAAGGCGACTTTAGTCCTGAGGAAGTGGCTCTTGCCAAGGAGAACGGCTTCGTGCCGTGCAGCTTGGGCGAGGCACGATTGCGTACCGAAACGGCAGCCATCGTGGCTTGCCATACCATTCAACTCATTAACCAGATGAAATGAAGAAACTATTGATTGCCATATTGTTGTCGTTCTCATTTGTTGCCTCGGCCCAGCAACTTAACATCGCCTTGCTGAAATACCGTGGGGGAGGAGACTGGTACGGCAACCCGACATCGCTGCCCAACTTGGTGCGTTTCTGCAATCAAGAGATTGGCACCGACATCAATCCCAATGTGCCGACGGTAGAGCCGTCGTCTCCTGACTTGTTCAATTATCCCTACGTCTACATGACGGGTCACGGCAATGTGGTCTTCGATGCCGCTGAGGCACAAAACCTGCGCAACTACATGCTGGCAGGTGGTTTCCTTCATATCGACGACAACTACGGCATTCGGCAATACATTGAGCCTCAGATGAAAAAGGTGTTTCCCGAACTGGATTTCGTGGAATTGCCTTACACGCATGAGATTTTCCAAAAGCCGTACTCGTTTCCGAATGGCCTGCCGAAGATTCATGAGCATGACAACAAACCGCCCCAACTTTTTGCTTTGATTTACGAAGGTAGAATCGTATGCATTTTTACCTACGAATGCGATCTCGGCGATGGTTGGGAAGACCAACGCGTGCACCACGACTCGCAAGAGACGCGCGAAAAAGCCCTCAAGATGGGAGCGAATATTATGCGTTATGTGTTTACTAAATAGAATAATCTAAGGTCCCTGAGCTTGTCGAAGGGCCGACCCGAAATGACGGCGTTTCGACAAGCTCAACGACCTGCACCAACTGAATAACTGAACAACTAAACAACTGATAACTATGGAAGAAAGAAAATGCCTCTACTGCGGTGAACCTATCATCGGGCGCATGGACAAAAAGTTCTGCTGCGACTCGTGCCGCAACAGCTATAACTACGAAAAGACCCACAAGCAAGTCAATGTGATCCGAAGAATCAACGGCATCTTGGCGCGTAACCATAACATTCTACTTGAATTGAATCCCAATGGGAAAGGTTTCGCCAGCAGGCAACAACTCAAAGAGAAAGGCTTTGACTTCAAGTACTTTACGAGTACTTACACGACCAAAGCTGGGGCTGTATACCACTATGTTTATGACCAAGGCTTTGTGCCCAAGGAGAACAATCCCGACCAATTCCTTCTAGTGAAAAACTCTGATTTATAAACAATTAATACATGAAACAATGAAAAAAACGATCTTTACCCTTTTGCTTGCTACGCTGTTTTTCAGCACAATGCAAGCCAATCCTGTTGATGTCGCAACGGCCAAGTCGTTGGGCCTCAAGTTTATGAAGGCCAATACTGCTATCAAGGCGGAGGCTGCCGAACTAAACTATACGGCATTTGCCGAAAACGGACAAGCTGCTTTTTATGTGTTTGCCCTGCAGCCCAAAGGCTTTGTCATCGTGTCAGCTGACGACCGTGCGAAACCCATCTTGGGCTATTCCACCGAAAGCAATTTCACCGCACAACTTCCCGACGGTCTGATGACTTTCTTCGACAACTATAAAGCGGGCTTCAGCCAGATGTTTGCCAATAACGACGAGCGCACTGCGGAAGCCGTTACTGATTGGACAAGTCTGGCAAAAACAGGCATGTTGGGCTCCAGGAAAGCCAACCGTAGCGTTGAGCCTTTGCTGGCATCCATTTGGAACCAGACGGACCTTTACAACAACATGGCGCCCGAAGACCCTAGTTCGGTCTATAGTGGCCACTGCAAATCAGGTTGTGTCGCCAATACGATGAGCCAGATCATGCGATATTGGGAATGGCCCCGCTCGGGCGAAGGCTCGCATGGCTACGATGCCGTCGGCAATTATGGCAGTTATGGATGGCAGGAAGCTGACTTTAGCGCTGCTACCTATCGTTATGAGTTGATGCCTGACTACCTTGATTTTGCCAGCCCTCAGGTTGAGGTGGATGCCACGGCATTACTGGAGTATCATGCGGGTGTGAGTGTCAACATGGGCTATGGCGCCAATGCCAGTGGCGCCTATTCAGAGGATGTTGGCCCTGCCATGGAAAGCTATTTCAGATTTAGTTCCGATTATTGGCATACCTATCAAGAGTATTCTAATAGTTGGGAAGAAGACCTGATGTACAATCTTGACGGGGGAATGCCACTATATTATGCTTCTTCTGGTCCCGATGGCGGTCATGCCTATGTGGTCGACGGATACGACGATTGGTATTTCTTCCATGTCAACTGGGGTTGGGGTGGCTTCGACAACGGCTATTTCGCTATCGACGGATTCTATCTGACGTTCTACTCTTTCCCCTGGTGGCATAACGCTGTGTTTAACCTGCATCCCGTAGATGAGTATTACGATGCGCCTATGGCGGTGGAAAACTTGGAGGTTTCGGAAAATGCAATGAGTGTAAAAGTGGTTTTCAATCCAGTCTATGAGACCCGTGGCGGAAATGCTACGACGATTGATGCCATCTATATCATGCGTGACGGCGTGCTGATCGATTCCTTGATGAATGTGACAGAACCTCAAGTGAGTTATCAAGATGAGGTGGAGAAAAATGGTACCTATTATTATACGGTGTACGCCGTGAACGAAGCGGGGACGAGCAAAGTCGCCCGCGACACCGTCATGGTGGGCAACACCTGTGATGTCCGTTTCGAACTTGCCGATAGTGGCAATAATGGCTGGGACTTGTCGTCCATCGCTGTGCTGGATGAGGATGGCAAGGTTTCTCAACGTGTGGGTTTATGGGATGGCGGCTCCGCCACAGTTATCGCCCAATTGCCCAGCGACCAGACGGTGACTTTCTTTTGGACCTACGACAATACTTGTTATTCACATGGCAGCCTTAGTGAAGTTTCATACGAGATTTACGACTGGGACGACAATTTGATTGTGGCTTCATACGACTATCCGACGGTGGGCGAAATCACCGACTATGAGATGAATTGCGACCCCGATGATGTCGCTGAACTAAAGCAAACGCAAGCACTTTATCCTAATCCGGCCGCCGACTGCTTCACCGTGGAAGGCGATGTCAAGGAAATCAAGGTGTTCAATGCACTTGGCCAGTTGATGCATCAGGGCACTGAAAACACAGTTGAGGTGAGTGCATGGCCCGAAGGCGTGTATTTCGTCCGCATCGTGGATGAAAACGATTCGGTTTCTACAGTGAAATTCTTGAAACGGAATTGATTAGTTCTTCAGCAGCACTTCCGCAGCCTTCAAGGCTTCGGGCGTGACTTTGTCATTACTGAGCATCTTGGCGATTTCGCCGATGCGCTCAGCGGAATCCAACAGGCGAATGTGCGACTGCGTGCGTTCGCCTTCGTTGTCTTTGTAGATGAAATAATGGTGTTCGGCTTGGCTCGCCACCTGTGGAAGATGGGTGATGGAGATGAGCTGCAACGACTGTCCCATCTGCCGCATGATGCTACCGATTTTGGCAGCCACCTCGCCCGAAACGCCCGTGTCGATTTCATCGAAGATGAGGGTGGGGATGTAGTTGTAGTCCGAAACGGCACTCTTGATAGAAAGCATCAAGCGCGAGAGTTCGCCTCCCGAGGCCACGCGACGGAGGTCATCGACGGCAATGCCTTTGTTGGCGGAAAAGAGGAAACGGATTTCGTCGCTGCCTTTGCTGCCAAAAATCTCTTGACCTTCCACGCTGACTTGGAATTGGGCAAAAGGCATGGCCAACTGCCGCACCAATTCCGTGACTTTTTCACTGAAAGCCGTGGCTGCTTGGCAACGCCTGTCATGCAAGGTCTTGGCTTTTTGAGAAAGGTGTTTCATGCTCGCATCCAGCTGCTTTTGCACTTTGGCAATCTCTTCGTCGATGTTCTCGAAGGCATTCACCTTTTCCTTGAGGCTGTCCCTTAGGCTAATCAGTGCCTCAAAGTCGCTGACGTGATGTTTCATCATCAGGCGGCTGAGCAGGTCGTAGCGTTCTTGTAGGCTTTGAAGCTGCTCTTCGTCGAATTGGGTCTCATCTTCCTTGCGGCGAAGGTCGTATGCGATGTCTTTTAGTTCCACCTTTAGGTTCTCGATGCGTTCTGCCAATTCTTCTGTGTCTGGCAAAAGGTGTCTCAACCTTTGGAGCGAGGAGGCAAGGTCGTTGACTTGTCCCAAGATGGCGTTTTCCGAGTCGTCCATAAGGCTGTTGGCGGTCACCAAAAGCGTCTTGATTTCTTCGGAGTTCTCCATCACATGCAGCGTCTGCTCGATTTCCACATATTCCCCTTCCTTCAGGTTGGCTTTCTCAAGTTCCTCAAGTTGGAACTTCAGATAGTCATTTTCGGCGGTGTTTTTTGTGGCAAGTTCCTTCAGATCGTTCAACTTTCTCTTCAAGGTGTTGTAGTTGCCGTATTCATCTTGATAGTCGGTCAAAACCGCTCCGTTTTGCGCGATTTCGTCTAACAGCCGTAGTTGGAAATCGGCATCGGTGAGCAGGAGGGAGTCATGCTGCGAATGGATGTCAACCAGCTGGCTGCCAATCTCTTTCATGGTCTGCAAGGCCACGGGTGTGTCGTTGATGAAGGCACGGCTTTTCTTTTGTGGGTTCAGCTCGCGGCGGAAGATGCATTCGGTTTCAAAATCGAGGTCGTTTTCTTCAAAAAGCGACTTCAATGTATTGTCAGTCAGCACAAACTGGGCTTCAACCACGCATTTCTTATCCTTGTCGAAAAGCACATTGGTGTCGGCACGTTCGCCCAAGGCAAAACTCAAAGCGCCGAGCAAGATGGACTTGCCGGCACCTGTTTCGCCCGTTATGACATTGTATCCTGGTTGGAAATTGACCTCCAAGTCGTCAATCAAGGCGTAATTGCTGATGTGCAATTGCTTAAGCATAAAGCGTGGTTAGTAGCCAGGGGCTTGAAGAATGGCATCGTAACGCGACGACTGCGATGGGTCAATGGCCTTCATGATGTTGGCGGCTTCAACTCTGACTTTCTGTTCGCCTTGTGTGAAGATTTGGACGATTTCGTCGCGTTTGCTTTCAATAATCAGCTGCAAGAAGTAGCACATTGAATTGCGTTCATAAATGCCTTGCAACAAACGCAGCGACCTCAACACGGCTTCGCGGCCTTGGTCGGGATGCTCGGCCATGACATCAAGTCCTTGACGATGGTAAATGTAATAGAACTCATGCAACGGCTGGTAGCTTTGATTATTGACATCGTTGATGATGGCATAGCGGTTTTGGCGTCCCGTGGAGCTCCAACCGTTTTCGTTGCCGGCTTCTTGTGGTGCAGCATTGGCGATGGTCTCGGCAATGGCAAAGAACGGGGCGCCACCATTGGGTGAGAAGGAGTCAAATTCGAGGCCGAGGAAGAGATAGACGTAGAAGCCTATCGTGCTGGTAATGTTCGAAGAGAACGTGTTGGGGTTGAAGTCGAGGGCCTCGCCGTCAGTATATTCAAAGAAGAACTTGCGGTCGACGTAATTGAGCATTGGCGTGTTGTAGTTCGACTTGTAGACCGGTCGACGCAAGGCCATATTGATTTCGGCAGTGAAATAGTCGCCTTCTCTGCTCTTTATGTCAACCATCATCGAGCACTCAATTTTTTCGTTCGTCTTGATGTTGATGTCAGTGAATTTCGTGTTGTTGATGAATTCGTTGATGGCGGTTTGCAGGTTCTGGTATATGGTTTTGTCGCTGCCTTCCACCTTGTTGGAAATGACGCGCACATTGCATTGCAGTTCTTGCGCCTTCAAGCCGCTAACGGTCATCAAGAAGCCGAAAAGTATGAGTAGTATCGATGAAGCTCTTTTCATGGCGGATCAGAATGCGTCCTGTTGCTCCTTGGCGGGATTGCGGAAGTAAATTTGGTCGTGCAGGAACTCGTGGATGGCAATCAGCGTGGGTTTGGGAAGACGCTCGTAGAACTTGGCGATTTCGATCTGTTCCTTGTTCTCAAACACTTCTTCCAAACTATCGTTGGTGGCAGCGGCAAACGATTCGATTTTCTCGTTGAGCTCGGCTTTCATCTCTGAGGCGATTTGGTTGGCCCTGATGGAAAGGATGGCGACAGTTTCGTAAATGTTGCCGGTGCCTTTGTAGAATTGGTCTTTCTGACGGGTAACCACCGTCGTTTCTGTCTTAATCTTCTTAAAATCCATGGTTATTGTATGTTTTCTAATTTCTTTCTTGCTTTGGCGGCAATGCCGTTCACGTCTTGCAGGTATTTGCTGTCGGGGTAGAGATACGACAACGTGTTGCAATGCTCAACGCACGACTCGTAGCGTTCGCGTTGCTTTTCAGTGATGCTGTTTTCGGCATAGTCGTAATAAGTCTTGGCCATATCGAAAAGTATCTCTTCACGGTGCTCCGTGTTGGGATATTTCTTCAGCATGTTCTCGAATGAGGTGATGGCAGCACTGTAGTTTTCCATGCGATAGAAGAGTCGGCAAATATTGTAGTCTTTCTCTTCCAATTTGTTGTTGAGGTCGGTCAAAAGTTGGTTGGCACGCGTCAAGCTGTCGCTGTTAGGATAGTGCTCGATGAAGCTTTTCAACTGCTTGATGGCGCTGTGGGTGTTGGTTTGGTCCAGTCCCGACTCGGGCGAGAGCATGTAACTGCAATAGGCGTTCATGAAAGCGGCTTTTTCGGCATCTTTCGAGAAGGGATAGGTTTGGGTGAAGCGGTTGAAGTAATACCCCGCAATCTCATAGTCGCTTTGAAGATAATAGCATTGCGCAGTCCTGTAGTTGATGGCTTCGCCCTTCGGTGTGTTGCGGAACGAAGCTTGCAACAGGTCGAACAACTGCAAGGCATGGTTGTAGTCGCCACGGTCGTAATAGTCCATGGCCACTTCATACTTCATCTCGTTGTCGGTGCTTTTCACCATGCGGTTAAAGTCGTTGCACGAGGTGAGTGCCACAAAGCCACAAAATGCCAATATCAAAAGTCTGTTTTTCATCAGGCTGCAAAATTACTGATTTTTGCTGAACTAACGATTGCTTTCCGTTTTTATTTTTCGACGACGATTTTTTCGACGTGAATTCCTTGCTCTCCAGTAAGTTGAAGGAAGTAAATGCCTTGGCTTAGTTGCTTGGCATCGATTTGCGTTTCATCGCTGAAACGACCCGAAAGAACGCGTTGCCCCAAGCTGTTGCATAACTGGTATTCCATCTCGCCTTGTGCCTTGATGGAGAAGCTGCCTTGGGTAGGATTGGGATAGATCAGTGGATGCTCTTCCGCTTCGTTAACTGATTGAGAATCATAGCAGCTGACATGGGCTTCCCAGCCAAGCTCATTTACGCCTCGGTCGGAATGGAAGCGGAAGGTGAGTGCTCCTTGTGAATTGGAGGCAGTAACTGTGCCAGGACTATTGATGCCATCGTATTTGCCAATGAGTGTTGCGTTCGTCGAACTGCCATCGTAAATATAGAGAAAGTCATATCCTTCTTCGGTGTTGAAAACAAGGAACTCAACCCGAATCTTGTTGCCTTCAATACCAGGTTTGAAAGTCAGCGTGTAGTTTTTGTTGTTGTTGTAATTGTCGTCTGGCCCGCCATCGTCATAGAAATAAGCATTGCATGTCTCGATGTTGCCACTGTGCATGTTGTAGGCTTCGTAGGGAAGGACATGAATGAAATCGTTGTGGGTCAGCGTTTCACTGTTGCCGTAAACGTCGGTAACGGTAAGTGTGACATCGAAGTCGCCGGATTCGTTGTAGACGATGCCAGTCGGGTTTTGTTGAGCGGAAGTGGCTGGGGTTCCGCCTTCGAATTCCCAACTCCATGAGGCAATTTCTCCGAATGAGTTGTCGGTGAAGTCGACACTTTGCCGCAAAGGGATTTCGGTGGCAGAGGCGTTGAAAAGAGGTATCATGCAATAGCCAGGCGAAAGTTGTATGTCCAAATGAAGTGTTTCCCCATCGGCAATGGTGACATCAACCAGTTTCGTGCAATAGCCTTCCTTGCTGATGGCGAAGGTGTAGTCGCCGCCTTTGATGGGACGGTAGAAATCGCCCAAAGCATGGGTGCTGACCTGTGAGCCGTGGTGGTCGTGTCCACAGACGGTTATCATAGCGCCACTGATGGGTTCTGAAGTAATGCTGTCGGTAACGATGCCTTGGACCCCTTTTGTGGCTTGCTCGATAAATGTCAACATGCTGTTGTGGTTGTAGTCCCAGAAGCTGGGTAGACGCGAGGCGGAAGGCGTTTTGTCGTTGGAACACTCGATGGTCACTTCACGGCATTGGGCATAATAGTTCATATAGTCTTGACGGCTACCCGTGATGGTGTACCAGATGTAGCCATTGATGATGCCATTTTCGGCATTTTGATGAGGCATGTTCATGTAATTATAGTCCCATTCGTGACACAGGTCGGCGTATTCGTGGCAGACTAATTTCCACCAAGCATCATCGGCATGTCGGGGCTGGTAAGTGTCCCAAGGATAGTTCAATACTTCCGCGCCGCCGTGATAGTTGGCACTCATCGTAAATAGGTGCTCTTGGGCTAAGTCCATCATCCATTGGCACTCGTCTTCATAATGGTCGGCGTCATCGGGATGCGGACCGTCATCGAAGTCGGGGAAATGGCGGTTTAGGTCGACATCGTTTCCATTGTTGCGTGTGGCACCTGAAACCGTGTGGTTACCGCTATGGTAGGTACCATCGGGGTTGGTGTTGGGGAAAATGAAGAGGTCTACGTTGTCCAAGATGTTTAGGATTCGGGCATCGTTGCTGGTGCAGAATTCGTCAATGAGGCGGAGCATGAGGATCATGCCAGTCACCTCGTCACCGTGCATGGTGGAAGTGTAAAGGAATTTCACCTTGCCATCGGGACTGCCATTGCCGAGACGGACGCCCATCATCTTTCTACCGCTGGCTAAAGTGCCTAATTCGAGGTAGGTGCAACGGTCAGGATGCTCAAAGGCAAAATCTTGCATCATGTCTTCGTATTGTTCGTAGGTGAGATACGAGTCCCAATCATAAGTGCCGCGCGATGCGTCGTACATGACGGGTGTCTCGCGCAACGAAGGCGGAGTCAACAATTTGAGTTGATAACCTTGTTGGATGAGTCGGTCGTACTCTTTTTGGTTGGCGTAGGCGATAACGGTTTTGCCATCGCTGCCGTCAACGGAGCAAATATCGCTGATGGCTTGAATGTCAGAGCTTTTCTGAACGGTGAGCGAAAAATAATACTCGCCTCTTTCGCGCATAAGTTGCTCCAGTTCTTTTTGACTCTTTTGGGCGTAGATGCTGCCGCAAACGATGGCGGCTAGAAGAAGTAGAATATAGCGTAGCTTTTTCATATTGTAAATGTATTAGTGTTTTGGTCGGGCCTTCGACGGGCTCAGGTACCTTATTTTCTTCGTGAAATCTATGATCCTTGAGTCTGTCAAAATGCTGCGTATGCAACGTAGTTAAAAGCCGACTTTATATTATAATTTTCTTAGTCGTTCCCATTCTTCGATAATGTCTGCCTCCACTTTTTCGTTTGCCTTTACCAAAGGGAGCCTTAACACGTTCTCGCACAGTCCCATGTGGCTCATCAGGCACTTGATGCCGGCAGGGTTGCCATCGGCAAAGATGAGTTGGTTCATCTTCAACATGGCATAATGAAGGCGTAACGCTTCGTCGGTACGCCCCTCTTTCATGGCGCGCATCATGCGACTGAAAGGCTTGGTGTAGGCATTGGCAGCCACCGAAATCACTCCTTGTGCGCCAAGGGCTATCAAAGGTTGGGTGATGCCATCGTCGCCCGAAAGCACATCGAAATCTGCGGGCTTGTCGCGCAATATCTCCATGATTTGCTGCAAGTTGCCTGAAGCTTCTTTCACGGCGATGATGTTGGGATGCTTGGCCAGATCAACGCAGGTAGCGGCTTGCAGGTTGACACCCACGCGCCCCGGCACATTGTAGACCACCGTGGGGACTGGGCAGGCATCGGCGATGGCTTCAAAATGGGCTTTCATGCCACGCTGATTGGGCTTGTTATAATAAGGTACAACGCTCAAAATGCCTTGAATGCCCGTGAAGTCTTGTGCTCTGACGGCATCGATGACGGCTTGTGTGTTGTTGCCGCCCATGCCGAGCAGAACAGGCAGACGATTGTTGTTGGCTTCAAGTATTGTGTTGATAACCAATTTCTTTTCTTCTGCTGTAAGGGTGGGAGCTTCAGAAGTCGTTCCCAAGACCACCAAGAAATCGGCGCCATTGTCGATGACATGGTTGACGATTTTGTCCAAGGCCTCAACGTCAACGGAATGGTCTTGCTTGAAAGGAGTAATAAGGGCAATGCCTGTGCCTTTAAATATGTTGTTTTTCATTGATTTCGATAAATTTAATTCTTAATATGTCTCTCCGCCCCTTGTCCTTAGTCCTTCGTCTCTCGTTCCTCGTCTTTCGTCCCCCGTCCTCCGTCTTAAGTTATTGTTGCGGCCCCACCAAAGCTTTCAGGTAGTTGTGCAAGACGTGGATGTTGGAAACAGGGTCGGTGCTTCTCGGGTTATCAATGACTAAATCATAGATTTCCACATTCTTGCTCTGCTGAAAGCTGATTCTGAAATCTGATTTCGGCAGGGTGCAAAGATAGTCGCTGATTTCAGGAGTCTTGCCGGCCATGTTGATTATCATTGTGCTGTAAGGCAGCTTCTTAAGGAATTCGTGCTTGTCAGGTTTCAGCACGCTCATGAACCCGAAGTCCTTGGGTGTAATCTCGCAGTAGAGGTCACTTTGCAATATGGTCTCCGACATCTGGTTGCAGAGAATGATGAAGCCGCAACGTCCGGCACCAAAGAGGGCTTTCACGCTGCTTTCAATGTTCTTATGTATGCTCTTGTCGTGCTCGTCGAGGATGACCAATACCGAGGTAACTCGTTGAAGATTGGGCATTTTGGCTGCCGTCTTTTCGGCGAGAAACTGCTCGAAGGCACGCGATAAGGCTCTGTTTCTGAGATAAGAAGAGATTTTCATGCCGCAAATGTAGGGAAATTCTATGAAATGGAATAGTATTTTGCCTAAAATCGCTAAATTTGCAGTCGTATTCTCTTGGCGCATTTCTGATGCATGCGAAAGGTAAAAATATGATTGTTACAGTATTAGGAAGCGGAACTTCGCAAGGCGTGCCTGTTATCGGCTGCAATTGTCCCGTTTGCAAGTCGAATGACCCGCGCGACAAACGACTCCGCACCTCCATTTTGATTCAGACCGACGAGGTCACGGTGGCCGTGGATGCCGGTCCCGACTTCCGCCAGCAGATGTTGCGCGAAAACGTCACCAAGCTTGATGCAGTGATTATTTCACATGAGCATAAGGACCATATCGGAGGTCTTGACGACTTGCGTCCGTTTATTTTCAAGCAGGAAAAGCCCATGACGCTTTATGTGGCCGACACGGCACTGCCCGAAATCAAGCGCGAGTATTCCTATGCCTTCGACGAGCATCCTTATCCCGGCGCCCCGACCTACGACATCCGCCGCCTCGACGAGACGCCGTTCGACTTCGGCGACTTGCACATTGTCCCGATAAAGCTGAAGCATTTCACGCTGACTTGCTATGCCTTCCGTATCGGCAACTTCGCATACGTCACCGACCTGAGCGAGATTTCCGAGGAAGCGATTGAAAAACTACAGGGCGTTGAATACCTGATTATTGAGGCATTACAAAAGAAGAAGCACTATTCGCATCTCACCTTGGACGAGGCGATTGAAATATCAAGAAAGGTAGGAGCGAAGAAAACTTGGTTCACGCATTGCAGCCACAGCATGGGTCTCGCTGCTGACGTCAACCGCGAGCTCCCTGAAGGCATGATGCTTGCTTATGACGGACTGAAAATAAAGATATAGCTATCAGCCATCAGCAGTCAGCTATCAGCTCCGATTTAACCTAGCTGAAAGCTGACGGCTGACAGCCAAACAATTCAACGATTAAACAAATAAACAATTCAACAATAATGAAATCCACCTATTCCCAAAGATTAATCAAACTCGCCGACCTCAACCACCACCAAACCTTCTTTGCAGGTCGTTGCTCCGAGTACTTTTTAGAGAGTTCCTATTTTGCTGTGGCGCAGTATGTTGATACTAAGGATACAGTTCTTCTCGTCCTCCACGGCATCGACTTCAAGTTCCCGATTTTCGCGGGCGACATCGTCACCTTCGAGAGCAAAGTCATTTCCGTGGGTCGCAGCACACTGACCGTTTACACGAAAATGTACCGCAGCCGCGAACCCGAAAAAATTGCCGCTGACGGCTTCGCCACCTTCTCCTATTTGGACGAAAACCACCATTCCCGCCCGCACGGCATCACGCTTGAGCTGGAGACCGACGAGGAAAAATTCTTGCAGCAGCAGGCACTTGAAGTAATGGAAGATTCGAAAAGGAGGGCTCTCGCAATGAATTCCGCTGAGAAAAAGAGAAAGGACACACTTTAAGATGTTATGAATGAAAGTGATAATATTATTATTAAGTAACTTTCCATAATTAAGATAACATATCTTTTTGACTTCGGAACTCGGGACTCCGGGACAAGTCAATATCGCCTATTCTCACAGTCTCGTAGTCTCGTGTTTTTTATGTAAACTAAATTTGCTCATCCACTTATCCAAATAAATCCAACTTTTTGCAAATTCTTTTTAATTTCTTGACACACTTTGTGTTTTTCAAATACACGAGAAAACTATTTAGCGGAAATCTTCCATATTCAATTTCTGGGGCGAATCTCTTCAAATTTTTCCCACAATACAGAAAAAATGGTCCGTCCCATGGGCAATCCTTGTCAACGGCAACTGATTTATGTGAGTCTATTATAGTGACTTGTAGTCTCTTTATCTCATTTATTGGTAACTGAAATTCATTAACCCAATGGGCTTTTCTAATCAAAACCAGTTTTGTTCCTTCATTTAGAAAAAGGCTATTGTGTGAAATCGAACCTTCCGTGGTGGCCAACACTTTACAATGCCTTAAAACATAAATTAATTCGTCCAATTCCAATTTTTCAGGAGAAATAACATGATAACCCATTTTTTGAAATGCATCTTCAATGCTTTTCTCACCATAATCTTTGTTCCCCCAATTTGTTCTTGAAAAATAAATCTTTTCATGTATTGGAATTTCCAATTTAGGAGTAGGGATGACCGAATTGTCGTATAACCGAGCAAATTCTTTTGTGTAGTATCTTTCCTCTTTGATAGCAATAAAAGATTCGTCAGCTAGATACACTCTTTTATATCTTGTAGGTTTCTCAATTCTAATGACGTTCCGTGTGTTTACGCCCCATTTCCTCAACAACTTCCACATATTATGACTCTCACAAAGAGTTTCGCTCCAAATTTGACTATACACCCATTTGTGCTTTTTTAAGTAATCATATTCGGGATGAGAAAGAAACCATAGATGTTTAAGATTATCCGTCAAACAATGTCCCCAAACATCTAGCCACATCCCAATATATACCACCTCTTCATCTGAATTGACAACGTCAGTCTCATCAAACTCATATACTCCATTAGTATCTTTAAGATAAGGTGATTGCGCTAACAATTTCCCATTAGATAAAACTCCACCACGAGCCGCATTGTCTCCAGGAAGAATAATAGCATTTGCAATTGCATTAACATGTAAATCTACATCGCAAATATGCTTTCGTCCACATTTAGTCTTAGTTTCCTTTTCGCATTTCTTATCTATATAAAAACTATAAGATACTTCTTTCATATTTCCATGTTTTAAACTGTTTCTGCAACAAAACATTGCAATAAAGTGCAAAGGTAAACATTTTATCGAATATACTATACTCTGCCAGTATATTTCCTTGCTTTATGAGGCAAGAATCCTCAAAACTAGCCGCGAGATAGGCGGCGAATGCTATGTGAAATACTTCGATGTATGGCAGAACATAGTCATGATTCTCTGGTCATTGAGTGCTTCGACTCTCTGCATGAGATTATGGTGTCTCTTTTGGCCGAGGCTCATCGAGCGCAAGTGGAACTTCTCGGAACAAGTTGCATAATGTGATGTGTTTCCTTGAGATTTGTTTGTTGCCAATTATTTGGAAAAGAAAGGCATAGATGCCGAATTGGTTGTCAGATGAATAGGTTTTGTTAGAAATTCCAATTCTAAGACGTTCGTCACGGAAATCGCCAAGCAATTGTTAGTTACCCTCCAACTCCTTCGGATAGCAAATGAAATGCTTCACCACGGGCTGTGAGAGCACCGAGATGTTCAGCTGGTCGGAGGCTTCGCTGATGTCTTTCATCGTGCCGTCCTTGTATAAGATGTTGATAGCCGGCTTCTTGGGATGGTAGGCGTGGTTCGATGAAACACCCTGCAACAACGCGAAATCCGCTTCCTCTTTGGTCCAGCCGTAATACTCCGCAATCTTATTTCTTATACCCTCGATATAATTCGAGTCAAATTCTGAGTCACGCATCTCGATTCTGAACAAATGTCTGTCCGTCAGCCGCCTGCATAGTTCAGAAAGGACGCGATCCTCGTCGTCGCACCAAACTTTCACTGCCGTCATCACGTCGAAGTCGTCGAGCTGGCAGAACTTGTCCAAGACGAAGTCGGGGTTGCCGTCTTCGAAGGGATGTTGGTGTTTCAGGAAGAACGACAGGGCTGGGGTGGCAAACAGGTCACGCTCCTGGCTGAGCATCTTGGCCCTCTTCAGGATGTTGCGCAGCATGTACTCGGCACTCAGCACCGCCTTGTGCATATACACCTGCCAATACATGATGCGGCGCGCCACGATGAAACTTTCCACGGAATAGATGCCTTTGGCCTCGATGGCGAGTTCGTTGCCGACTACTTCCATCATCTCCAACAAACGCTCGGCATTCACGCTGCCCTCGGCTACGCCGGTGAAGAAGCTGTCGCGCTTCAGGTAGTCGATGCGGTCGACGTCCAACTGGCTGGAAATGAGTTTGGTGAGGAAGCCTTTTTCATATTCTCCCTTGAACATTTGGGTGGCCATGTCGAGTCGCCCGCCATGGATTTTGTTGAGCTTCTGCATTACCATCAGCGAGAGTTCCTCGTGCGAGATGCCTTGCACTATGCTATTCTCCAAGGTGTGCGAAAACGGCCCGTGACCGCTGTCGTGGAGCAGGATGGCCAACGAGGCGGCTTCAAACTCCTCATCCGTAACTTCATAGCCCTTGCCTCGCAGTAGCTGAATGGCACGCCGCATGAGGTGCATGGTGCCGAGGCTGTGGGCGAAACGCGTGTGGTTGGCACCCGGATACACCAAGTTGGTCATGCTGACTTGCTTGATGCGTCTAAGGCGCTGGAAATAAGGGTGTTCGATGATGTCGAAATGCAACTCGTCGGGGATGCTGACGAAGCCATAGATAGGGTCGTTGAAGATTTTCTTTTTGTTGGAGGAATTGGCCATGTAGAGCGAAATTTGCCGCAAAGGTAATGCTTTTTTCGTAAAGTATGACGCCTTAGGGTTGCAGGCCTCAACAGGTATGTCATCCCCAGGAAGGCTGGTGGGCAAAGGCAAGGGATCTATAGCTGTTGAGGCCGTCATGCTAAGGTTATTCCCCTTTGCGCAGCCTCCCATAAGATTCCCGCTCACGCACACGCCTGCGTTGGAATGACATGGGAGGCTGGTATCGACCTCTTATTACAGTTGTTGCAGGCCTCAACAGGTATGTCATCCCCAGGCAGGCTGGTGGGTAAAGGCATGGGATCTATAGCTGTTGAGGCCGTCATCTTGAGGTTTTTACCTTTTGCACCGTATCCCATAGATTCCCGCTTACCCACTTGCCTACGCAGGAATGACATGGGCGGCTGGTTTTGACCTCTCAAAAAAGTTCATCCTTTCAAAACAAATTGCTTATTTTTGCGTTACCTCCATATAAACACACAAACTATGGACAAAACCACCATCCTTTGGGCCGACGATGAGATTGACCTCCTGAAGCCCCATATCATGTTTTTGGAACGGAAAGGCTATGAGGTAGTTACGGCCAATAATGGTTCCGATGCCATCGACCTCGTGCGCCAACGCCATTTCGACATCGTATTTTTGGACGAACAGATGCCTGGCATTTCTGGAATCGAAGCCCTCGAAGTCATCAAACGAGAATACCCTAACTTGCCCGTGGTGATGATTACCAAGAGTGAGGAAGAACGTATTATGGAAGACGCCATCGGCTCTAACATAGCGGATTACCTCATTAAACCCGTCAACCCGAACCAAATCCTGCTTTCGCTGAAACGCAACCTTGAGAACAAGAAACTCCGCGACGAGAAGTCGACGATGGGCTACCAGCAGGAGTTCCGTCAAATCAGCATGGACCTCAACAACAACCTGAACTTTGATGAGTGGGTTGACCTTTATAAGAAATTGGTACGCTGGGAGTTGGAACTGCAAAAATCGACCGACGAGGGTATCAAAGGCATCCTTGCCGACCAGAAACAAGAGGCCAACACGCAGTTCACACGCTATATCGAGCGTAACTATGTGGATTGGATCCAAGGCAAGTCGGAGAAACCCGTCATGTCGCATACCGTGGTGCGCGACAAGGTGATTCCTCGCCTTGACGACAGCGACAAACCGCTGTTCCTCATCGTCATCGACAACCTGCGCTACGACCAATGGAAAGCCATCCAGCCGTTGATTGAGACTTATTTCCGCGTGGAGGCCGACGACATCTATTACAGTATCTTGCCCACTACCACGCAGTACGCCCGCAATTCACTCTTTGCGGGACTGATGCCACTCGAAATCCGCCGCCGCTACCGCCAATGGTGGGTCGACGAGGACGAGGAAGGCACCAAAAATCAATTCGAGGGCGAACTGCTTGGCGAGCAACTGAAGCGATTCGGCAAGAACATCAAGTACTCTTATAATAAGGTGTTGAACTTTCAAGCAGGCAAGAAGCTCTTCGAGCAGATGGCCAACCTGATGCCTAACAAGCTGAATGTCATTGTGTACAACTTCGTCGATATGCTCTCTCACGCCCGCACCGAGATGGAAATCATCCGTGAGCTGGCCGACGACGAGGAAGCCTACCGTTCGCTGATGTACTCGTGGTTCGAGCATTCCAGCCTCTTTGACATGATGCGTTTCATCGCCGAAAAGGGCTGCGACATGATTATCACCACTGACCACGGTTCCACCTACGTCGAAAAACCTGTCCGCATCCTTGGCGACCGCGAGGTGAACACCAACCTGCGCTACAAGTATGGTAAGAACCTGAAATACACCCCGAAAGAAGTCTTCGAGGTGAAAGACCCGGAGAAGATTTTCCTGCCGAAGGCCAATCTCAGCACGACCTTCGTTTTTGCCGGCGAGAGCGACTTCTTCGCCTACCCGAACAACTACAACTATTACGTCAGTTATTACCGCAACACCTTCCAGCACGGCGGCATCTCGATGAGTGAAATGCTGATTCCAGTGACGCACCTCACGGCGAAATGATTGTTTGGGCACGCAGAATTCGCAGAATTATATGAAGCGCAAAAGCGAAAAATAATATGCGTCCGAAAAGCTTCTGCGATTTCTGCGGATTCTGCGTGAAACAAAATCACTATCTTTGCGGCGAAAAACGTTTGCCATGAAGGATAAACAATTCAAAATAAGCAATGTGGAAGCCTTGGGCGAGGTCTCCGAATACCTGATTTCCCTGCGTGAGGAGGCCGACATCATAGCCTTTTACGGTTCAATGGGTGCGGGCAAGACCACGCTCATCAAGAATCTCTGCCACAAAATGGGTGTCACTGATGAGGTGAACAGCCCGACTTTTGCTATCGTCAATGAGTACATTACTGAGAAAGGAGAGTCGGTCTATCATTTTGATTTCTATCGTATTAAGAAATTGGAAGAGGCCTACGACATAGGCTATGAGAACTATTTCGACAGCGGTAACCTCTGCCTCATCGAGTGGCCCGAAATGATTGAACCATTGCTGCCCGAAAAGTATATTCGCGTGGAAATTCAGCATGGTGAAATGGATGATGAAAGGTTGATTCATTGTCAAGTAGTCGAAGAATGAGAAAAATGATGGACATGGCCCTAACCTCAGAAAGCATAGATTCCCACCAACGCACTGGTCAACCTTGGAATGACATGCTTCCTGAAGCCTTAGAAAGTATGTCATCCCCGCGTGAGGAGGTGCGGGGTATGGGATCTATACTTTCTAAGGTTTCTCAAGTCTTCATCCTCACCGATGAAAACGTAGCCCCGTTTTGGCTGCCCGAAGTAGAGTATGGGTTGAAATGCGAAAAAGCTGTTGAAATTGTCATCAAGCCTGGCGAACAGCACAAAAACCTGCAAACCGTCCAACGTATCTGGAAAATCTTGATGAAGCATCATGCCGACCGGAACTCCTTGCTAGTTAACCTCGGTGGTGGAGTAATCACCGACTTGGGAGGTTTTGCGGCCTCGACTTACAAACGTGGCATCAAGTTCATCAACGTACCCACGACTTTGTTGGCTATGGTGGATGCGGCAATAGGAGGGAAGACAGGCATTGATTTTGGTGGCGCGAAAAACCAGATTGGCACCTTCGCTGAGGCTGAGGATGTGTTGGTTGACCCTGTGTTTTTGTCGACTTTGCCCCGAAGGGAAATCCTCTCTGGCTTGGCTGAAATGCTGAAGTATGGTTTTGTCGCTGATGCTGACTTGTTGAAATCCAATTTGAAAGACTATCAGCAATACATCAGTCGTGCAGGTGAAATCAAACGCGAAATAGTTGCAAAAGACCCTATGGAAAATGGTTTACGCAAAATTTTGAATTTTGGCCATACCTTAGGCCATGCCATCGAAAGCCATTGTTTGACAATAGATTATCCCTTGCTTCACGGCGAGGCAGTGGCATTGGGTATGGCTGGAGCTTTATGGCTATCTGTGAAACGATGTGGCCTTGATGAAAAAGTTCTGAAAGATTTCGAGAAAAAGCTACTCGTGTTGCTTTCGGAAACGGAAATCGCTTTTGCCGATGCCGATGTCGAATCTGTCATGGGTTATCTTGCTCACGATAAGAAAAACCAAGGAGACAAGCCGCAATTTGTGTTGCTTGAGGCCATAGGAAATCCTGTTTGGAATGTGGAAGTGGAGCCAGATTTGGTGAAAGCATCTTTGTTATATATTATTAAGGTGTCACGTCGATGAAATTGTACTGCGACATCACCTTACCCGCCAGCAAAAGCGAAAGCAATCGCGCCTTGATGATTGCGGCGTATGGTGGATTTGCTCATGATTTCCAGAATCTGTCGGATTCTAAGGATACTAAAGTGCTGTATGAAGCTTTAGTAAGCATAGATTCCATGCCCCGCACTGTCCCATGCTGGAATGACATGCATACTAAAGCTTCATTCATTGACATTGCTGATTGCGGTACTGCGGCCCGTTTCATGGCCACCTATTTGGCCTGCCATCCTGGCGATTGGCTTCTGACAGGAACGGAACGGATGCAACAACGCCCGATGGCTCCTTTGGTAGACGCATTGAGGTCTTTGGGCTCCGACATTCAATATGTTGAAAACGAAGGTTGTCTTCCTCTGAGAATCAAAGGAAATCCTGTTGCGGGTGGGAAGATTTCGGTGGATATGACACAAAGCAGTCAATTTGCCTCATCTTTGCTGTTGGCTTCACCAATGTTTTCGCAAGGTCTTGAAATGGAGCTGCTTGGCGAACTCAGTTCCTTGCCATATCTCGATATGACCATTGCTATGCAGCGACACTTTTTTGCACAGGTGGAAAGACAAGGCCGGATGGTCGTCGTGAAGCCCCAGCCTTACCAGCCACGACCTTTTTCGGTCGAACCCGATTGGAGCGCGGCTTCCTATTGGTACGAAATGGCGGCTTTGAGTGAGGATTGTGAGATTAGATTGTATGGGTTGGGCGGCCCGTCGTCCCATCGGCCCTTCGACGGGCTCAGGGGCCGTAGGGTTTCACGGACCACATGCCTTCAAGGTGATGCCGTCATTGCTGAATGGATGCAGCAATTGGGCGTCGGTACGTTCGTTGATGGGAATGACGTCGTTTTGAGGAAGATACCTTTTGAAAAACGTCCCCTGCATTTCGATTTTTCCTTCAATCCTGACCTTTATCCTACCATGGTTGCCACATGTGCCGGTTTGAATGTAGAAGCCACTTTTACCGGCCTTGACAATCTTGCTCTCAAAGAGTCGGATAGGGTGAGAGCCATGCAGAAGGAATTGGCCAAGTTGGGTAAACCATCACTACATTTTTGCGCCCATAACGATCATCGCATCGTCATGGCCTTAGCACCACTCGCATTGCTCTATGGCCCAGTCACTTTCGACTATCCCGAGGTGGTTGAAAAATCCTACCCAAACTATTGGATAGATGCTTCATTTTTACCCGTTAATAGGTGAAAATGATTGTTTTTTTGAAAAAAAGGCTTCTTTCTAATAGAATTTCCGTACTTTTGCGCGGTATTATGAATCATAGGCTATGAAAGTTGAGTTGTTCGTGCCCTGCATCATTGATCAGTTCTTTCCCTTTGTGGCATCCAATACCATGAAGGTTTTGGAACGTGCTGGCGTTGAGGTGGAGTACAACCCCGAGCAGACTTGTTGTGGTCGCTTTGCGTATCAGGCGGGCTTTATGGAGGAGGCGAAAGATTTGGGTGATAAGTTTCTCCATGACTTTTCATACGACGGCCCGGTTGTGGCTCCTTCTGCGGCTTGTGTGCATTATATCAGGAAGCATTATCCTGAGTTGTTTTTTAACACTGCCAATCACTTGAATTTCAAGAAAATGGTAGCGAATATTTTTGAGTTGACTGATTTTTTGATCAACAAGTTGCATTTTGATGATTTCAATGCAGAATTTCCCCATAAGGTGACCTTCCACGACAGCTGTAGTGCTTTGCGTGGCATGGGTCTTGGGAAGGAAGCACGTCAGCTGCTTTCGAAGGTGAAGGGCTTAGAGTTGGTGGAGATGAAGCAGACCGATATGTGTTGTGGAGCCGATTTCTCGTTACAAGTCAATCAGGAGACTTTGGCAGTGGGGATGGCAAGTCATAAGGTCAAAAATGCTTTGAATACTGGAGCGGAGTACATTGTCTCGACCGATATGACCTGCCTGATGCATCAAAAGGCATATATTGAAAAGGAAGGCCTGCCTATCAAGGTGATCCATATCGCTGATGTGTTGGCCTCGGGTTGGGAGTAATGGCCCCTGAGCCTGTGGTCCTTGAGGCCACTCGAAAGGTCGAAGGGCCAAAAGGCCGGTTATTAACTAAAACTGTAAACAAAATGAGTGACTACTATATACACGAAAGCAGTTATGTCGATGACAATGTGAGCATTGGCAAAGGAACTAAGATTTGGCATTTTTGCCATATTCAGTCGGGTGCCGTGATTGGCGAGAACTGCTCATTGGGCCAAAATGTGAATGTTGGCAACAATGTAAAGATAGGCAATGGCGTACGCATCCAAAACAACGTGTCGATTTATGAAGGCGTTGAGATTGAGGATCATGTGTTTTGTGGTCCGAGCTGCGTCTTCACCAATGTGACTACGCCTCGCTCACATTTCCCCGTACACGGTGTCTATGCCAAAACCAAGATTTGCGAAGGTGCTTCTTTGGGAGCCAATTGTACCATAGTTTGCGGCCATACGGTGGGCAAATGTGCCCTTATAGCCGCAGGTGCCGTGGTGACCAAGGACGTGAAACCTTACGCATTGATGGCTGGTGTTCCCGCCCGACGACTTGGTTGGGTCTGTGAATGTGGCAAACGTCTCAATGTCACTCTACAATGCGATTGTGGCAGAAGTTATAGCGAGAGCAATGGCCAATTAACCCCTAACTATTAACTCCAAACTGAACAATTGCAAACTGCAAACTGAAATAACGATGCAATTCAGAGATCTTAAAACACAATATAACGTACTGAAGGACGAAATGGACAAGGCCATCTTAGAGGTGGTTGCGTCGTCGGCCTATGTTATGGGACCGAAAATCAAGGAGATGGAAGCAGCTTTTGCCGACTATGTCGGCGTGAAGCATTGCATAGCCTGCAATAGCGGCACCGATGCCCTGCTGCTGGCCTTGAAGGTTTGGGACGTGAAAGCTGGCGATGCTGTTTTCGTACCCAGTTTCACCTTCTTCGCCTCTGCCGAGGTCATTGCCATGCAAGGTGCGACCCCCGTTTTCGTCGATGTTGACAAAGATACCTTCAATATGGATGTCGCCGACCTTGAGCGTAAGATTGAGCAAACCTTGAAAAATGGGAAACTTTCACCTCGAGTCATCATTGCTGTTGACTTGTTTGGCCTGCCTGCAGACTTCAAAGCTATCAGAAAGTTGGCCGAAAGATATCATCTTTATGTGCTTGAAGATGGTGCCCAAGGCTTTGGCGGTCGCATCGGAGAGCAAAAGGCCTGCACTTTTGGCGATATTTCCACTACTTCATTCTTCCCTGCCAAGCCCGTGGGTTGCTATGGCGATGGTGGTGCGGTGTTTACCGACAATGACGAATGGGCCAAGTTGCTTGAATCCTATCATATCCATGGCAAGGGTAGCGACCGTTACGACAACGTGCGCATCGGCATGAACTCACGCCTGGACAGTATCCAAGCGGCCATTCTCTTGGTGAAGCTCAAGGCTTTCAAGGAATATGAACTCGTTGACGTCAACAAAGTGGCGGCGCGTTATACGGAGAAGTTGAAGGACGTGGTGAAAACGCCTGTCGTTCCCGAAAGTTTCTATTCGAGTTGGGCTCAATATACGATGCAAGTTGAAAATAAAGAGGTTAGGGCTAAACTGCAAGCTGCTTTGAAAGCTTGCGACATCCCGACAGCCATCTATTATCCAATCCCGATGCATCGTCAGACAGCGTTTAACTATCTGAACTTTGACGAGAACCGTTGTCCAGTTTCCGATCAGCTGGCCGACACGGTTATCTCACTTCCGATACATCCTTACCTTTCGGAATCCGATCAGGATATGATTTGTAAGGTGGTTTGTGATTGTCTCGGTAAATAAACACCTGAATTCATGGGAATTAGGGCATATCTCAGCGATTGGGCTTCGCGCGACAACTACGACGAAGTGATGGAGTATTTGGCCGTCACTGAAACGCAGCATGCCCCGAGGTTTGAGTTTGATGATGCCCCGCAAGAATTAAGGGAATTGATTACGGTGGCCGAAACGCCCAGAAGTCCAGAGCGTTCACAATGGCTGAATGACTTTGCAAAAAAGACTTGGGCGGTTCCTGATGGCGAGGCTGAAATTGTTTTTGCCGAAGACCACCTTAATGCCATTCGTCATCTGAATCGTTATTTGCGCAGTGCCAATGCCAAATTGAAGCAAGACGGTTACTTCGTTTGTGCTTTCGATACGTCGCAGAAACACCGCGCCCAAATTTTTAGCCGTTACCCCAAAATTATTGCATATATTGTTTATTTCTTTGATTTCCTGTGGCATAGAGTGTGTCCTAAATTGGGTTTGACTCGTCATTTTTATTATTACTGCACAAGGAAAGTGAGGAAGGTGTTTCCGAGACCGGAAGTGTTGGGCAGGTTGTATTACTGTGGCTTTGATGTAGTAAGTGAGCAATACATCCATGACCGTTATTGTGTTGTCGCGCAGAAAAAACGTCAGCCGAGCCAAGACCCGCATACCTATGGTCCCCTAATCAAACTGAGAAGGATTGGGAAGGATGGAAAAAAGTTTAACGTTTTCAAATTCCGAACCATGTATGCCTATTCGGAATACCTGCAGACTTATATTTATGAGAACAACGACTTGGATATTGGTGGAAAATTCCGTGACGACTACCGCGTCACCGAATGGGGACGATACCTTCGCAAGACATGGCTCGATGAGTTACCAATGTTCATCAACCTATTGAAGGGACAGATGAAATTAGTTGGCGTTCGTCCTTTGAGTCAGCAGTATTTTGATTTATATGATAAAGATTTGCAAGAACTTAGAATAAAAACTAAGCCGGGACTTTTACCGCCATTTTATGTTGACATGCCCGAAACTTTGGAGGAAATCCAGGATAGCGAACGTTGCTATTTAGAAGCCTATCTGGAGCATCCTTTCCGCACCGACTGGAAGTATTTCTGGAAAATTGTCGGAAACATTCTTTTCAGAGGGAAGAGGTCAAAATAAAATTGTCTTGTTTTTCTTGATATATTCAATAAAAATTCCATATTTTTGCAGCGGATAAGTGGGCTTCTGCCCCAAGGGTAGAAGTTACTTATTCGGCTCTCTCCGTTTAATGGGAGAGGCAAGATTTTGAATTACTGATAATTAAGGCTTTCGTATGGGAGTCAGAATAGCGAAGCTATAACTTTTTAGAATTGAAAAATGGCACAAACTGTATCGGAAAATGAAAATTGGAGCACCGTCATCAAGCCTCGTAACAAGCTTTTTGAGGTGAACCTTAAGGAAATATGGGACTATCGTGACTTGTTGACGCTGTTTGTGAAGCGTACCATAACAGTGGCTTATAAACAGACCGTCTTAGGGCCGTTATGGTGGGTTATTCAACCTGCCTTTACCGTCATCATGTATATGGTGGTGTTTGGAGGCATCGCTGGCATTCCCACCGATGGTATCCCACAGCCTTTGTTCTACCTTGGCGGTGTTGCCATGTGGCAGTATTTTTCTGATTGTTTGGGGAAGTCCTCAAGCACGTTTGTGAGCCATGCGGGCATTTTTGGCAAGGTCTATTTCCCGCGTCTTATCATGCCATTAGCGGATACCGTTAGCAATCTGGTGCGTTTTGGCATACAGCTTGGATTGTTTGTATTAGTTTATTTGTATTATGCAATAATTGGTCAGGCGCCGAGTCCTAATTGGTATCTATTGCTGTTCCCATTATTGGTGGTGATGTTAGCAGGATTGGCTTTGGGTTTTGGCATCATTGTCTCGTCGATGACGACCAAGTACCGTGACCTTCAGATTTTATTTTCATTCTTTGTGTCACTGTGGATGTATGCTACGCCTATCGTCTATCCTTTGAGTGAAGTGAAAGGGAAAATGGTGAAAGGTTTTGACTTGTACAAACTCATGCACTTCAATCCTATTACTCCTATCATCGAGACTTTCAAGCATGGTGCCTTGAGTGCTGGCGAATTCATCGGCTGGGGTTGGCTGGCTTATAGCTTTGTGTTTATGCTCATCGTGTTGGCTCTTGGTATCTTGATATTCAATAAAGTACAGAAGAGTTTTATGGATACAGTGTAAGATTGTCAAATCTAAATAGAATGAGCTTTTTCAGTAATTGAAAGCGTTGCTATTCGACAAATCGTATGAAGGTAAATTTCAACTACATATCACGAGAACTGAGAGAATGTAAAGAAATTGGTGTATCGATAAAACATAGGAGAGACTTAAAACTCGGCGTTACAGAGTTGCATCATGGATATGTGTCGACGTTTGTGAATTGGGATGCTTGTGGAGGGGCGATTACATCTGAAAATGAATGTGTGGTTGATGATCCGTGGAAAAATGACGCATCATTCTTTGATTTTGATACTGCTTTTGTTGAACATAAGAGAGTTATTTATCTCGGAAATGTAGTGAATTGTTTTGGCCATTTTTTTACCGACAATCTAAGGAAAGTTTGGTTTTTAAAAACGACACAAGGCAAAAAGCTTATTGAAGAAGGTGCTGAGATAGTTTATACAACAGATCAAGCTCCTCTTATCCCTGTCGCCTTTGAGATATGGAAAATGGCGGGCGTAGATTTGTCTCGGGCCCGATTAATAGATAAACTTACTAGGTTTGATGTTGTTTATATACCAGACAATTGCTTTTTTGAGATAGAAGCTAAGTTGTATACCCCCGAATGGGCTGAATTGGTTGAAAGTATTAAAGAAAATGCCATTAAAAGCAGGCCTTATTCGAGCGAATTTGGCAACTCATCGAGGAGGGTGTATTTAACAAGAGTTGGAATTGATAACAGAAGCAAGACGGAAATAGGCGAAAGGGAAATTGTTAAGGTATTTAAAAGGAGGGGGTACGAAATTGTCTCTCCGGAAAAGTTGAGTATTTGCGAGCAAATTTGCCTGATGGATGGTTGCAGTCATTTGGTAGCGACAGAAGGTTCGGTGGCGCATCTGAGTTTGTTTTGCAAGCCCAAGACGGAGGTCGTAATACTTTGTAAAGCCAACTATAATAACGATTACCAAAATGTAATTAATGAATATGCTGATTTGAATGTGACTTATGTGGAGTCACACAAATCTGTAATGGCTTCAAAAGAGGCTCCCTGGGGTGGACCGTTTTATTTGTGTGTGACGAAGTATCTTGAACAGTATATTGGGCATCCCATTCTTCATGTGCCATATTGGCTAAAGCCATCGTATTGGAAGTATAGCCGAAATATCTTATATGGAAGTTATTTAAGAACCAAGAAAGCAATCAAAAGAATTGTTGGCTGATTATTGATGTTGTGTAATAGTTGCATGGGAAAAGAATCCCTTGGCCTCTATTATTGTTCCTAATTTATGATAAAGAGTTGTGCCTTCCCCGTTGTATTGACAGCATTCTCAGGCAGAGTTTTACTGCCTTTGAGTCGCTGCTCATTGACGACGGCAGTACTGACGGCAGTGGCGCAATTTGCGACTTATATGCCGAGAAAGACAATAGTATCCGTGTTTTCCATAAGGAGAATGAAGGTTCAGCAGATACAAGATAGTATGGATTTGTATTGGCTATTGGGGAGTATATTGCCGCCTCGACAGACTATGTTGAGCATATAGAGGGCAACGGCATCGCCATCAGCATGGACAGTCGGGGGCTGCGCCTTGGACGACATCTATACAGTGTAAATGAAAAATGATAAGGTAATTAATGGAGTTTTGTTATGAATCCTATAATATCAATATTGATAATTACGCATAATCAGCGGTATCTGTTAGAACGTTGTTTGGATAGTGTATTGAATCAAAAAATTGATGTTCCTTATGAAATAATTGTATCTGATGATGGAGCGGATGATGGCACAAAAGATTATATCCAACAGCTATGTTGTTCAGAACGAGTTTTAGGGAAAAAGAATCTTATCGAATTAAAATACGTTTATTGTTCTAATGAAATGACCTTTGGAAGAATCGGTTGGAACAAGCTCTCGGCCTACAAGCAAGCGCGCGGTAAGTATTTTGTGAATGTTGATGCCGATGATTTTTTAATTGGTGAAGATTTGTATCAGGAAGAGTATGAAATGTTGGAGTCTCATCCTGAGTGCTCGATGGTACAGACACGTCTTCTCATGTTAGATGATGGAGATAATATCGAAAAAATAAGGAAGGGCTATCCTTTTAGCGAAAAGATTGAAAATGGGGTGAAATATTCATTGCAGGATTTTATTCGATACAAGTTGATAGGCCAGCACCAAACCTATATGTATCGACGTCGCCCTCAAGACGACATGGAACAGTTATTAGGTTGTGGGTTTGACGATTATAATATTACATATTATCATCTTCAATTTGGCCCAGTTGTCTTTTTAGACAAGACTGGCTATGTATGGGTGCAATATCCTAATAGCGCTTCGCAAGGTAAGACTAATGATGAGAATGTATTTTTTACATTGTTGCTACCTTTGAGGCTTTCAATGCAGAAGGCATTCGAAAAATCAAAGTATGTGCTTCTTTCTGGTGGATTTTGTTGGTTTACGTCTTTGATTAAAATTCCACCTTATTATCCGAAATTGGGTGACGTTAGAAATAAAGAAGAGGCGGCTCCAGATATCTTTATATGGAAGTTTTTTTCAGGACATCATCATAGATTTAGATCTTGGGTTAGATATGTGTTAATTTGGCTATTGTTGCAGGTAATGAATCGTTTACAAATTAGATCCAAGTTCTGCCTTGAATTATTATATAAGGCTATGGTATGAGGGTGGTATATTGTACCCCAAAATTGAGAACATGAGTTAAGGTGAAAAAACAGTAGTTTTGCAGAGGATAAAAAACGTTAGGATTGCTTCGTCCCTCGCATTGACGTATGACAATAAAACGAAAGAAATTCATAAACATATTCAAGGCCATGGTCGCCTTGGCCGCGATAAGGGAGCAGAAGATCCAGTCAGACCATCAAACGCGAGTACATCTACCTGAATCCTTGTGATAATGCGATTGAGTTGCGGAAGGGAATTGAGAAGTTCATGTAGTATTACAACACTGAACGGCTCCATCAGTGCATTGAAAACGAAACCCGGAGCGCAAATACGAAAACGACAACAAATTATTAATCCGTACCCATAAAGCTGCTTGATGATTCAGATTGATTCATTATACTTGCAGTCTCAATTAATGGGGTACAATATAGAAAAACAGTTATGAAGCAATTAATCACTATAGTAATTCCAGTCTACAACGTAGAATCATACATTTCCGATTGCCTTCAATCCGTGATGCGCCAGACCTATAAAGGTCCGTTAGAGTGCATCTTGGTGGATGATTGCGGCACGGACAAGAGCATTGAGATTGCGCAGAACATGATTGCGGAATACAATGGCCCGATTGAGTTCAAGGTTTTGCATCACGAACACAACAGAGGGGTTTCGGCAGCGCGCAATACAGGTATAGATGCAGCAAAGGGTGATTACGTGTGTTTTTTGGATAGCGACGACTGGATTTCGGATGATTGTATTGAGAAGTTGGCTCAACCGCTTCAGAATGAGGTTTTTGATATAGTCATTGGAGATTACGAATTAGTAGGATATATGCCTTACCCTTTGGTGTTGTCATTGCCAGAAGGTTCTTATCACGAGGGAATCAGCGAAGTGTTTAGCAACCACGGTGTTTATATTATGCCCTGGAATAAACTGTATTCCAAAGAATTCCTGAATAGAAATAGATTGCGATTCGAGGAAGGCAAGAATCAAGAAGACGAGATTTTTGCTTTTGAAATTTCGTGCATTGAGAAGTCGTTTTATGTGGTCAAGACGGTGACTTATTATTATAGGATGAGGGAGGGTTCCATTGTCCATACTAACGACAAAGTATTACTCGCCAGGCATGCTGATGTAATCAATGTGCTGAAAGGGAAGGTGGAACAACGATACAAAGATATTGAAGGGATATTCGACTTCTATATGTTTTGGGTTATTAGAGTGTTTAGTTGGACTTTTGGTTTAGAGATGGATGAGGAAATGAAAGCTTTTTTCGAGAAGCAAACGAAAGGCTTTCTTGAGCCCATTCCTAATGTTTGCTATTTGAAGAGTAAGCACTATAGGCTGCTTTATTTTGCCTGTAAAAGGGATCAAACCTATTCGCGGTTTCTATATGTTTATAATGTGTACCCTGAAAAGTTGAAAGGACGAGTCTTACGGAATGTGCTGAATCTGCTTCCATATAAAAGAAATGTTATATGAAGATTTCTGTGATAGTTCCTGTATACAATACTGCCCAATTCTTGCCTCATTGCATTGATAGCATCCTTAGCCAAAACTTTTCTGATTTTGAGTTGTTGCTCATTGATGACGGTAGCACTGACGGCAGTGGCCAGATTTGTGATTCCTATGCTGAAAAGGACAACCGTATCCGTGTGTTCCATAAGGAGAATGGAGGAGTGAGTTCTGCTAGGAATATGGGATTGGATAATGCACAAGGAGAATGGATAAACTTTGTGGATAGCGATGACTGGCTTGAGCAGGATTTTTTTGTGATTGGCAATAATGAAAATGTTGACTTGATATATCAGCACAGGGTTTTTGCGGATGGAAAATGTGATAGTATTATACAACCAGGTATATTTAGAGGAGAGGATTATCTGGATTTTTTGACAGAGAATAGTCAAACTAATTTATTCTTAATGTGCTATAGCATGTTGCTTAGAAGTGCTATTTTGACAGATAATCATATCCGATTTGATGAAAATCTGCGATTTGGTGAAGATAGGATATTTATAATGGAGTATCTCATCCATTGCAGTTCAATACAGGTGTTGGCAAACTCACGTTATGTTTATAATCAATGTGAAAACTGGAATAATAAATTCGTGTTATCTTTCCATGAGGTTGAAAATTTTATGGATTCTTTCATGAAGATTTGCGATAGGTTTCCTTTGAAAACCACATGGATAATTCACAATGCTGATTTTATTTTGAATTTTATTGATAAAAATGAGAAAAACGTGAGAATCAAGAGGGCTATATCGAAGCCTATGTTAAAATATCGTAAGGCGTTATTCGGTGAAAAATCGGTAGGGTTTAAAATTAAATATTACATTTCAAGGATTCTAATAATGTTCTTACATGAGTAAGATTTCCATCATCGTCCCTATATACAATACAGAGCAATACCTTCCGCGTTGCATTGACAGCATTTTAAGCCAAAGTTTTACTGACTTTGAATTACTACTTATCGATGATGGCAGTATTGATGGTAGTGGTGCCATTTGCGATGCATTTGCTGAGAAAGACAACCGAGTCCGTGTGCTTCACAAGGATAATGGAGGTGTGAGTTCGGCGAGGAATATAGGTCTTATTGAAGCAAAAGGCGAGTGGATATGCTTTGCGGATTCCGATGATGAGTTGCTTCCCGATGGACTGAAGGTGATGGCAGAAGGAATTTCGAAAGAGGTAAGTTTGGTGATGGCTGGATACGTTATTTGTGATGATAATGGAAAGTTAATCTATTCTATTGATAAATTGATTTCTTATTTGATTGACCCAAGGCAAGCAGTTAAGGAAATGTTTATCCCTACGGATTATGGATATTATGGTTATATTTGGTGTAAATTATTTAGGTTGTCCGAGATTAGGAAAAATAAGATTCGCTTTTCAGAAGATGTTTTTTTCGACGAAGATCGCTTGTTTTTGACGCAGTATATTTGTGCGATGGAGAAAAGTGCCTATTATAATACAAAACCGGTTTATATGTATTATGAGCGTTCGGGGAGTGCAATGATGTTGTTGAAAAAAAGGTTTAATCCCCAATTTGTTACTGATTTTGATGCACAAGTAATGATAACAGAGAGTGTGAGTTCAAGGTTTTTGGATGGAGAATTAAAAGAATTAGCTGATTATGAAGTGTATAGATCCTATAGGAGAATTGTAGGGATGATGGACGATTTTCAAGTTGATGATAAATCGCTTTTGCATCAGTTGCGTTCAAAACTCATTTCAACAATTGGGAGAGGGAAGTATATTAACTACGAATATCAGAGAGATAAAAGGCGAGTGCATAATAAGTTAAAGAAAATATTGTGTCATGGATAAACTTTTAACAATTGTTATTCCAACCTATAACATGCAAGACTACCTAAATAGATGTCTTGATTCCCTTGTTATTGAATCATCCTTGATGGAACAATTGGAGGTTTTGGTTGTCAACGATGGCAGCAAAGATAGTTCCTCTACCATTGCTCATGAGTATGAAGCCAAGTTTCCGGGTACATTTAGGGTAATTGATAAAGAAAACGGCAATTATGGCTCTTGTGTGAACCGTGGCTTGGCTGAAGCGAAAGGTAAGTACATCAAGGTATTGGATGCCGATGATTGGTTTGACACAGAGGAATTTGCGTCGTTTATGCAAAAGTTGGATGGTATTAATGGCGTCGATATGGTGTTGACGGATTTTCAAAGGGTTTCTAACAAAGGAGAGGTCTTGGAGACTTGTAAGTTTGAATTGGAATATGATACCCCTTTCTCATTCCGACAAATGAATAATATGGAGTATTATGCACATCATTCTATTACATATCTTACACAGTTGTTGAGAGACATTAGTTACCACCAAACCGAAGGCATCCCCTATACTGATAATGAATGGATGTATTTCCCTCAATTGTATGTAAACCAGGCTTTATATGCCAACAATAATGTCTATCGTTATTGTATTGGGCGTGAAGGTCAGACTATGGATCCACAGGTAAAGTCGCGGAATGGTAAACATGTGATAACCTTGTTGATGAATATGATAAGTTATGCTTCAATTATAACAAGTGATATAAAAGCTGGTTTTTCTTATAAAAGATTGGAAAGCTTTATAATTCATTCGAGCAAGGGGTTGTATAAAGATTTTTTGGTAAATATGGATGAGGGAAGTTTTGATGCTGATACTCTTAGGTTATATGACAATTTCTTGTTTAAAGAAAGAAAAGATATTTATGACATATTAGATAAGGAATTAAGATTGAAAGTGGTGCCTGTTCATTATGTGAGGTATTGGAGAAAGCATGGAAAACGTTTCCCTGTTGATTGGTTTCGTGAGGCTTATAGATCTTTTAGATATGGGAAATGAAAAATGTGTTCATCATCATGCGTATACGTGAATAGGATTGAGGCTAATTAGTAGAATGACGTTTTTGGGGTTTAGAAATGAAACATCATCGGTTAAGTTTTTATATCAAATATAGAAAGAAAACGGGCAAACGTGGTCTTGCATTATTAAAAAAAGTCAGCCATGATGTTATGTCTGAGCTTGTTGGAACGGCGTTTGAATTTTTGTGTAAAACTCACGTATGCAAACCATATTTGGTTGTAATGGTAGATGGGGGTATATGCTCTCAGATGAATCAGTATTTGTTAGGTCAAATCTATGCTCAACGTGGAGAAGACGTTCTCTATGATTTGAATTGGTATGAAAAAGTTGGGACGGATGTGGATGGGCATTTTGCCCGGACATTTGAATTGGAGGAAATGTTTCCTGACATCCATGTGCAAACTTTGGGAAAGCTGAAAAGATGGTTTTATCGTACTTTTTTAATGTATGTTTCTGCCGACCGAAATCAACCTGATCAATCTTCTTCAGTTTCTCCTGCTTATTTTGGTGGCTATTACGATATTGATGATGATGTCTTTTCGGAGCATTTTGACCGATTGTTTAATGATGTCAAGAGATCTGAGGTTCCTGATGTGTTGAAATTGTCATCATCCAATCAGTTTTCGTGTGCAGTGCATGTCCGTCGAGGTGATTTGGCACGTGGCGATAATCCCTGGTATGGAGGTGTGGCAGATGACTATTTTTTCCGAGCCATTGAGTATGTGGAAAGGCTTTATCCTCATACGCGATTCTTTTTCTTTTCGGATGAAATGGCGTATGTGAAAACTAATATTGTCCCGAATTTGTCTGTGGATTATGTATTGATACCCGAAACGAATAAAGCTTTTGAAGATTTATTGCTTATATCAAAGTGTGATATTATAGTTGCGAGTCAGGGTAGTTTTGGTAAATTTGCTGCAATGTTGAATAGGAACAGTATGCTTGTTCTCTGTGATAACGGATATGCTAAACCTTGGTTGACTCGGAAAAAGAATACGGTGGTATTGTAGCGTTAACGAGGTTCAGACTGATTGAATCATGTTGATTTCATTTATTATTCCGGCGTTCAATGCCTCAGGTACAATAAAACGATGCTTGGACAGTATCTATGGCTTGTTTGTTAACCAATTTGATTTTGAAGTAATTGTCATTGACGATTGTTCAACAGACAATACAGTTGAAGTGGCTAAAGACTACGCCTTGCAGCATCCTAGCTTGGTTTTGCTATGCCAGCCTGAGAACCATCGGCAAGGCGCGGCGAGAAATAGAGGCGTTGCCTTGGCCAAAGGAAAGTATATTGTGTTCGTTGATAGTGATGATGAATCTTCAAAGGGTGTAATATGTGCAGTCCAATTGGCAGAGAAGAATGGGGCGGATATGGTGGCAATGCGTTATTCAAAGGTCGGTAATGATGGAAAAATTGATGGAGAGGTAAGTTTACCCTACAATAAAATGTTCACTGGAAAGGAGATGCAAACAGAGTTCCCGTTTTGGGGTACAGCGCCTTGGTCGTATATTTATCGAAAAGCATTTTTGGATGAAACTAATTATCCATTTGCAGAGGATGTGCTTTTTGAGGACTCTGATTTCGTCAATGTTCATTTGTTTTTTGCGAAACGAATGATGTATTGCGATGAATGTGGATATGTCATGCATTATAATGCGGAATCAACAACTCACACGATATCGTACAAGCATCTGGCAGACTATGCGTTGTTGGGGACTAGGATGTTGCATTTTTACGAAAGTCTTGATAATAAGAATGATAAATATGCCGAAACAATACTTGAAGGCGGAAGTTATAATATAATGAAGGCTTTGTACAAGTTGCCACGACTGAAGTCTCGTACAGAGGTAAGCGCGTTTTATGATAGGTTTGATGCTTTTTATGATCGAAAATTGTTACTTGGATACCGAAAACCTGCTTACTGTTGGACCCATTGGACTCGGAATTGTCTAAAACATCGGGAATTGATTACTATGATTATGGGGATTGTTATTCCATTGGTAAAAAGGAGTTAAAAGTAAATATAAAGGAGTTAAAATTAAATGAAGCTATACAATTACCTCGTCGTTGGCTCCGGACTTTACGGTGCCACTTTTGCCCATTTTGCCAAGCAATTGGGTAAGCGATGCTTAGTGATAGACAAACGACCGCATTTGGGTGGCAATGTGTATTGTGAAAACATAGAGGGCATCAATGTTCATAGATACGGTCCTCATATCTTCCATACCTCTAACAAGGAAGTGTGGGATTTTGTGAATAGGATAGTGCCTTTCAATCGCTATACCAACTGTCCTGTGGCGAATTATAAAGGTAAACTCTATAATTTGCCTTTCAACATGAACACGTTCTACCAGATGTGGGGCGTAATTACGCCCGAGGCGGCTAAGGCCAAGATTGAGGAACAACGATTTGAGGCAGTGAAGGCTCTGCAAGGTCGTGAGCCAGCCAATCTTGAGGAACAGGCGCTGAGTTTGGTCGGAAGAGATATCTATGAGGTGCTCATCAAAGGCTACACGGAGAAACAGTGGGGGAGAAGTTGCTCCGATTTACCTGCTTTCATTATCCGTAGACTCCCACTTCGATTTGTGTTCGACAATAACTATTTCAATGATCTCTATCAAGGTATTCCCATTGGTGGCTACAATAAACTGATAGATGGCCTACTTGATGGTGTTGAAACACAAGTCAGTTGTGACTACTTTGAACATCGTAGTGAATTGACTGCCTTGGCGGATAGAATTGTTTATACCGGACAGATTGATAAGTTCTACAACTATTGCTTTGGCCATCTTGATTTTCGCACGGTGTCGTTTGAGCAAGAAATATTGGACAGACCCAACTATCAAGGTAATGCTCTGATAAACTATACTGAACGTGAAGTGCCTTACACTAGAGTGATAGAACATAAGCATTTCGAGATGTTCGGTCAAATGGTGTTTGATTGCCCGAAGACGATCATTTCGAGAGAATATAGCACAGAATGGAAGCCAGGGATGGAGCCGTATTATCCAGTGAATGATGTAAAGAACAATGAACTATACTTGAAATACAAGGCCTTGGCTGACAAAGAAAATAATGTTATCTTCGGTGGGCGTTTGGCCGAGTACAAGTATTATGATATGGCGCCTGTCATTGAGCAGGTAATGAAAATGAGAAATATTATTTAAATTATGCCAGTAGCAATAGAATTCAACAATGTTAGCAAACTCTACCGTCTGGGTTTGGTCTCAAGTGGAACGTTGAGTAGCGATCTTCAGAGGTGGTGGGTTATGAATATTTTGGGTAAGGAAGACCCTTTCATGAAAGTTGGCTCGATTAATGACCGTTCCAAAGCTGCCGACAGTGATTACGTATGGGCCTTGAAGGACATTGACTTTAAGGTGGAACAGGGCGATGTGGTGGGCATCATCGGCAAAAATGGAGCAGGAAAGAGCACACTGCTCAAACTGCTTTCTAAAGTGACAGCTCCAACTGCTGGTACGATTCGGGCTAAGGGTCGTATCGCTAGTCTTTTGGAAGTGGGTACAGGGTTCCATTCAGAATTGACAGGACGCGAAAACATATATATGAATGGAACAATCCTTGGCATGACCAAAAAGGAGATTGATAGTAAGATAGATGAAATAATTGATTTTTCCGGTTGTGAGCGCTACATTGATACACCAGTAAAGCGTTACAGTTCGGGTATGAGCGTACGCCTTGGTTTCGCCGTGGCAGCTCACTTGGACCCTGAAATTTTGGTGGTAGATGAAGTGTTGGCGGTAGGTGATGCTGAATTCCAAAAGAAGGCTATTGGGAAAATGCATGATGTGAGCAAAGGTGAGGGAAGAACGGTACTTTTTGTGAGTCATAATATGACGAGTATCAAGGCTCTATGTAAACGTGGTGTGATTTTGAAGAATGGTTTGCTTGTGGATGATGGCCCCGTAGATACTATTGTGACGCATTATTTGCGCGGTGACAATGAAGTGGATAATTATAAGTGTTGGGAAATACCTGAGATTAAGGGCGGAGAGTTTGAATTACTGGAAATTGGGGTGAGACGCAAAGGTGGAGATTTTTCGGATGTAATGCGTATGGATCAAGATATAGAAATTGTGATTAAATATCGTTTGAAAAAGCCTATTGAGAATTTCTGGATAACCATGCACATGAAAAACGAACAAGGAAATAAGATTTTTTCATTTGGTGGTGGTGGGCGCTGCTATGACAAGCATCATGAAGCAGGCGAATATTTGCAAATATGCACAATTCCTGCCGATTTTCTCAATTGGGGAAGTTATGCCATCGATTTTGTAGCAATAAAACAGGATCCGAATATTAATCTTATGGTGGTGGAAAACGATGTAGTTTCGTTTGTCGTTTCAAATAAAATTGTTGCCATAGGAGACTATATGGGCAAAGAACCTGGAGATGTTACTCCCAAGTTTGACTTCGTTGAGGAAAGAATGAAATGAACCTCTTGTGCAAGAGAACAATGTTGATGATATAAAGATAAGAAATTAAATATGGCGGTGTTGGATGTCATTAGAATAGGGGTCATTTGTCCATCGGAGATTGCATTTCGGAGGTTTTTGCCAGCGCTTACCCAAAACGAGTTGGTGAATAAGACATTTCGCTTTGCAGGTGTCGCTGTGGCAAGTCCGGAAGAATGGTTTGGAGATCTGTCTGATGTACCTCAGGAACAAATTGAATCCCAGCAAATCAAGGAATTAGAAAAAGCACGATTGTTCATAGATGGTTATGGAGGGATGGTGTTCCATGGTTATGAGAGTATTATCAAGTCCGAAGAAATAGATGCCATTTATATTCCGCTTCCTCCAGCATTACATTATAGATGGGCCAAAATGGCACTTGAGTGCGGCAAACATGTTATGGTTGAGAAGCCATCGACAACGTGTTTAAGAGATACACAACGCTTGATCGAAGTTGCTGGGAAGAATGGCTTGGCACTCCATGAGAACTATATGTTCGTGTTCCATAACCAGATACAGGCTGTGAATCGTATTGTCGCAGATGGAAAGTCGGTAGGCATTCCATGGTTGTATCGCATTACATTCGGTTTTCCCAAACGTGCACTTACTGATTTTCGCTATAATAAGAAACTAGGAGGTGGAGCTCTTCTTGATGCTGGCGGCTATACCATGCGTTACGCTTCAGAGTTACTCGGCCCAACGGCCAAAGTGACTACGGCACAAGCAAATTATGAACCTGATTTTGAGGTTGATGTGTTTGGGACTGCTACGATGGTCAATGCTAACGGCGTGACAGCTCAACTGGCTTTTGGCATGGATAATGACTATCGGTGCGACATTGAAGTGTGGGGAAGCAAGGGAACGCTTACTTCCGGAAGGATACTCACTGCGCCTGCGGGCTATACCCCTAAGTGCTTGCTTAAGCAGAACCGGGAATATACAGAATACGATTTGCCTGAAGACGATGCGTTCGGCAAATCGTTACTTCGCTTCGCGGCTTGCATTAATGACGAAAGGACTCGCTTTGAAAATTATGAAATCCTTGAGCGTCAGGAGTCGTTGTTGCAACAGTACAAAGACCTGGTAGGGATTTAAAGCATATTGTAAATAACTAGAATAAAGCACAATAGCGTGATACGCTCATTACTTACAACTGATAATTCCATCAATAGCACCGAATCGCTGAGGCAATGGATTGAACAGCGCAATCGCGACGTTCAGGTCGATGTCGAGCTTATTCCTTTTGAGAAAATGGAAGGCTGGCATATTGATGACGACGGAAGTCTGCATCACGATTCAGGTAAGTTTTTCAGCATACAAGGCATTCATGTTGAGACTGATTATGGAAGCATCTCTGCGTGGGATCAACCTATTATCTGTCAACCAGAAATCGGTTATCTTGGAATCATCACCAAAGAGATTGATGGGATGCTGTATTTTTTGATGCAGTCGAAGATAGAACCTGGTAATGTCAATTGTGTTCAAATCAGCCCCACAATTCAAGCGACGAAGAGCAATTATTCCAGAATCCACAAAGGGAAGAAACCTGCGTATCTCGACTATTTTTTGAATGTCAAGCCTGAAAACATATTGCTTGACCAACTTCAATCGGAACAAGGAGCGCGCTTCCTTAGGAAACGCAATCGCAACATTATCATCAAGGTGGATGATGAAGTTGAGGTGCTCCCTGACTTTCGGTGGATGACACTTGGACAGATCAAGTCATTCATGCATGAGAACAATAGGGTCAATATGGACACGCGTACTGTGTTGTCGGGAATTGATTATTGTGATTATTTGACACCATTGACAGATTTGAGCGGGATGAGTCCATTCGGGCGAGATATGATGAAGTCGGCGCATACAATTGAGGGCTTGCATTCCATGAAGCAGATTTTGAGTTGGCTTTCTGGGCTTAAATCTCGCTATGACTTGTCCGTGAGTAGTAAACCCATTGATGAATTGCTGGGATGGCATAGAACAGCTTGTGAAATAGCCAATGACGAGGGTAGGTTTTTTAGAATTGTCGGAGTTAAGGTAAGCATTTCAAATCGGGAGGTCACAAGTTGGTGCCAGCCTTTGGTGCAACCTCTTCAACAGGGTTTGTGTGCTTTCATCATCCGAAAAATAGACGGCATTTATCATTTTTTGGTGCAAGCCAAATTGGAGTGTGGCAATTATGATGTTATGGAGTTGGCCCCAACGGTTCAGTGTTTGACAGGCAATGTATATGATGTGAAACCAGAATTGCGTCCACCGTTCGTTGAATATGTGTTGAATGTCCCCAAAGAACAAATAAGATATGATGTGCTTCAATCTGAAGAAGGTGGACGTTTTTTCCGAGAACAGAACCGAAATATGATTGTGGAAGTTGGTGAAGACTTCACTCAGGAGGTCCCCGAACATTATAAATGGATGACACTGAGACAAATCAATCATTTTCTGATGTTTAACAATTACCTTAATATTCAAGCCAGAAGTATTCTTTCGGCTATCAAATACATCTAAGTATGGCTAACAAACCAATTTATGTTACAATGCCAACCTTGGCTCCGCTGGAGGAGGTCAATGAGATTATGAAGGGTATTTGGGAGAGTGGCATCATGACACATAACGGTCCGCTCGTTCAGCGTTTTGAGAGAGAAGTGTGTGAACACCTTGGCGTGCCCAAGATGGTGGCATGTAGTAATGGCACGATAGCTCTCCAAATGGCTATCAAGGCATTAGGGAAGACGGGTGAAATCATCACAACTCCGTTTACCTTTATTGCTACCATCAGTTCCATCATGTGGGAGCATTGCACCCCTGTTTTTGTCGATATTGATCCGGAAACGTTGAACATTGATCCAAAAAAGATAGAAGAACGCATCACTTGCCATACAGTGGCCATCATGCCGGTACATGTATTCGGCAATGCCTGCCAGATAGATGAGATTGATGCCGTTGCAAAGGCTCACAATATCCCTGTCATTTATGATGCCGCTCATGCAGTGGGTGTCAAATATAAAGGTAAGTGTATCATGGAGTATGGGGACTTGTCGTGTACAAGTTTTCATGCCACCAAAATGCTGAATACCGCAGAGGGTGGTGGCGTTTTCACCCTAAATGAGGAGCTTGATGAACGGTTGCGTCGGATTCGATTCTTCGGCTTTGAGAACCATGCGGATATTGTGGAGGATGGCTTTAATGGCAAGATGACCGAGGTGCATGCCGCTTTGGGACTGGCTAATTTGAGGTATCTCGACAAGGCACTTGCTGACCGTAAGGAAAAATATGCCTTGTATAAAGAAATGTTGAGTGAAAACCCTGAAATTGGATTTCAGAAGATTACCACAGATTGCAATTACAGCTATTTCCCTGTTATCTTTAGGGACGAAGAGACCATGCTGAAGGTGACGGCTGCGCTGAATGCAGAGAATGTCTATCCTCGTCGGTATTTCTATCCGTCAGTCAACACTTTTACCAAGATTGTTCCATACATACCCATGCCGATGTCAGAAGACATTGCTAGTCGAGTTCTATGTTTGCCCTTGCATGTGCGTATGACGATGCAGAATGTGGAAGAGATTGCGCGATTGGTATTAAAAACTATTTGATTATGGGAACATCTTATTATTCACAAAGTGAATTGGTAGGGCTTGGTCTTAAATCCTATGGTCAAAATGTGTATATTAGCCGTTTTGCTCAGTTTTATGGCGCCAATAGGATTTCAATAGGAGATAATGTTCGTATTGATGACTTTTGTGTGTTTTGCGGTGATGTGACCATCGGGTCAAATATCCATATTGCGCCATATTGTATATTGTATGGTGAATATGGGATTCAAATGGATGACTATTCTGGCTTGTCAGCTCGAGTGACGGTATACAGCGCTATTGATGATTTTAGTGGAGAATGGGCGGTGGGGCCAATGGTGGATGAATCATTAAGGAAACTGACAAAAGGGAAAGTGCATATTGAAAAATATGTGCAACTCGGAGCTGGATGTGTCGTTTTTCCTGACTTGACAATTGGTGAAAACACATCAGTTGGAGCCATGTCGTTGGTTAACAAGACATTGGAAAGAGGAGGGGTGTATGCTGGTATTCCTGCTCGAAAGATAAAAGACAGAAAAGATAGAAATATTCAGATTATCAACGATTTTATGTCGTGAAAGCACCCAAAGTTTCCGTTTTGTGTATGGTTTACAAGCATGAGGCATATCTTCGCCAATGCTTTGATGGCTTTGTCATGCAAAAGACCACATTTCCTATAGAAATATTGGTCAACGACGATTGCAGCCCCGATGGCTCGGCTGACGTTATGCGTGAATATGAAGAAAGCTATCCTAAATTGTTCCATTGCATATATCAAGAAGAGAACCAATATTCGAAGGGGATAATGCCTTTGTGCGAAACCCTTTTCCCAATGGCTCAAGGCGAATATATAGCGATTTGTGAAGGTGATGATTATTGGACAGACCCACTGAAGCTGCAAAAACAAGTTGATTTTTTGGAAGGGCATGAAGAGTATTCGATGTGTTGTACTGGTTTTTCTCAAACAATTGAAGGTGATGAAAGCGAGAAAAGCCCCATGGTTTTCGATTTGGATGATATCACAGTTGAGCATCTTATTAAAGGTCAATGGATAGGAACGCTTACGGTGGTTTGCCGAAGAGAATTATTGGTTGATTTTAAACCGCCTTTTCCTTCTCTTCCTTTTGTAGATGTGCCAATGTGGTTCCATTTGGCTCTCAAAGGAAAAATAAAATACTTGAAAGACATAACCGGTAATTATCGTAGATTGAATGAATCGGCATGCCATTTTTTGGATAAAAAAAAGGAGTATTTGTTTGGGCTTGATGTCATGCGTGTGAGGGAGTACTATGCTATGTTAGTTGATAAGGTAGAAGTTGCACAGCCCATGTTTTCAAAAGACTCCCATTATTATCTTGAACAATGCTATCAGAATCAGTGGTTCGATTTCCCTATAGATACCTTGTGGCATTTTGTCAAGGAGTATGGACATCCTTCTGGATACGATAAATTAAAGTATTGGGGAATGAAATCAAAGCTAAGATACAGGTTTTCCAAAGAGGTTCTCTCAATAAAAAAAAAGTAAGATAGTGACAATTCCAATCATATTTGCCATTGATAATAATGTGGTAATGCCATGCGGTGTCACCATCACTTCGTTGTTGAAGAATGCGAAAGCAGATACTTTTTATGATATTTACGTCCTTTGCAATCAATCAAAGTTGGATGTGGATGGGAGGAAAAAGCTGAATGATGCTTTTGCGAATTCTAGCCAATGTAGAATAACGTTTGTGGATGTTAGTTTGGACGAGGATTTCAAGGAAACCGACTGGCAAACTACGGGTCATCTTACCACCGCAGCTTTTTATCGTTTAGCTATCCCTTTGCTGTTTCCGCAATTTGTGAAAGTGATATATGCTGATGTCGATATGATTTTCCAACAGGATTTGTCAGAATTGTTTGTTAATTCTCTACAACAACAAGAGCTTTTAGCAGCGGTTCTTGATTTGGCTATTGACGATAAGTATTATTTCCAATCAAAACTACCATCGATGATTGGGAAAAGCGTCAAAGATTATTTCAATTCGGGCTTTTTGGTGATGAATCTCAAGCAGATGCGTGAAGAGAACATTGTGGAACAGTTTAACGAGCATGCTAAAATTAAGTATGATCAAAACGACCAGGACGTTCTTAACGTGGTGTGCAGCGGTCGCGTGCAGATTCTGCCGACAATGTATAATTTTCAAATGAATCATTTTGCCAGTTTTATGTGGGGGAGAACGTCTACTGACATTCATTTTGGAGAGTTGTTCAAGTATGCAACGCTTCATTATACTGGGAAATTCAAACCTTGGAATTCATTGGAATGTGTGGCGAGTGACACTTGGTGGCATTATTACAAGATGTCGCCATTTTATGATGATGTGTTTTATTTTAAGAGGCAGTACGACTTGATAGAGTCACATAAAAATGATTATCGTGTGAAATCCAACAATCAGTTGCTGACTCGGGTTATGGTGAATATCAAGCATAAACTGTTCGGATAATGGTAAAGATTTCATTTGTTTTGCCTTGTTACAATGTAGAGCGATTCATTGCCGACTGTTTGAACAGCATTTATGCGCAAGATCTTCCCGAAGCTGACTTTGAGGTAATATGTGTTGATGATTGTTCCTCAGATGGAACTTGTAAGATTATTGAGGAGTGGCAGTCTGTTTATCCGAATCTACAATTGATACGCCATCCAAAAAATATGCATGTTGGTATTGCTCGTAATACTGGGGTTAAACATGCCATCGGTAAGTATGTGTGTTTCGTGGATGCAGATGACTATTTGCCGGAAAAAATAATGAAAAAAATAGCTTCAGCAGCGATTGATGAGGATGTGGATGTCTTGCTGTATAATAACGTGGTTGATGTTAAAGGAGAGTACATAACAGAACGGATAATGTATCCCGATTCGTGTGTGATGTCGGGCGGCGATTTTGTTGAGAATTGCTTGAGTGGCGACATTGGCAAACTCGGTTCACCTTGGGCAAAACTGTTTAATAGGTCTTTTTTGTTGCAGCATTCTATTTGGTATAGTGATTTGGTTTATTCCGAGGATGCCGCATTTGTATGGGAGGTGATTATTTGTGCAAAAAAAGTAAAGTCTATTTCTGATATTGGATATGTTTATCGGGCGAATGATACCTCTTTTTCGGCAGATATAAAAAAACCATTCGTTTTATATACCAGTTCGATTTTATATCCAGAAGTGCTTATAACTATTTTGAATAAATATGGAAATGCAGTTCCTGGTGTTATTCTTTGGGGGATTGTGAATGAAATCAGAACGGAAATAAATGGTTTCTTTGGGAAATATTTAAGTTATGGGGAAGAAGGCAGAAGGGAGATATATTCCATGATTCGACACACAACCGCACCAATATGGAAATTGTACGAATATATGAATAGAAAACAAAGGATGGCTTTTTTGTCACGAAAAATGGGCTATGGCATATTTGAGGCTGTCGTAAAGAAATTGTATAATAATTGAGTAAATAATTGTGGATTAAATTATTGTGATTATGGATAGAAAAGAAGTTGTGAATCGTATTGCTCCAATGGCCAGAGAGGTGTTTGAGAAACCTGATTTGGAATTGTGCGATACGTTGGATGCGACCCAAGTCGATACTTGGACTTCGTTTGCATTTATGCAACTGCTCGGAAAAATTGAAGAAGAGTTCGGCTTCAGATTTAAGATGATGGAATTGATAAAAATCCAGAATATTGGGACATTGGTTGATGTGGTCATGCAGCACTAATGGTTTTTATGGAAGAGAATATCGTAATTCAAACCTATTCCGTAGCCGATCTGAAGAATTGGCTGTTGCACAATCGTGCAATAACTGGTCTTTCATCTGAGGTGATTGCTCCTACCAGAGCATTTGCCATCATGAACAATCCTTTTGTGACTGATGAAACGCGCGTGGTCTGTGCGTTGTTTGTAAATGACAAATTGGCTGCCTTTACCGCAGCGTTTCCCGAGGTGCTGCAAAAGCCAGAGAATCGTTTGGCATGGTGGTTTACCACACTTTGGTGTGATGAGAAATATGAAGGTAGAGGCTTTGGTCTTGTAGTTATAGGAACCTTGTGTGAACTGATTGGAGAAGGGAATTTCTTTGATGTGGAAGGTGCTAAAGAAACGGTTGAAATTTTTAGACTGCTTGGCCTCAAATGCAAGTACATCCCTCGCTATGAATTTTTTAAAAGGAAAATCCATGCGGATACGATTCGCGGAAAACTAGCATGGTGTCGCGAGGCTCTGTCGCAAATGAGTTGTGAGAGGAGAAGAAAAGTTATGATGCATCAAAAAGGTGGCGATTCTAATTATACTGTTGAATATCCTCGATTTGTTGATGACGAGACCTTTGCTTTTATTGTGGCACATTCTGACAAGGATGTGTTGCTAAGAAAACAAGAGATGTTTAACTGGATGTTGCAATATCCGTTTGTTCAGGTTTCTCCTCTCCATGATCATACACCTTTTGATAATAGGTTTTCTTCAATTGTAAAGGATTATTTGTTTGTGTGCTGTAAGATTGTAATGGATGGTAAAATAATTGGTGTTACTATTCTATCTGTTTCTAGGGGGTGTATGAGTGTTAGATACCTTTATTATGAGCAGGAATCAGCCAAAACTGTATTTCGGGCCATTGTTGATCATATATTGTCATTACGGATAAAAGGGTTCGAAACCAACGATGTGAAACTCGCTGATTATGTAATACCTTTGAGGATTTTTACGAAAAATTACATATTGCAAAAGTCATTTTCCTATCCTCAAGATTTTGTTTTCTCGAGCGATAGCGGGCTTCAGGCTGGTGAAGGAGATATGTTTGTTTGATTAAAAGCATTGCGCAACCGATTGTGCAGATTTGTGGGAAACAATTTAAAAGTATGATTGAAAAAGTATCAATCTTAATAGCGAATTATAATAACGGTAGATACCTTATGGATGCTATCGACAGCATCCGTCACCAATCGTATCATAATTGGGAAATCGTTATCGTGGATGATCATTCCACGGATAATTCTGTTGATATTTATAAGAAGCTGGAGGGTGATGACAGAATTCATATTTTCTTCAACAGCGACAATATGGGCTGTGGCTACACAAAACACCAGTGTGTGATTCATGCAAGTGGAGATATTTGTGGATTTCTCGACCCTGATGATGCTTTGACAGAAGATGCAATACAGATTATGGTAGACGAGTACGAGAAGCATCCTGATGCTAGCCTAATCAATTCAACCTGTTTTAACACAGATGAACACCTAAATGTTATTTCTATCAGTTCATATGGTTGTTCAATTCCTCAAGGTCATTCGTTTCTTACGTATAGGCAAGGTATCACGGCCTTTGCTACATTCAGGAAAAAGTGTTATGAACAAACGGAGGGTATTGATCCTTTAATGTTAAGGGCAGTTGACCATGATTTATATTACAAATTGGAAGAGGTGGGAAATGTATATTATATAGATAAACCTCTTTATTATTATAGGCAAAACACATCTAACAATATTTCTTTGGGAGAAGTGAATATGCTAAAAGCTCATGCTTGGGACGTCTATGCAATGGTGAATGCTTGCAGACGTAGGGGTGTTTCCATAGAAGAAAATGCACTCAAGAATGTGGATGTTTTTGTGAAATATGGAATTAATATGGGCGCAAGCCAAGTTAGGAACTCAAAATCATATAAACTTGGGCGATTTTTGTTGCATCCCATGGACTCTATTCTAAGACGTCGGAAGGATTAATGTGGAAGATTTGGGACGGTATGGTATCTGTTAATTCAATAAAAAGGAAATGGACGAGATTGCGCTTAAGGCCTGTTCGAGTGTTTTGTTTCCATCATGTGAGCGATGTGTTTGAGCCTGAAACCATGTGGGAGTGCGATTGGATGCAAACCGAAGTGTTCAAGAAAAGGATTTTGACCTTGAAAGAAAAATACACTTTTATTTCATTGGAAGAAGCTCATGCTCACATTGCGAATGACAGATTTCGTGTTAACAACTTTGCGGTTTTGACTTCCGATGACGGCTGGGCCTCATTGAAAAACATTCTGCCTTGGCTGGCTGAAGAGAAGATTCCTATTACTTTGTTCCTGAATCCTATGTATATGGATGGAAAGCATTTTCAGAGTAGGGATTCGGAAGTGTTTCTTACCAAGGAGGAAGTGGCCGATTTGACAGAACGATATGAGCCATTCATAACCATTGCTTCGCACGGATGGTCGCACGAGGATTGCTTAAAAATGTCTATGGAATCTTTCAAAGACTCTGTCAGTAAATCTGAGGAGTATTTGACGCCAATGAAAGGTAAAGTGCCATTTTATGCCTTTACATTTGGTAGACACACCACCAAACAGTTGGAGTTTTTAGAACAGCATTCCCTTGTCCCGGTTTTAATAGATGGAATAGTGAACTATGACGATGCGTCATGTATACATCGAGAATGTATTGATGATGGAAGGATAAGTTAATTATTTTATATTTAAAACATTATGAATCAATATGATAATATTCCTGCCCAGCAAGGATTGAGACAGAAAGAGCGTTGTAAGGTTTCGGTGATTGTACCAGTTTACAATCAAGGCGAGTTTTTGGCTGAGGCATTGGACAGTGTCCTCCAGCAAACGTATTCAAATTGGGAATGCGTTATCGTTAACGATGGTTCTACAGACAATTCAGAGGAAGTCGCCAAAAGCTATTTGGATAAGGACAACAGATTCAAGTATCTATATCAAGAAAATTCAAGGCTCGCAGCAGCTAGAAACAATGGCATTAGGCATTCCGATGGCTATTTTATTCTCCCATTGGACAGCGATAATGTGTTGTGCCCTGCATATTTGGAAAAAGCTGTGAGCTATTTTTTGCTTCATCCTGAAACGACCTTGGTATATGGAAAAGCAGAGTTGTTTGGCGATAGGAGTGGAATTTGGAATTTGCCTGAGTATTCGTGGGAAAAGATTATTTGGTCGAATTGTATTGATGCTTGTGCTATGTACAAACGCAGCGATTTTGAAGCCATAGGTGGTTATAGAGATGTATTAATGGAGGATTGGGACTTTTGGTTGTCATTGTTGAAGCCTGATAGCGTCGTTTATCGGTATGATGATGTTTTGTTTCGGTATAGAGTGAGGACGGAATCACTTGGAAGTGGTGCTTCAAATAAAAATAAATTAGAAGCGACAACAACTCAGATATGTGAGAATCATAAAGAGATATACGCGCCATATCAATCAAAGATTTTGTATTTCGGGATTAGTAGGTTGATATATGAAAATTATTACGAAGACATGAAGAAAAAATATGAACATGTTTTGGATACTAAGGCATATCGGTTGGGGAAAAAGTTGTTGCAGCCTTTGATGTGGCTTAGGGATCGATTGTAGAATAATGGTTGTGGAAGAATAGAAAGGGTGGGTCATTTAGCATTTAGCTATTGTTGAAGAAACAGTTGATATTGCTCTTTTTTGTGTTGTCATTGAATGCCTGAAAAGCAAAATCAAATACTATTGACGTTCATCGTTCCGTGCTACAATGTTGAGAAATACGTCCAGCGTTGTTTGGATAGCATTTTTGCTTGTGGTTTGGAGGAAGATTGTTTTGAAGTGCTTTGTGTGAACGATTGTTCTCCTGATAACACGATTGTTATTCTGAATTCGAATCAAAAGAGCCATAGCAATCTAAGGGTTATCAATCATGAGACGAACAAGGGACTTGGTGGGGGACGAAATACTGGCATTAGGGAAGCGCGGGGAAAATACCTGTGGTTTGTTGATTCGGATGATGAGATAACCCCGGATGGTTTTGCGGATGCTTTATCTAAGGCTATGAAAGACGCTTTGGATGTTTTGTGTTTTAACTATTGTAGGATTGATGATGAGGGTAAACCCCTGTCTAAGCATATAGTATTTGGAGAATCGTCAGTTGGAAATGGCTTTTCTTTTGAGAAGGAGGTCTTCCAGCATGGGCTAGTTAATCATATGGGATATGTTTGGCGATTCTTATATCGAACAGAGTATCTAAGATGCCACGATTTATTCTTTCCAGAGCAAGTACATTGGGAAGACACGGTGTTTATGCCGAAATCCATTTTGTTGGCTGAACGTATAGCTTCTGTCTCTCAAGTGTTTTATGCCTATCGTGTTAATCCCGATTCAATTTCAGGTGTTTTTGGCAAGGCTTATCCTGCCAAGTCGATTTATGATTTCTCTTTTTGTGCAGGGTGGGACCTGCTCCGCTTCTCAGAAGAAATCAAGGACAATGCGCTTAGAGATTCTTTTAAGAATATAGCTATTCAAAAATACATCAATGGATTTGCAATTCATCTGCTCAGGACGAGCAAAAAGGAACGCAAACGTTTTTTTGGATTGATATGGGAAAGAAAAGAAGAAGTAAAGTCTTGGAAACAGTATTTGAATCTTATAAACAGGATTATGCTTATACCATTATTTGGCCCATTGGTCACGGATTTAATGGCTAGAGTTTATTTAATGAAGAAAAAGAATGGGAATAAAGTCTAAGATTAGAACTCGAATTGGAAGGGCTAGAAACAGTATAGGATTATTTACAACATGGATGGAGAATGAAATTCCTTCATACCGTCATTACAGATTATATAAAACATACTCTTCTCGATATAAGCATTACATAGAATTACAGCATTTCGATAACAAGAAAGCAGAAGGTGAAGATGCATATTTGCAGAAATGGAAGGTCATAAGTTCGCGTGTGGACCCATATTCATACAGGTTTCTTAGTAATTATTTGGGACACACCCCAAACATTGTTCCAGAGGATATAGGGCATTTTTATATTGAGGATATCTTGAATCCCCGTGCATTTCGACCTTTTTATTATGACAAGAATCTTTTCCCTGAGATTATTGGAAAAGAGTATGTCCCTCGGACTGTGGTCTGTAGAATAAATGGCAGTCGATTATTGGATGCAGAATATCGGTTAGCCGAAAAGGAACTGTCTGAATATATTGGCGAGACTGACAATCTCATATTAAAGCCAAGTGGAGATTCCCGTTCTGGCCGAGGTGTTATTAAGTTCATAAAGAAAGGTGATGCATTTGTTTCAATGGATGGCAAGATAAATCTGTCAAAAGCATTCCTTGATACTTATCGTGAGGATTTTTGTCTGCAAGAAGCTATAGCCCAACATGATTTCTTGAAGATGCTCTGCCCGACAGCAAACAATACTATCCGATTGTTTTTATATCGTTCTGTGAAAGATGAAAAAACAAGGGCTACAGCATCAGTAATACGAATAGGAAAGAATGGTACATTTGATGACAATGCTTGTGCAAGCGGAATGTTCATTGGGGTAAATGTGGCAACGGGTGAAATGGGGAGGTTTGTTGTTGATCAGTATGGAAACAAAGGGAATGTTTGGAATGGTATAGATTTTTCCCAGAATTCATTTGTTGTTCCCCACTGGAAAGAAGTTATTGCGTTCGCGGAATATGTTGGGAATAGGATCCATCATCAAAGGTTAATGGTGCTTGACTTGGTATTGAAAAATGATGGGAAACCAATTTTGACAGAGTGCTATTTTGATTGGTTTGGATTTTGGATTTATGAGTACACGAATCAAGAAGTGTTTGGTGAATTTACAGATGAAATCATAGCTTATTGCAAAAAAAGAAAAAGATGAGGGTACAATAAGAATTTAAACAACTGAAAAATGAATGTTTAACTAAAATAGCAAAAAACTCTAGTTTATGAATCCAAGTGAGAGAAAAAACTCAATTCCGCTTATTAAATACATACCAGGACCTCGGAAAATCAAGAGACTGTTTTTTGAAAAGGTAAAATTGCCATATTTAATGCGTTTCAGGAGTTGGAAATATGCTGATTATCTGTTCAAGAGGAGATTCGGCTATTCGATTGATTGGGAACACCCAAGAGACTTGAACGAATGGATGAATTATTTGGAACATAAAACTGACACATCGGAATGGACTCGGTTGGCAGATAAGTATGCAGTTCGTAAGTTCGTTGAAGAGCGTGGATTGGCGCACATCCTTTTGCCTTTATACGGGAAGTGGGAGAAACCTTCTGACATTGATTTCGATAAGCTACCGACCAGTTTTGCTATGAAGACAAATGGAGGCTGTGGAGATGTGGCTCTTGTCGAAGATAAAACCAAAGTTGACCCGGAAAGCATCAGAAAAAAAATGAGTCAGGCTATGACTCAAAGAGACACTGTGTTTTTAAGGTCGGGAGAACCTCATTATCTTGGAATCAAACAACTTGTTATTTGCGAACAACTTCTTACCCCCAATCCTTTAGAGTATAAGGTTTTTTGTTTTCACGGGGAACCATTATGCATTTTGGCATGTAGTGAACGGGATCTGGTGGCGCATACGGTGAATTGGGTGTTATATGATTTGGATTGGAATAGAAGGTTGGATTGGATGGCTCCTGCATTCAGAAAAGACATAGAAATACAAAAACCTTCTCGTCTTAGTGAGATGATAGAGTATTCTAAAGTGCTTTCAAAAGGGTTCCCACATGTTCGGGTGGACTTTTATGCACCGGATGATCATATTTATTTTAGCGAAATGACGTTTACATCAACTGCGAGTAGAATCAATTGGTGTACGCCAGAGTTCCTAAAAACTATGGGAGATAAGGTCAGAGAAGGCATGAAATAGGAGGGTAAGTGATAGTTGTAGAGAGGAAACAATAAGAAAAATGTCAAATATCCCAATTCTCCTTATAACATTTAATCGCCCTGAGCATACTCGACGGGTGCTGGAAGCCATCATGGCTGCCCAACCGCAAGATTTATACGTCTTTCAAGATGGCGCTCGCAATGGCAATGAAGATGACCTCAAGAAATGTGCAGAGGTGCGGCAGGTGGTCGAGAGAATGATGGCAGGGGAATCGGTTCGGTTGCATACAAATTATTATGGGAAGAATTTGGGGTGTGGTGCTGGCCCAATGACGGGCATCACATGGTTCTTCGAACAAGTGGAGATGGGCATAGTCATGGAGGACGATTGTTTGCCGCATCCTGATTTTTTTGGTTATTGCGAAGAATTGTTGGAACGGTATAAAGATGACGAGAGAGTTTGCTTCATCAATTCTACCCTCTACGATGACCGATGGAAATGTAATGCCTCGTATGATTTCTCTCATTACATGGTTACGGGAGCTTGGGCAGGCTGGCGCAGGACTTGGCAAGGCTTTGACTTGGATTTGATGACTTTGGATGCCAAGGCTTTCCGCAGGCACGTCTTGCAACTGACGGATAACAGGGCAGAAGCTAACTGGTGGTTTTCCATCGTCAGGGAAATACAACAGGATACAAGGAAAAAGTCGTATTGGGACTACCAAATGCAAATCCATTTGTTTGGCAACAGTGCCATGACTATTCATCCGCAACGTAATTTAGTGAGCAATATCGGCTTTGATGGTGCAGGAACACATACGTTAAGCAATTACGACAACCGAGGCAATCGTGATGTATTTCCAATTTTGCCTTTGACGCATCCGGAAAAGTTAATTGTTGATAAAAAGCGTGATGCCTATTGTTGGGCGAAGGCAAATAGTGAAGGTTGGCTGAAAGATGAGATGGATTATCTTTACCAAAGTTTGCTTTGGTCGGATGGCTTGGGACACGAGTTGTTGATGGCATACAAGAAATTGAGGGGCAAAGGAATCAATTCCAGGAAAATATGGGCGAGCGACCTTTGAAAGTTTTATCCGTGAGCACTTCCGATACCGGAGGTGGCGCTCCTCGCGCAGCATATCGAATCCATCAAGGCGTGCGGGAATTGGACATTGATAGTCGCATGTTTGTGAAGAATAAGGACACTAAGGATGCCAATGTCATGGCATTGGATGAGTTTGTCCCTCATAATCCAATATATCAGGCTTTCGACTGGACTCGCAACAAGGTCAAGAACAAAATACAGCATTTTCGTTGGAATCGTTATCCCAATCGGGAAGATGTTTTTATGTCTGACCTACGTGGGACGGCATTGCATGGTGCTTTAAAGAAGTTGGATTATGATGTGCTGCACTTGCATTGGATCAACCAAAGGTTCATTCCATTGGAGGACTTGCCTAAGGATAAGCCCATCGTATGGACACTTCACGACAGTTGGCCGTTTTGTGGCGTCTGCCATTACTTTTTTGATTGTGATGGGTATCAAAAGCAATGTGGAGAGTGCCCGTTTTTGCATTCTGGAAAACAGAATGATTTAAGTTATAAAGTTTGGAAGAGGAAAGCTGAACTTTATAAGGATTTAGATTTGCATATCGTAAGCCCGAGCAGATGGCTGGCCAATTGTGCCAAACGGAGTAGCTTGTTCGGAAGATTTCCTGTAGAAGTTATTCCGAACTGTTTAGATGTTGAAGCGTTTCGCCCGCTTGGTGAAATGGAATTGTCGCCTAGATGGCGAGCTTTCCAAGAGAAAAGAATAACAAAGCCATTTGTCTTATACGGGGCAGTGAATGCTGCAACGGACAAGATCAAAGGTTTTGCAAACCTTTTGTCTGCACTGAAAATACTGGAGAAGAACGGCCATGCGGATGACTTTGAATTGATTGTATTTGGTGCGGATGAATCGGAATTGAATATGGATGTAAACATTCCTATCCATTGTGTGGGCTATATTGGCAATGCGAAGGATTTGGTTTCATTGTATAGTATTGCCAGCATGATGGTGGTGCCATCGCTTACCGAAAACTTGTCGTGTGCTATTATGGAAAGCCTTTCGTGTGCTACACCTGTAGTTGCTTTCGAAATTGGAGGTAACGGTGATATGATTGAGCATAAAGTCAATGGGTATTTGGCCAAGGAAAAGGATGATGTGGATTTGGCTGAAGGCATTCGGTGGTGTCTTGAAAATAATTCTGATAATTGTCTTGGCAATGCAGGTCGTGAGAAGGTATTGCAAAACTATACCTTCGATGCGGTTTGCCAGCAGTATAAGTTGTTGTATGAAAGTTTCATAAAACAATAGTTATGCGTCTTTCTATCATCACCATCAACCGCAACAATGCCGCTGGCCTTGAAAAGACCATGCGAAGTGTTGCTGCCCAAACTGCTAAGGAGTTTGAGTACATAGTCATTGATGGAGCCTCAACGGACGAAAGTGTTGCCGTAATTGAAAGCTTAAAGACAGAGTTTGCCTGCCTGAAGTGGGTGTCAGAACCTGATAAGGGCATTTATAATGCCATGAATAAGGGTATCCGCATGTCTTCAGGCGATTATATCCAAATTCTTAATTCAGCGGATTGCTTGGCGTCAGAACATGTTATAGAACGAATGCTTGCAGAAGTAGGGAAACTCGGTAATCCTTCTATCGTTTATGGCAATATGATTAAGTGTTTCCCAGATGGAAAAATGATAGTGGACAAGTGCTTTGCTGGACAAGAGATCACGATGTTAGGGATGTATATAGGCACTTTGAACCATGATCCAGCTTATATCAGTCGCGACTTGTTTGAAAAATACGGCTATTACGATGAAAGTTTGAAGATTGTTTCCGACTGGAAATGGTACCTGCAAGCCATTATTTTGGGTGGCGAGAAGCCAAAATATGTAGATTTGGATGTGACTTTGTTTGATATGACAGGTATCAGCGAAAATGCCAATAGTAAACTGATGATAAGAGAAGAAAGACAGCAAGTTCTGGATGAATTGGTGCCTTCGGTTTATTTGCGTGATTACCAGCAGTATGCCGATGATATTTATTTAATGCGACGTATTCATAGACATCCTTGGGTTTACAAATTGGTTTGGTTTGCCGAGAGGTGTCTGTTTAAAATGGAAAAGTGGAAAATAAATAATAAAAATAGGCAAGAATGGGGTTGAAATTGAGTGTCATAGTTCCTATTTATAAGGTGGAACAATATCTTTGCAAATGCGTTGATAGTTTGCTGAATCAAGATTTGTCCGAAGAGGAATATGAGATTATCCTTGTGGATGACGGTTCACCCGATAGATGCGGCGCCATTTGTGAGGATTATGCTATTAATCACCCCAATGTGAAAGTGATTCATCGAAAAAACGGTGGTCTGAGTTCGGCGCGTAATAGTGGCATCGAGGTAGCGCGGGGTCAATATGTTCAATTTGTTGATTCGGACGATTATTTAGAGCACAATGTGCTGAAAACGCTTGTTGATAAGATGGATGCCGATAAAGTGGACGTCCTTCGCTTCAACTATCAGAATGTCAATGAGCGTTATGAATTTTTTGAACCAAACAAGGTGAGTAAACCCTTCGTTGATTATCGCGACGAAATATGTAGCGGTTTGTCATTCTTGACAGAACGTTTGGGCTTCGGTTGCTATGCTTGGCAGTTCATGATTCAACGTGAGTTGTTAGACAATTGTCGCTTTCAGGAGGGCATCTATTTTGAGGATACGGAATGGACACCGCGCTTGTTGCATAAGGCTTCTTGTGTGACTTCAACGGATTTGATAGTTTACAATTATCTGATGCGCGAGGGCTCAATCACCCAAAGTGTGGATGAGAAAAAGAAAAGAAAGGTTCTGGACGACAAGTTGCGACTGATTGATTCTATGAATGAACAAAAGCAGGCTGTGGATGATAAAAGGTGGTTTGAAGGAATGGTTGCACAAATAGTGCTTTCTGTATTAGGCTATGTTAGTGAGCATTATTATGATGAAAGTGCAGCTATTTGTAAGAGTTTAAAATTGAAAAAAGTATTTCCTCTTTCATCCTATCATTCCACTAATGCTGCTTCCCGAAAAATAAGGATAGCGAATGTCTCTCCAAGGCTTTTGTGTTGGTTCTTGAATAAAAGAAAATAATAATGATTCCCCAAATAATACATTATTGTTGGTTCGGTAATGGCGAAATGCCGCAGTTGGCTAAGGATTGCATCGCAAGTTGGCATAAATATATGCCTGATTGGGAATACAAGCTTTGGAATGAGGATAATTTCGATGTGTATAGTATTCCATATACAAAAGAGGCGTATGAGGCAAAAAAATATGCTTTTGTGAGTGATTATGTGCGCTTGTATGTTTTGAATAAAGAAGGAGGACTGTATCTTGATGTTGATTTTGAAGTGTATAGATCTTTTGATAACTTGTTACATTGGAATGCTTTTGCAGGTTTCGAGGGCAGCAAACATGCTCCATTGATGATGGGTGTAATCGCGAGTTGTCGTGATGGCGTTTGGGTGAAAGAACAACTTGGCCATTATCAGGAGCGACATTTCGTGAATGATGATGGTTCGCTTGACCTGACCACCAATGTCAAGTTTGTCACGGAACACATGAGAATGAATGGCTTTGTGCAAAATGGTAAAGAACAAGATTACAAAGATTTACATGTGTTTCCAGTGGATTATTTTTGTCCAAAACAGACAACGGGAGAGTATTTTCGTACCGAAAACACCTATTGTGAGCATAAAGGGTTGGATTCGTGGGCTGGTCCGAAACAGGGATGGAAAGCAAAAATAGGAGAAATAGTTGGCACGAAAAACTTGGTTTATTTAATTAAGATAAAACGCAAATTGTTCGGCTAAAGAGAAAAACTATATTTTTGCAGCCGTTTAGTATAGAATTGATATGTTGACATATTTCCCTAGATTTTTTTCATCACGTGCAATTATTTGTTATGTGGTAACTTTGGCTTTGGTGAGTGCTATGTTCATCAATTACGCTTTGCCTTTCCAATTTATGTTGTTTGGTTTTGTCCCAGTGGTAGTTTTTTTTACCTATTCCACTCAATTGACAAAGGACTGGCAAAGATATGGTGAGTTTCTTTTTCCTAAGAAACTTTTTTCTACTGCTTTGACGATTCGTTTATTGTACGTGATTTTCATATATTTCTATTATATTGAAATGACTGGGTTGCCTCACATGTATTATGCTGGTGATGAAATGTTCTATGAATATATTGGTGCACTGTTGAGAGAAGAGGGTAGTATACGTCGTTTTGTGGAATTGTTGAAAGCGTATAACGTCGATCTTTCGGATTCGGGCTATTGTTGGTGGTTAGCTTTTGAGAATTTGATTATGGGTACTCATCCCCTGCCTTACAGATTTGTTAAATGTGTTATTGATGCGTTTTCTTGTGTGCTGATATATAACTTAGCCAAGCGAAATTTTGGAGAGTCAACCGGACGAATGGCAGCTATTTTCTGTATGCTTATGCCTAATATGTGGTATTATTGTGGCATAACCTTGAAAGAGACGGAGATGACATTTTTGGTTATTCTTTTCACCGAACGCGCTGATTTTGCGCTCCATTCTCCCAAGATTACCTTTAGCAATATTATTTTGCCGGGTATTGTCATTTTGGTCATGTTCACATTTAGGACAGCGTTGGCTGCGGTTATGATTGCTGCTTTGGCAGGATCCTTAATCTTGAGTTCGGGAAAACAAATGCAATCATGGAAAAAAGTGCTTTATGTATCAATATTCGCGATTTGGATGTTTTTAACTATGGGCGCAGAAATGGTTGAGGAAGCCCAACAACTATGGGCAGGTAGGACTGAAAATCAAAGTGTAGGTTATGAATGGCGTGCTCAACAGGGTAATACATTTGCTAAATATGCCTCTGCTTCTGTGTTTGCTCCGTTTATTTTTACTATCCCATTCTCTTCTATGGTGTATGTCGATGGGCAAGAGAACCAAATGATGATGAATGGTGCCAATTTTATCAAGAATATTATGTCAGGCTTCACCATTTTTGCAGTTATTTTGCTATTGGTTCGAAGAGATTGGCGAAAGCACGTCTTAACCCTTGCTGTGATGTGTGGATATTTGGTGGTGCTTGTGTTTAGTAATTTTGCCCACTCCGAACGCTTCCATTTTCCAGTTTTGGCTTTGGAGTTGATGTTTGCAGCTTATGGAGTGTCCCAAGTGACTAACAAGCACAAACGATGGTTTACGATGTGGCTTATTGGTATGTGTGTTGCGAACCTTGTTTGGGCGTGGATTAAATTGGCAGGAAGAGGTATGGCATGAGAGTACTTGTCGTGGCATCATTTAACAAGGGACGTTTTGCGCCTTTCATCATTGAGCAGGCGGAAGCCCTCAAGGAACAAGGATGTGAAATTGAGTTTTTCGGTCTGCAAGGTAAAGGATTGCGAGGCTATTTAAACAATGTCCCTCAGCTAAAACAAAAGATTCGAGAATTCCGTCCAGACGTCATTCATGCGCATTACGGACTGTCAGGCCTTTTTGCTAACCTGCAACGAGAAATTCCTGTAGTTACTACTTATCATGGTTCGGATATCAACGACAAAAGTGCATTGCCTTTTTCAAAAATGGCTATACGGTTGTCGGGTTGGAACATTTTTGTTTCACGTAAGATAATTGAAATTGCAAAACCCAAGAAAAACTATTCATTGTTGTCTTGTGGCATTGATTTGCATGAACTTCAACAGATGAATAAAAGCGAGGCAAGACAAAGAATGAATTTGGAGGCAAACAAACGTTACGTCCTTTTTTCAGGAGCTTTTGACAATGAAGTGAAAAACGCACCTTTGGCACGTAAAGCAATGGAAGAATTATGTGATCCTAGTGTTGTGTTGCTCGAATTGAAAGGTTATTCTCGAGAGGAAGTGACGCTCCTTATGTGCGCCGTTGATGCCTTGTTAATGACTTCCTTCACCGAAGGATCTCCTCAAGTAATCAAGGAAGCACTGGCTTGTGGCTGTCCGATTGTGAGTGTGGATGTGGGTGATGTGAAGGAACGAATAGATGGTGTGGATGGGTGTTATGTGGCTGAAACGCGCCATGCTACGGAATTGGCCAGCTTGCTACAAAATGCGATGGGTTTTGAGGGAAAAACAAAGGGTCGGGAAAGAGTGATTTCGGATCAATTCGATAATCGATTGGTGTCGCAACAACTCATGAAGATTTTTAAAATAGTATGCCGAAAGTAGTTGATTTTAAAGATATTGTCTCATCGAAATGGGATGCGTTGATTAGAGCATCCTCTGTCGCTACTTGGTTCCAAACCAAGGAAGCATTCGATTTCTTCGATAGTCTTTCGTTTTTAAAGGCATTTGCTTTTGGCGTTGAGAGGGATGGACGCTTGGTAGGTGTAGTAGTTGGCTTCATCCAAAAAGATGGTGGCAAACTCAAGCAGTATTTCTCAAGAAGGGCTATTATCAATGGCGGCCCTTTATTGGATGATAGTATCACCGACGAAGAATTGGCAATGCTTCTTAACGCGTTGAAATCGAGGTTGAATCGTAAGACTATTTTCATTGAGACACGCAATTTCAATGATTATGGCCGCTGGCGCCACGTTTTTGAAGCCTGTGGATTCGGATATGAGCCTCATTATGATGTCATAGTGGATACGACTTCGATGGAAAGCGTTGGTAATCGTTTGGATAGGAATCGAAGAAGAAATATCAAAAAAGCCAACGAGAACGGATTGATAATCGAACAGTCTGTTTCGGACGATGATTTATACCAGTTTTATCAAATGCTTAATGAATTATATAGGTCTAAAGTGAAAACGCCTCTGTTTCCTTTTGAGTTTTTCCAGAAGTTAAAAAACTTGGAGTCGGCTCGCTTTTTTATGGCTAAGGATTCAGAAGGTAAATTGGTAGGAGGTCTAGTTTGTTTGGCTTTGGAAAGTCGGATAGTCCATGCTTTGTTTGCATGTGGCGATGACCAAAACCACAAAACATTATCTCCTTCAGTTATGGTCAATTATGCTGGGATTTGTTATGCAGCCGAACATGGTTTTTCTAAATTTGATTTTATGGGTGCTGGCAAACCTGACGACGGTGGATATGGTGTGCGCGACTTCAAGTTGAAGTTTGGAGGTGAGTTAGTGGAATTAGGCAGGTTCGTTCATGTATGCAACTGTTTGTTGTTTGCTGTTGGCAAGTTTGGCGTGAAAATAATGAAAAAACTATGAACATTCTTATCGATATCAACCATCCAGCACACGTGCATTTATTGCGCAATGCTTATTTCAAGCTTTTGGAAAAAGGGCACAAAGTGCTTGTCGTTGTGAAGGAAATTCCTTCTGCAATAAAATTGTTGGATTTGTATGGTATTCCATTTACCTGCATTGGAAAAAAGAACGATGGAATTGGCAAAAAGGGATTTGACCAGTTGAAACACGACTTACGCATACTCAAGTTAGTGCGTCAGAATCATATCGATTTAGGTTTCGGGTCCTCAATCAACATCGCTCATGTCAGCAAATTGAGCAAGATGAAAAGTATTGTCTTGGATGACGATGACGATGAGGTGGAACCGTTGTTCGTCAAGTTTGGACATCCATTTGCCGACACCATTCTCAGCCCCGTTGATACTCCACGGAAGTCGAAGAAAACCGTATATGTCCATTCTTATCATGAATTGGCCTATCTCCATCCCAATAGCTTTACTCCCGATGCATCTGTTCTGACTGATGCAGGCGTTAAAGAAGGGGAACCTTATTTCGTTTTGAGATTCAATGCTTTCAAGGCGCACCATGATGTTGGCGTCGTGGGCTTGACTATTGAGAACAAGCGACGTTTGGTCAAGTACCTGAGCTCGAAAGGAAAGGTCTTTATCACGACAGAACGTGATATTGATGATGAATTCAAGCCTTATCAATTGAAAGTTTCACCCGAGAAGGCCCATTCGTTGATGTATTATGCCACAATGCTTGTCGGCGATAGCCAGACAATGACTTCCGAGGCCGCCGTGTTGGGTACGCCAGCCATTCGCTGTAACACATTTGTGGGTAGAATCCATTATTTGGAGGAGGAAGAACACAAGTATGGCCTTACCTATGGTTTCCGCCCTGAGCAGTCGGAAGAGATGTTTGCCAAGATAGACGAGCTGCTTGCCATGCCTAACCTTAAAGAGGAATGGCAACGCCGTCGCAAAAAAATGCTTTCCGAGAAGATAGATTATGCGCAATTCCTGACCTGGTTTATTGAAAACTATCCGGAAAGCCAGAAGATTATGCGGGAGAATCCCGATTATCAATTTAGATTCAGATAATTATGCGCCATATTACTCTTATTGCGGGTGCACGCCCCAATTTTATGAAAATTGCCCCTTTGATTCATGCTATTCAAAAGGCGGAGGAAGAAGGGAAAGATATCCATTATCGCCTTGTGCATACGGGTCAGCATTATGACCATCAGATGAGCGAGACTTTCTTTGAGGAGCTTAATATCCCCCAACCTGATGTCAATTTGGGTTGTGGTGGCGGCACACAGGCCGAACAGACGGCTGCCATCATGGTGGCTTTTGAGAAGGACCTGATGGAGCATCCCACCGATTTGGTTTTGGTGGTGGGTGATGTCACTTCTACAATGGCTTGCTCCATTGTGGCCAAGAAATTGTGCACAAAAGTGGCGCACGTGGAGGCAGGTATTCGCTCATGGGACTTGACCATGCCCGAAGAAATTAACCGAATGGTGACCGATAGTCTGGCGGATTATTTCTTCACTACCTCAGAGGTGGCAAATGCCAATCTGCGTCGTTTCGGGGTGGAGGAGAAGGATCTGTTTTTTGTCGGCAATGTGATGATAGATACTTTGTTGGCAAATCGTTCCAGATTCATTAAGCCTTTAGTGTATGACGAACTGCATCTTCAACCTAAGCAGTTTCTAGTGCTGACCATGCACCGTCCGGCTAATGTGGATGAGGCCGAGAAGTTGAAAAAGATGATGAATGAAATCGTTTCCAACGTGCATGGCTTGCCTATAGTTTTCCCCATTCATCCGCGCACAGCTAAGATTTTTAAGGATTTAGGTATTGAGGCCGACAACCTTCATATCGTTGAGCCGATGGGCTACTTGGAATTCAATTATTTGGTGGAAAAGGCTAAGGCTGTGATTACCGACAGTGGCGGTATCACTGAGGAAACCACTGTGATGGGTGTGCCTTGTGTCACTTTGCGAGACAACACAGAGCGCCCTGAGACATGCACAATTGGTACCAACGAGTTAATCGGAACGAATCCCGATAATATCAAGCCCGCGTTGGACAAGCTTTTTGCAGGGCAATGGAAGAAAGGAGGCATTCCACCGCTTTGGGATGGACATGCAGCGGAAAGAATAGTGGACATTCTGATAGAATTGTAGTATAAAATGTCAAAAGAACGTATTTGTCTCATTACAAACGATGTGGAAACCACGTCAATCTTAAATCACAAGTTGCGTGACAAGACGGGGGAATACGTGTTGAATCAAGGTATGCCCCGACTGCTCGACTTGTACGACAAATATGGTCTAAAGGCAACTTTTTTCTATACAGGGCATATTGCAAAGCTTTATCCTGAGGTGGTCAGAATGGCGTATGGGCGTGGCCATGAAATTGGGTCGCACGGCTTGACGCATGAGGTGAGTAAAGCTTTTGATGTGTTGTCGCCCGAAGAACAGCTTTCACATTTGAAGCAGTCAAAGCAAATCCTTGAGGATATTATTGGCGAAGAGGTGGTTTCATTCCGGGCGCCTGCCGCTAGGGTTGACAAAGGTTTCCCGCAAGTGCTGACTGAAGCAGGATTTAAAGTGGATAGCTCCGTCTCGTCGCAGCGTTTGGACATGATGTTTTCCTTTGGTGCTTTGAAAAAATTGCATTGGCTGACGGCACCTCGAAAAGCCTATTTCGTGCAAACAGATAATATATTTAAGAAAGGTGATTCGATTATTCTTGAAGCTCCCATTTCTGCATTTGGGTTCCCATATATAGGCACGTTTATGCGCATTGCTCCTTCGTTGAATCGATTCACTAGGCGTGTTTTGTATTGGGAAACTATGTGCAGTGGGAGGCAGTTCGTATTTCTCACTCATCCCAACGAGTTTATCGATGAGGTACAAGAGACGACAGAGATAGAACGACGTGGTAGCAATTATATATCCTATATGTTTGGGGATGTGATTCGCCATAAGCTAAAAATAAAGAATCTGGGTGAAAAAGCCTTGCCGATCTATGATAGGGAATTGGCTTTCTTCAAAGAAAAAAGATTCGAATTTGTCACATGTAAAGAATTGTATAATAAGAAGAAACCATGAAAGATTATTGGCCATTGGAAAAACGACCTCTGCCTAATCACAAGGAGAGAGGATTCTTCCAAGCATGTAGACTGTCGGCAAAGGAGCATGGCTACACAGGCTTTTTGGCAAGTGCAAGGTTTTTATATCGCCGCTATATGGATTATTTTTGGCAAGTGTTGGCTTTTAGGGTTATTCCATATAGCAAGATGCGTGTGAAACTGCATAAATGGCGAGGCGTGAAGATAGGGAAGAATGTGATGATTGGTCCTCAAGTAGTCATTGATGATGTGTATCCCAATTTTGTTGTCATCGAAGATGGTGTTTCGTTGGCTGCTAATGACTATATTTTGACACATAGTAAGCCGCTTGAATATCATCGGTATCTCACCGAGTCATACGTGGCTCCTGTCATTATCAAGAAAAATGCATGGATTGCTATCAGTGTGACAATTCTTCCGGGGGTGACGGTGGGCGAGGGTTCTATTGTGGCTGCAGGTTCGGTGGTGACCAAAGATGTGCCTCCATTTTGCATGGTGGCTGGGGCTCCTGCGAAAGTGATTCGAGAATTTGAAATGAAGGATGGCGTTCCTGTAGGCTTTAAGCACAAAGAGAAATGAACATAGATGATTTTTATATTGGACAGACAGCATCGTTGAAAAAGGTATTCAAGTCTGACGAAGTGATGGCCTTTGCTGATATGTCATTAGACAAGAATCCGATTCATATTGATGAGAATTATGCTGAACATGGATTGTTTGGCAGAAGAATAGTCCATGGCTTTCTGGTCGGCTCGTTGATTAGTGCGGTTTTCGGTACGAAGTTGCCAGGTGAGGGTGCTATATATCTTCATCAGGAAATGAATTTCCGAAAACCAGTGTTTCATAATGAAGAGATTACGGCAACGGTGGTTTTAACACGCATAAGAAAAGACAAGCCGATTTTGTACTTTGACACAAAATGTGAGAACGAGATGGGTGAGGTCGTAATAGAAGGAAAAGCCATTTTGAAAGTCTAGCACGATATGCGTGATTTCACTTTAAAATCATACCGTTCGTTGTTGCATGCTTTGCTGCAGGCGGGTTATAGGTTCTTGACATTTGAGGAGTTTTTGTCACAACCCAAAGAAGCCAAAACCATCGTGCTGAGGCACGATGTCGATGAACTGGCTTGGAATGCATTGGAGATAGCTCGACTTGAAAATGAAATGGGTGTCAAGGCTACCTATTATTTCCGTATTGTAAAACAGAGCAATGTCCCCGAGGTGATTGTTGAGATTGTCAGCCTGGGGCATGAGATTGGCTATCATTATGAGGATTTGGTATTGGCGGATGGAGATGAGAAAAAAGCGTTGGATACCTTTGAGAGTCATCTGGCCTATTTTCGGAATTATTATCCGGTAAAGACTGTTAGTATGCACGGCAGTTCGTCGTCGAAGTACGACAATAGGTTACTTTGGAAAAACCATGGATTGTCGGATTATGGTTTGTTAGGCGAACCTTATCTTTCCATTGATTTTAATCAAGTGTTTTATATGACAGACACAGGCTTCGCATGGGATGGTGGGAAATACGCTGCCAGAGATGTCGTTGAGAACGGCTTTGACATGAAGTTTCATTCCACAAGCCAAGTGGTGCGGTGTGTAGAACGAGGTGATTTCCCTGAGCATGCTATGATCCTTGCTCACACCCTGTGGACGGACAATCTTTTGCAATGGTACGGACTGCATATTCGGGAGTTCTTTAGGAATAACTTGAAACTCATTGCTAAAAGGAATCGTTTTATAGGCAATTTGTATGGGAAGATGGTGAAATGGTATTGGAAAAAATAAAATGGGAAAGAGAAGAAATCCATATATTTAGAATTTTTTTGTATTTTTGCACGATATATATAATGATTAAATATAGTATTTCTATGAGAATCAATAGATTGTTTCTGCTTATTGTTTTGGCTGTTTTAGCCTTGGTTTCCTCGTCATGCGTAACCTCGAAAAAGGTGCGTTATTTGCAGGATATGCCTATTCAAGGTATGCCTTTGAATGAGGCATTGGAAGCCACTGTTGCTCCATACGATGAACTGAGAATCCAAGTATTGAGTAATACAGGTAAGGATGATGAACTGATTAAACCATTTAATGTGTATAATAATGCGGGTGTGGGCTATTATCAAGGCTATCTTGTAGATGCAAATGGAAATATTCAGTTTCCTGTTCTGGGCGATCTTCATGTGCAAGGCTTGACGCGCTTGCAGTTGCAGGATACCATCGCTGCCCATTTGGAACGTAATGGATATATCAAGAATCCGTTGGTTGCAGCTCGTTTTTTGAATTTCAAGGTTTTCTTTTTGAGCAGTTCTGGTGGTAAGGTGCTTAATATAACTGACGAACGTTGCACTTTTTTGCAAGCTTTGGCCATGTCTGGTGGATTGGATTGGTACACGCGCCGCGACCGTATTGGCGTTATGCGTGAAGTGGATGGGAAGCGTGTTGTCCATTATTTGGATCCGCGTTCCACTTCTGTTTTTGAGGATGATTTCTTCGTGTTACAACAAAACGATATTATCTTTACCGAAGAGATGTCGTATAAGTTCTTCAGCACCAATTTGAATACTGTGTTGGCTTTGATTTCTTCGGCTGTCTCATTGGTTTCAGTTTATACTTTGATTCGATCATTCATAAAGAATTAATCTTGTTTTGGTTTTGTTTATTTTAAATTGACAAGAAAATGGCTACTGACAGCAATACCAATATTAATACCAATACTAATACCAATAGTGAAAACTTGAGGCCTAACGACATGAATGCGTTTTTTGACGAAAGCGCAAACAGTGGTTTCAAGTTTAAGGATTTGGTGTATTTGATTCTTCATAATTTGCCAGTGTTCCTTATTTGTGCTACAATAGGAGGCTTGATTGCATTTTATAATGTAAGAGGTCAGGAAAGAATCTATTCCAGCTCATCTTCGATTCTGATAAAGACCTTAGCTAATGGCGGCTCCGAATCGTTCCGTGGATCGGCTCCTTTGAATCTGATTTCTGGTCCAGGTCTTGTGGTGAGTACCGTCAATAATGAAATCATGGTTTTACGCTCGCAAAAAAATATGGAAAACATGGTGCGCAATCTGAACTTGTGTACAATGTATTCCTTTAAAACCAAGGTGTCGAGAAGAAACACGGATTTGTATAAGGATGCTCCAGTCACGGTATCGTTCCCTGAAATGGATGAGAATAGTAGTGCAGCTTTTAGTGTAAAACCCTTAGACTCAAAGTTTGTGTTGTTGGATGATTTTGGCGAGAATATCCCGTCTATGAAAGTAAAGTTGAATGATACTGTGATTTCGCCTATCGGTAAATTGGTGGTAACTCCTACTTGGAAATATGATGACTTCATTAATACGGCTATACTGGTCCGGCATGTTCCTTTGAGGTCCGTGGCTGGCTCTTATCGTGGGCGTATCGGTGTTTTAAGAGATAGTGAACGTAATGCTTTGCTTCGTTTGACTTTGAGTGACACATCTCCGCTTAGAGCTGCGGATGTCCTCAATATGTTGATGGAAGTGTACAATCAAGAATCTGTTGATGACCAGCAACGTATCTTGGATTATACTGAGAAGTTTATCAATGATCGTATTGACTATTTAATGGAGGATATTGAAGAATATCAGCAATATTCAGTGAATTTCAAAAAAGGCCATAACATCATCGATATGGGTAGTTATGGACAATCATACGTTGCCAAGAGTAATTCGAAAACAGAGGAGATGCAGCAACTGGAAGCTCAGAAAGACATGCTACGTTATTTGTTGAATTTTATAAAAAACAACCAAGACCAGATTATCCCGGTTGGCGTAGTTCATGTTACTTCGGAAGCTGCTTCTGTTATTGCAAAATACAATGATAATTTGGTGAAAATCGACAAGTATAGAGCAGATGGAACGGTTAACAATCCGGTTGCCCAAAGTGTGATGGAGGAACAAGTTGCGCTTCATGCCAGCATCATTTCTATACTTGAAACGAACCTAATGGGACTTGAAAACCGTATTGAGGCCGCCGATAGGGAAAGGATGATTGCTAATTCACAGATCCAGACTGTCCCGGAAGCTCAAGTGGAGTTCCAGTCTTTGGCTCGTATGCAGAATATCAAGGAACAGCTTTATTTGAATCTGTTGACAAAGCGTGAAGAGTTACTGATGACTAGCCCTCAATTGGAAGCTACAGGAAAGATTATCGATTATGCCTCGGCGAATTATGGTCCTGTCGCCCCGAATGAGAAACGCGCGACATTGATTGGCATATTGATAGGCTTGGCTATCCCAATTGCACTTATGTTTCTCCGCAGTATGTTGGATACGACGATTCATGACAGAATGGATGTGCAGAAGAGTTCCAACGTGCCGTTCTTGGGCGATATTCCCTATGATGGAAGTGTTAAAGGTCATGTCGTTTCGGTGAAGGAAAATGGACGAGACTCGCTTTCCGAGTCGTTCCGATTGATTCGATCTAGTCTGGAGTATATGAAGGATCGAAAGGACGGAGGCCATGTCATTATGTTTACTTCGTTCATGGTTTCCTCCGGTAAGACCTTTGTCTCTGCCAACTTGGCTACCAGTTTTGCCTTGGCTTCGAGGAAGACGGTCATCGTCGACTTGGATATCCGTAAAGGTACCTTGTTTAAGGTGTTTGGCGTCAATACAAGAGCGGGCGTTTCCAATTATTTGTCGGGCAAGACGGATAATATAGATGACATCATTCATTCCAGCGCAGATTCACCCAACCTTGATATTGTGTTCTCGGGTCCAGTGCCGCCTAATCCGGCTGAGTTGTTGATGAGTACTCGACTCGAGACTTTAGTTGCAGAATTGCGCAAACGCTATGAGTACATCTTCCTGGATAACGTTCCTGTTGGTATGGTGGCCGACTCTGATATTGTGAAACGCGTTGCTGATACCACCATCTTGGTGTTGAGGGCTGAAACGACCGATAAACGTTTGCTCTTCGATGTTGACAAGTTCTATCATGACAATAAGTTCCCGAACCTTTGCGTGGTGTTGAATGGCGTGAGTAAGAAGAAGCGTGGTTACGGCTATTACGGTTATGGCTATGGTTATGGCTATGGTTATGGTTATGGTTATGGCTATGGTTATGGTTATGGCTATGGTTATGGCTATGGCAACGAGGAGGAAGGAAAGAAGAAAGAGAAGAAATGGTACGAAAAATGGTACAAATGGGTGCTCAAAAAGCTTCATCTCAATCATCGTCACCATCATCATTCCCATAGTCATTTTAAGTCAGCTGATGACGGCAAAGAATAAAGACTTATGTTCAGTTTTTGGAGAAAACATAGTTTGCCTGAGGATTTCTTTCAAGGGGCGCATGACATTCATTGTCATTTGCTACCTGGAGTCGATGATGGTTTCCCGTCAATGGAGAAGTCGCTGCAAGCCCTGAAGAAACTTGAGGAACGTGGCGTGAAAAGGATGATACTTACGCCTCACTTTATGAATATTTATCCTAATAATAACAGAGAAAGTATCTCTGCTGAGTTTGAGTCTTTTCAGGCTGAAGTCAATAAGGTCTGTCAAATAGAGCTCCGATTGGCTGGTGAGTATATGCTTGAAGGTGGCTTTATGGAGCATTTCGGGGAAGGCTTTCTGACGTTGGATAAAGCGGGCACTCATGTGTTATGCGAGACTTCTTATTTGATGTACGAGTTGAATTACACCAATATGTTATACGATATTATGTGTGAAGAATTGCAGCCTGTCATAGCACATCCTGAACGATATGAGTATGCAAATACAGATGTTTATTTGCGCTGGAAAGACAAGAGGTACAAGTTCCAACTGAACTTGCTTTCGCTGGCTGGCGTATACGGCGAACCAGCTTTAGTAAAAGCGCACTATTTGTTGAACGAGGGGCTGTATGACTATATTGGTTCGGATATGCATAGCTTGGATAATTTCAGGCGTTTCTTGCCGGAAATCAGGCTGAAGAAGAATGAGATAGATGCCTTGGAGCAGCTGCTGGAAAACAACAAGACACTATTTGATTGATACCCCAACATCCGTTGGCTTTATAAAACAACAATCCCGATGAGCGATGCTCGTCGGGATTGTTTTGTTTTTATTGCTGTCCGCTAAAAGTCAAAGAGTAGTAGATGACGGGGTCGGAAAGCCAATAAATAGGCGATGAGGAAGGTTGCTTGGAAAAGTAAGCCCCCCTCAGTCAAACAGGGTCGGCTCTGGGGGTGA
>JAEEGI010000613.1_pt1 | contig 102594 bp, 71 predicted proteins | sample 8958751 | NCBI WGS metagenome assembly JAEEGI01 (sample SAMN16246545, study PRJNA631951) | gut metagenome | biome: gut microbiome; feature: rumen; material: KS-attached | host: Bos | place: Iran: Karaj | collected 2018-10
TGGTAAAAAAATCTTAGTCAAATAACCCTCAAACTGTATCAACGATGGAAAAGAGACAATACACTACGCCCTGGATGGAAATCCTGGACTTGGAAATCGAAGGTTTCCTCTGTGCCTCCAAAGACTTTGAGGACGGAGACCCCGTCACCTTCAACCCCGGCGATGCAGGCGACGACGAGGGATTCTAAATGCAATAACAACAAGAGGAGCCAATCGGCTCCTCTTGTTGTTATTGCATTGTTTATTGGTAAAAGTTTGTTGGTTTCAGTATTTCTTTGTACTTTTGCAGCCGATAAGTATAAAGTGTAAGTGATTTATGAATAGGATATTGTGTCTTTTCGTCACCCTTCTTACCTTTCAGATGGCCTTCGCCCAGACGCGGATAGCGGTGGTGTCGGACATCCATGTGATGGGAAAAGGGCTGGTGGTCAATGACGGTACCGCCTGGCAGAAAGCCTTGAGTAGCGACCGCAAGATGCTGGACAAGAGTAGGGAGATCTTCGACAAGCTGGTCAGTCAGTTCAAGACCCAGCGGCCGGACTTGCTGTTGGTGGCTGGCGACCTGACGAAGGACGGTGAACGTCTGAGCCATCAGTATCTAAAAGCCGGCCTCGACAAGCTGAAGGCGTCAGGTGTGAAGGTGTTCGTCATTCCCGGCAACCACGACCTCGGCTCGACAGGTGCCAGGATCTACGACGGAGATCATTCGGAGTTGGCAGAGACCTTGGATGAAGCCGGTTTCCGGACGATGTATGCCGACTACGGCTATGGAAAAGGGATGGTGGCAGACAGCACCTCGCTCAGCTATGCCTGTGAGCCTGTGCCTGGCCTGACGCTCATCGGCATCGACTCCCATAGCGGCTGGGTCTCGGAACTGACCCTTGACTGGGTGTGCCGACAGGCAAAGGAGGCTGTAGGTAAGGGCAACAAGGTCATCGCCATGATGCACCATCTGCTGTTCCCCCACTTCAATGGCGCTGACCTGTTTATCAATGGGGCCACCGTCAATCAGTACGAGAACGTACGTAACAGACTGGCCGATGCCGGCATCCGTGTCATTCTGACAGGACACTTCCATACATCAGACATTGCCAAGGACTGGAATGCTGACCTGAGCCGCGAGATCTACGACATCAATACGGGTTCGGCCATCTCCTATCCCTGTGACTACCGTCTCTTGACACTGAGCCAGGATAAGAGTGAACTGAAGGTCACGACCAGGCATATAGACACCCTGCCCGGTAATACGGCCTTTAAGAAAACTGCCAAAGACAGACTTTATATGAGTATGTACAACAAGGCTTATCAGAAGCTTGGCGCCAGGTTCTCCTTCAACGAAGACATGCAAAAGCAACTGGCCGATATCGCTGCCAGGACATTCATCATCCATGCAGAGGGTAATGAGGGTAGTCAGGAACATGCCGAGGCCGTGGAGCAGGTCCGTGCTGACATCCAACGCTTCGGCAGCGGCGGCAATATGCTGATGGAAATGGCCATGAAGGTGCTGAAGCCTACCCTCGAGAGTGTCCTCACCGACACCAGCAACTACGGTGATCCAGAGCGAGAGGACTGTACCGATGACTTGACACTGACAATTCCAATGAATCCCTGACGTATGTATATATTATTAATAAGGTGTATCTTGACAGCCGTCATGCTGGTGACCATGAGTGAGGTGGCGAAGGCAGACGGCGTGATACGCTCCGGCTGTTTTCCGGGCTGGGGCAGTGAGACGAGGGCCGGATGGCATTCGGATATTGACTACGCGAAGAGAGATTGGGATGCCAACCGCACGTATCGGCAGTTGGTGGTGCTCGTGTCTTTTGCGGACTGCGACTTCAGTTGGGAGGATCCGCAGGCGACCTATCATGAGATATTCAACACGCCGGGCTATAACCAGAGGGACGGTGCCGGCTGTGTGGCGGACTACTTCCGTGACCAGTCGGACGGACGGTTTAATCTGCAGTTCGATGTGTACGGTCCTTATAAGACCAGCGGCTCGGTGAAGACAGGCTCTTCTAACAAGAACCGTGGGCTTGAGGCTTTCCGTGAGGCCACGATGATGCTGATGGAGGCTCATCCGGAGATCGACTACTCCGTCTATGACTGGGACGGTGACGGTCATGTGGAACAGGTGGTATATGTCTATGCAGGCTACAGCGGCAATCAGTCGACCATCGTCGAGGAGGGCTATATCTGGCCCACGACATGGAGCTTTGACAAGATCATGACTGCTGATGGTCACCAAATCTCCAACTTTACCGCCAGCGGTGAGCTGTGGGTCAACAATACGTCCTGCGGCATCGGCTTTATCTGTCATGAGTTCTCCCATTGCTTAGGTCTGCCGGATATCTATCCTACTAGCACCAATGCGAGCAGTCCCTCCATTGTGGATGAATGGGATGTGATGGATGGCGGTACCTTTATTAACCGGGGCTGGTGCCCGCCGAATTACTCGCCGATGGAGAAGATGGTCTTGGGATGGCTCACGCCGAAGGAGCTGACTGCCGACACCACCATCACAGGGATGAAACCTGTGGCGGAGGGTGGCGAAGCCTATCTGATCCGTCGTGCCGAGGATGAGTTCTACTTGTTGGAGAACCGTCAGTGGACAGGGTGGGACTATGGTCTGCCGGGACTGGGACTAGTGGTCTATTATGTCAACTACGACCGCTACTATTGGGACGGCAATCTCGTGAACAATGAGGATGGTGAGCCGAACTACTGTCTGGTGGCTGCCGATGGAAGGACTTATATCGATTGGTATGACCTGATCATTGAGAGTGGTCTGCGCAATCCCTATGTCGACTCGCAGCGGAGACTGCACAATATGATCCTGAGCGGGGCGCCATATCCCTGGCAGGATGAAGAGACGGGTAACGTGGATCAGGTAACACTCTCTGACGACCAAAGTATCACTGGCATCACCCGGCATGAAGACGGGACGGTGTCTTTCACCTTCCACACCTCAGGTAGTGGGATTAAGCATGTCATGACCGAGACAAAGGCTTCGGGTGTCTATACGTTGTCTGGACAGAAAGTGAGGGATGACGGACGGACGACGGGACTGCCTAAAGGCGTTTATGTTGTTGGTGGGCGGAAAAAAATGGTCCACTAAGGACACGAAGGACACAAAAAGATAGTTCCACTAAGGGCGCAGAAGGTGGAGATGACCGTGATTTAGTTCGTAGGTTCTGCCGCAGGAGCAGGCGAGGCTGTCGTCAAGGCGCTTGCCGCATTCGCAGACCCAGCCGATCTGACGGGCAGGTACACCGGCCATTAGGGCATAGTCCTTCACATCCTTCGTCACCACCGCTCCGGCGGCAATCAGCGCACTTCGTCCGACGGTATGCCCGCAGACAACGGTGCTGTTGGCTCCTAACGAGGCACCTTCCTTGATCAGCGTCTTGGCATATATGCCATGCACCGGGAAATGGGCCCTGGGGGTCGTGACGTTCGTAAAGACACATGAAGGTCCGCAGAACACGTTATCCTCCAGTTCCACGCCTTCATATACCGACACATTGTTCTGGATGCGTACACCATTGCCGATCCTCACGTTGTTGCCGATGTTCACGTTCTGACCCAAGGAACAGTTCTGGCCTATCACGGCCCCTTTCTGGATATGACAAAAATGCCATACCTTCGTGCCTTCGCCAATCTCCACGCCTTCGTCGACGTAGCTCGACTCATGAATCATTTTACTCATACCTTTTCTTTTTTTGACTGCAAATGTACTCATTTTGCGGCTATTGACCAAACTTTTACTCAAATAATATTTGCATGATCCAGAATTATTCGCTACCTTTGCACCCAGAATTCGTGAAATTAGTTTAATTCGTTGTTTAAAATATATGAGACAGAAAGAAGGTTTTGTGTTACGTGAAATCTGTGGCGAGAAAGCAGTCGTCGCAGAGGGACATAAAGTTGTTGATTTCGGAAAGATAATCAGCATGAACGATACGGCCGCCTGGCTTTGGGAGAAATGTACGGAGTTGGGTGATTTCACGGCTGAACAGTTGGCTGAGGCCATCTGTGAGGAATATGAGGTGGAGCCATCAAAGGCACAGGCCGATGTCAACAGTATCCTGGCTACATGGAAGGAGCTGGGGTTGGTGGAGTGAAAAGTGAGAAGTTAGGGGGACGGTGAGGGAGTACGTCGTATGGGTATGGCGCAACACGAAGGGTATCCGACTGGATATGCTGTTCCGTGTTGCTGCTGGTATCGGGCGGGTGTCGCTCGGTCTGTTGATGGTATGGCTCTGCAAGCGCTTCATCGATGTGACCATCCGTCAGGGTACGACAGATGACATCATCGTGATGATCATCGCACTGGTGTCGGTTGTCATCGGTGCTATTCTCTGTCGACAGGCCTATTATTTTCTGGGCGTCAAGGACAGGGCCAAACAGACGACGAGTATCCGTCTGCGCATCTTCAGTCATCTTTTCCGCCGTCAATTGTTCGACCAGAAGGAGTTGCATTCTGGCGACGTGACCTCACGTTTAGAGAAAGATATCGACGTGGTGAGCGATGCGACGACATCGCTTTTCCCCGATATGAGTGTCACGCTGATTCAGCTCGTGGGCGCCTTCTTGCTGATGCAGTCAATGGATGCCAGGTTGGCCTGGGCACTGCTCTTACTGACTCCTTTGTTCCTGATTGTGGGCAAGTTTATTGGGCATAAAATGAGAATGATGACCCTCGACATCCGCAAGCAGGAGAGTGTGATCCAGATGCTGGTGCAGGAGACGATGGAGCATAATGCCGTGCTTCGTTCCTTGGAGAGTGGCGACTGGATCACCAACCGTCTGGATGACATGCAGCAGGATCTGCGTGGCAAGATCAGCCGTCGGGCAAGATTTACGGTTGTTTCCCGGCTGTTGATAGGATCCAGTTTCAGTCTGGGTTATATCATGGCTTTTATTTGGGGCGCCATGCAGTTGCGGAGCGGAGAGATTACCTTTGGTGTGATGACCTCGTTTTTGCAGTTGGTGAGCCAGATACAGAGTCCGATACTGCAGATGCTGAACATGGTGCCGCAGTTTATACAGGCATCGGCGAGTATTGACCGTCTGACGGAACTGGAACAGGTGGAGGCGGAAGAAGAGACCACTAATTTCACTAATTTAACTAATTTTGAGAGGCATGGAGAATCCGTGAAATCCGTAGAATCCGTGTTAGAAAACAATGAAACGCTTCCGATCGGCGTGAAGGTGGAGGATGTCAGTTTTAAGTATGCGGATGGGGATCAGGAGATATTGACGGATTTCTCCTTTGATTTCAAACCGGGGAGTAAGACGGCGCTGATGGGACATACCGGAGCCGGAAAAACGACACTGTTCCGGCTGTTGCTGGCACTGACGAAGCCTAACAAGGGGACGATGACTGTCTATAATAGTCAGGGGCAGCAGGGTATCAGCGAACAGACACGTTCGAACTTTGTGTTTGTGCCGCAGGGGAATACCCTGATGAGCGGTACTATCAGATATAACCTGCTGCTAGCCAGACCAGACGCTACTGACGATGATCTTGAAGAAGTGCTCCATACGGCGATGGCCGACTTCGTGTTAGATCTGCCGGAAGGTCTTGATACAGAATGTGGAGAACGGGGCAGTGGACTCAGTGAGGGTCAGGCTCAGCGTATCGCCATTGCCCGAGGGCTGTTGCGACCAGGAGGCATCCTGCTCTTGGATGAGATCAGTGCCTCGCTCGATGAGGCGACGGAGCGTGAACTCTACCGCAGGCTCTTCGCTAAGTATCCTGGGAAGACGATGATCTTCATCACCCACCGGCCGGTGGTCTGCGAGTTGTGTGACCAAGTGATTAAGTTGAGGAGTTAAAGAAGTTAAGGGAGTTAAAGAAGTTAAAGGAAGGAATATATGAAGAAGATTTTGTCGATGATGGTGTTTGTGGCGGTGGCGATGAGCGCACAGGCCAAGGTAAGGTTGCCACATGTGATTGGTGACAACATGGTGTTACAACAGCAGACAGACGCCCGCCTCTGGGGCTGGGCTAAGCCTGGCAAGACGGTCAAGGTGAGCACCTCGTGGAGTGACCAGAAGATGAAGACCAAGGCTGGCAAGGACGGCAAGTGGCTGGTGAAGGTCAGGACGCCGAAGGCCAGTTATGAGCCGCTGAGCATCACGTTCGACGACGGTGAGGCGGTGACGATCAATAATGTGGTCAGCGGTGAGGTCTGGGTTTGTGCTGGACAGTCGAATATGGAGATGCCCGTGAAGGGCTTCGGCATGTGTCCGGTGGAAGGCTACAACCACCATGTGCTGGATGCCGCGCAGTCGAAGGGTGTCCGCAGCGTGAAGATCCCCAGCATCATGAGGGCCACGCCGCAGGATGATGCCCAGTGTGAGTGGCGTCAGTGCTCGCCGAAGACCGTCGGGGAGTTCTCGGCGACGGGCTATTTCTTCGCTCGGTTGCTGAGCCGGACGCTCGACATCCCCGTGGGACTTATTGAAGCTAATAAAGGCGGTTCGCGCGTGGAGAGCTGGCTGACGAAGGAGAATCTGGAGAAATATACCAGTGATCCTACCGACTCGGTGGAGATCTGCAAGCGATGGGCGCAGTGGGACTATCACCGGAGCCTGCTTTGGGGAAACGGTACGTTTAATCCCATCCTGAACTATACGGTAAAGGGTATCCTCTACTATCAGGGCTGTTCGAACGTGGGTGATCCCGGCGATCAGTACTCTGAGCGGATGAAGCTGTTGGTAGAACAGTGGCGCTCACAGTTCGGCCTGGGTGAGATTCCCTTCTATTTCGTTCAGATAGCACCTTACAGGTATGATGACAACGACAATGCCATCAGTGGTGCTTTGTTGCGTGAACAGCAGTGGAAGGCGGCACAGATTATCCCCAACAGTTCACTGGTGTGCATCAACGACCTCGTGTATCCCTACGAGACCACGCAGATCCATCCGACGCAGAAGCAGCAGGTGGGTGAGCGGCTGGCCTTCACGGCGCTGAACCGCGACTATGGCTTCGAGACGGTGCAGTATAAGAGCTCGTCGTATAAGGATATGACCATCAAGGGTGATACGGTGTTTATCCATCTGCAGGACAACTATTGGTGTGATGCGCCCTTCGAGCAGATGGAGGGTTTCGAGGTGGCTGGTGAGGACCGTGTATTCTATCCGGCTCAGGCCCGGCACTTCTGGCAGCCTGGCGGTGGCTATTGGGATGAGGCGATCATGGTGACGGCTCCCGAAGTGAAGCAGCCCGTCGCCGTGCGCTATTGTTTCAAGAACTTCCAGATCGGTAATGTGAAGAACGGCGGCAATCTGCCCCTCTTCCCCTTCCGCACGGATAATTGGTGATAGTATGAAAGATCATCCATTAGAGGTATTCCGGTACTGTCCGAAGTGTGGCAGTAACGATTTTAAGATCCATAACGCCCTGAGCCGGCACTGTGCTAACTGCGGATTTACATATTATCAGAACCCGCGGGCCTCGACGGCAGCCTTTATCATCAATGAGAAGGGTGAGTTGTTGGTGGCCCGTAGGGGGAAGGAGCCGGCCAAGGGGACGCTCGACCTGCCTGGTGGCTTCGTGGACAACAACGAGAACGCCGAACAGGGTATGGTGAGGGAGATACAGGAAGAGACGGGGCTGGTGATCAGTACCGACGACGTGAAGTATATGTTCTCCATTCCCAATGTCTACCACTACTCCGGGATGGACATCCATACGCTCGACTTCTTCTTCCTCTGTCATGTGGGTGAGGATGCCGAGGTGAAGGCGGCTGACGATGCGGCCGAACTCACGTGGCTGCCCCTACGGGAGGTGTATGTGGAACGCTTCGGATTGCGTTCGATACGCGAGGCGGTACACCGTTTTCTGAAAGAAAAGGTGAAAAGGTGAAAAAGTAAAAAAGTTAATAAAACTAAAAATCCTCTATATATATAAGGTGTAATTGCGTTTTTTGCTTACTTTTGCAGCCCGTAAGAAAATAAAACGATAAAAAGTATGCAGAAAAACTTAGTGATCGTGGAGTCTCCGGCAAAGGCGAAGACGATAGAGAAGTTCCTCGGAACGGACTTCAAGGTGATGTCGAGCTATGGCCACATCCGCGACTTGAAGAAGAAAGAGTTGAGTGTCGACGAGAAGACGCTCGAACCGGAATATGAGATTCCTGAAGAGAAGGCCAAGCTGGTGGCAGACCTGCGTTCCAAGGCCGAGAAAGCCGAGAAGGTATGGTTGGCATCCGATGAAGACCGTGAGGGAGAAGCCATCTCCTGGCACCTGTGTGAGGTGTTGGGTCTGGACAGCAAGAAGACTAGCCGTATCGTGTTCCATGAGATCACTAAGCCTGCTATCCTGGAAGCTATCGAACATCCCCGTCATCTGAATATGAACCTGGTGAATGCCCAGCAGGCCCGTCGCGTGTTGGACCGTATCGTCGGTTTCAAGGTCTCCCCTGTGCTGTGGCGCAAGGTGAAGCCCGCCCTCTCTGCCGGTCGTGTGCAGAGTGTGGCCGTCAGACTCATCGTGGAGCGTGAGCGTGAGATCCAGAATTTCAAGAGTGAGATCTATTATGTGGTGAATGGTGTCTTCGCCATCACCAACCCCGACGGTTCTGCCACGGAGGTGAAGGCACAGCTGGGCAGCCGTTTCAAGACAGAAGAGGAAGTGATGGCTTTCCTCGAACAGTGCAAGACCTCTGAGTTTACGGTCGAGAGCATCGTCAAGAAGCCCGTCAAGCGTACTCCAGCACCTCCCTTCACGACGTCGACCCTGCAACAGGATGCAGCCCGTAAGCTCGGCCTCACCGTCAGTCAGACGATGATGATTGCCCAGCACCTGTATGAGAGTGGACAGATCACCTATATGCGTACCGACTCTGTCAACCTGTCGAAGCTCTGTCTGGGTGCCAGCAAGGAGGAGATTGTGCGTCTCTATGGCAAGGAATACAGCAAGACGCGTCAGTACCATACCAGTTCGAAGGGTGCCCAGGAGGCTCACGAGGCCATCCGTCCTACCTATATGGAACGTGCGGAGATTGAAGGCTCGAGCCAGGAGAAGCGCCTGTACGAATTGATCTGGAAACGTACGGTGGCCAGTCAGATGGCTGACGCAGAGATTGAGAAAACGACGGTGACGATTGGTATCAGGAATCAGGAGACGGGAGTCAGAAGTCAGGAGGAGTTCATCGCCCAGGGTGAGGTGGTGAAGTTCGATGGTTTCATCAAGGTGTATCGTGAGTCTATCGACGACGAGGAGCAGCAGGATGAGTTTGGTCATATCCTTCCCCCGCTGAACGAGGGTCAGGCACTTACACGCCGTGAGATCAATGCTGTCGAGCGTTTCATCGCTGGTCCACAGCGCTATACCGAGGCCAGTCTGGTGCATAAGATGGAGGAACTGGGTATCGGTCGTCCGTCAACCTACGCCCCCACCATCAGCACCATCCAGCAGCGTGAATATGTGCAGAAAGGTGACAAGAAAGGTGAGGAGCGCCCGTATGCCGTCTATCAGTTGAAAGGCAAGCAGATCAGTCAGAAGACCCGTAAGGAGGTTGTGGGTTCGGAGAAGGGAAAGCTGATTCCTACTGATATCGGTACGGTGGTCAATGACTTCCTGATGAAGAACTTCGCTGAGATTCTGGATTACAACTTCACCGCCAAGGTGGAGCAGGACTTCGATAAGATTGCCGAGGGCGGCGAGAAGTGGACGGATATGATGCATTCGTTCTATAAGGAGTTTGAACCGACGGTGGAGCGTACCATCAACAGCCGTGACCAGCATAAGGCCGGTGAGCGGGTGCTGGGTAAGGATCCCAAGAGCGGCAAGCCCGTCTTCGTGAAGATCGGCCGTTTCGGACCGGTTGTGCAGATCGGTACTGCCGACGACAACGAGAAGCCGACCTTTGCCCAGATGCCTAAGGACAAGAGTATCGAGACCATCACCCTCGAAGAGGCGCTGGAACTGTTCAAGTTGCCCCGTGAGATCGGTGACTATCTGGGTAAGCCCGTCACCATCGGCGCTGGCCGCTTCGGCCCCTACGTCCTTCACGACCGCAAATATACCTCGCTGCCCAAGGGTGTTGATCCCTTGTCCATCACCCTCGATGAGGCCATCGAACTCATCCAGGAGAAACAGCAGGAGGAGAAGCGCAAGCATCTGAAGACGTTCGCTGAGGATCCGAAACTGGAAGTGCTCGACGGTCGTTACGGTCCTTATCTCGCCTACGACGGTAAGAACTACCGTCTGCCGAAGAGCATGCACGAGAAGGCTGCCGAGTTGACGCTTGAGGAGTGTATGAAGATCATCAACAAATGACCCGCATCATCCTCATAGGCTATATGGGTGCCGGCAAGACCACCATCGGCAAGGCACTCTCGAAGGAGTTAGGCATCATCTTCTACGATCTCGACTGGTATATCGAGAGCCGGATGCGGAAGACCGTGTCGGAGATCTTCGCTGAGCGTGGAGAGGAAGGGTTCCGAAAGATCGAGTACAATATGCTCCACGAGGTGGCGGAATTCGAGGATGTCATCATCAGCTGCGGTGGCGGCACACCCTGCTTCTTCGATAATATGGACTATCTGAACCAGCAGGGACTGACGGTCTATCTGAAGGCCGATCCCGAGGTGCTGTACAAGCATCTGCAGATGGCTAAGGTAGAGCGTCCGCTGCTGAAGGGCAAGAGCAAAGAGGAGTTGCTGACGTTCATCAAGGAACAGCTCGAGAAGCGTGAGCCCTTCTATACGAAGGCCCGCTATACGCTCGATGTCAGCCTCATGGACAACTACGAAAAGATCAAAATCAGTGTCGGGAAAATAAAAGAACTATTAGACTTATGAAGAAATGGACCATCGATGACTCGAAGGAGCTCTACAACATCAACGGTTGGGGCACCTCCTATTTCGGCATCAACGAGAAGGGCGACGTCTATGTCACACCCTGTAAGAACAATACGCAGATTGACCTGCGTGAGGTGATGGACGAACTGGCACTGCGTGATGTCACGCCGCCAGTGCTGCTTCGTTTCCCTGATATCCTCGACAACCGGATCGAGAAGACGTGGAGCTGTTTCAAGAAAGCCTCGGAGGAATATGAATATAAAGGTGAGAACTATGTGGTCTATCCCATCAAGGTGAACCAGATGCAGCCCGTCGTAGAGGAGATCATCTCACATGGCCGGAAGTTCAATCTCGGACTGGAGGCCGGTTCGAAGCCTGAGTTGCATGCCGTCATCGCCATGCAGTGTCAGAGTGACTCGATCATCGTCTGCAATGGCTATAAGGACCAGAGTTATATCGAACTGGCCCTGTTGGCGCAGAAGATGGGCAAGCAGATCTTCATTGTCGTGGAGAAGATGAACGAACTGGAGATCATCGCCCGTGAGGCCAAGAAGATGAATATCCGTCCGAATATCGGAATCCGTATTAAACTCGCTTCCTCCGGCTCTGGCAAGTGGGAGGAGAGCGGCGGCGATGCCTCGAAGTTCGGTCTGACGAGTGCGGAACTGTTGGAAGCCTTGGATCTGTTGGATAAGAAGGATATGCGCGACTGTCTCCGACTGATCCATTTCCATATCGGATCGCAGATCACGAAGATTCGTCGTATCCAGACGGCCCTCCGTGAGGCTTCGCAGTTCTATATCCAACTGCATAAGATGGGATATAATGTGGACTTCGTCGATTGTGGCGGTGGCTTGGGCGTCGATTATGACGGTACCCGTTCGCCGTCGAGTGAGTCGTCTGTCAACTACTCCATCCAGGAGTATGTCAATGACTGTATCTATACTTTCGTTGATGCTGCGAACAAGAACGACCTGCCGCATCCGAATATCATCACTGAGAGTGGCCGTTCGCTGGCCGCCCATCACTCCGTGCTCGTCATCGACGTGCTGGAAACGGCCTCGTTGCCTGAGATGCCGGAGGAGTTTGAGCCCGATGAGAACTCCCACCAGTTGGTGAAGGACCTCTATGAGATCTGGGATAATCTCTCACCCCGTAATGTGCTGGAGGACTGGCACGACGCCGAACAGATCCGTGAAGAGGTGCTCGACCTGTTCTCGCATGGCATCGTCGATCTGAAAACACGTGCTGAGGTGGAGGCAATGTATTGGAGTGTCTGTCACGAGATCCACGCCCTCGCCAAGAGCCTGAAGCATATCCCTGAGGAACTGATGAAGATTGACAAGCTGTTGGCAGACAAGTATTTCTGTAACTTCTCGCTCTTCCAGAGTCTCAGCGACTCGTGGGCCATCGACCAGGTGTTCCCGATCATGCCTATCCAAAGATTGGATGAGCGTCCCACACGGAATGCCACCATCCAGGATATCACCTGCGACTCGGACGGAAAGATCGCCAATTTCACTACCAATAGGCATAACACCCATTCGCTGCCTGTTCACCCGCTGAAGAAGAACGAGCCTTATTATTTAGGTGTATTCCTCGTGGGTGCCTATCAGGAGATACTCGGCGATATGCACAACCTCTTTGGCGATACGAACGCCGTGCATATCTCTGAGAAAGACGGCACCTATCATATCGACCAGATCATCGACGGTGAGACAGTGGAGGAGGTGCTCGAATACGTGCAGTATAATCCCAAGAAACTCGTCCGTCAGCTGGAGGTCTGGGTGGCCAAGAGCGTGAAACAGGGCAAGATCTCGCTCGAGGAGGGCAAGGAGTTCCTGTCGAACTATCGCTCCGGCCTTTACGGATACACCTATTTAGAATAAATATAGGCACGGATTTCACGGATTAACACGGCTACAACAAAAGCCGTGTCTCTTAGTAAGAGCCGTGTAATCCGTGCCAAATAGAATATCACCGAATATGAAAGAAAAACTGACAATAGTAAAGGTGGGTGGGGCTGTCGTGGAAGACGAGGCTCAGCTCGGGCAGTTGCTGAAGGACTTCAGTGCCATTGAGGGAAAGAAGGTGCTGGTGCACGGTGGCGGACGGAAGGCCACGAAGGTGGCAGAAGCCCTCGGTATTGAGTCGAAGATGGTGGGTGGCCGTCGTATCACCGACGCAGATATGCTCAGAGTGGTGACGATGGTCTATGGCGGACTGGTGAACAAGGACCTCGTAGCTCGTCTGCAGGCCAACGGCGTGAACGCCCTCGGACTGACGGGGGCTGATATGGACGTCATCCGCAGTCATAAGCGGCCGTTGAAAGATGGCATCGACTTCGGTTTCGTGGGTGATGTGGATCGTGCTGACGGTCAGATGCTCAGCCGGCTCATTGAGGAAGGCGTCACCCCCGTGATGGCTCCACTGACACACGACGGGCAGGGGAACATCCTCAACACCAATGCCGACACCATCGCCAGTGAGACTGCCAAGGCGCTCGCTCCATACTATGATGTGACGCTGATCTTCAGTTTTGAGAAGAAAGGCGTGCTCAGTAATCCTGACGATGAAGACTCTGTCATTCCGACCATTACGCGCGCGAACTTTATTAAATTAAAAGCAGACGGTACCATTAGCGGTGGTATGTTGCCGAAGATTGAGAATGCCCTCTCTGCCATCGATGCTGGCGTCTCCCGTGTTATCATCACCCTCGCCACCGCCCTCGACGGCCACAGCGGCACAACTATATGCCACGGATGATATTATTGCCACAGATTCACACGGATTTACACGGATAATATAGCCACGGAAGGACAAAATCCGTGATTATCCGTGTGAATCCGATGCAAAAAAATTCATCCGAGTGTAACTTTTCCCGTTTTCAATCGTCATTAATATTAGAGAGGATGAAAAAGATCAGTTTCCGGAATGATATCCTTCCGCTGAAAAATGAGCTTTATCGGCTCGCACTCCGCATCACTCTCAATCCGGCGGAGGCGGAGGACGTGGTTCAGGAGACGATGATCAAGGTCTGGAACAGGCGAGACCACTGGGAGGAGTTAGACTCCATCGAAGCCTTCTGCCTCACTATCTGTCGGAACATCGCCGTTGACAAGATGAGGAAGGCGGAAAACCAGAATCCGAGTCTGGAAGAGGGGAGCGACGCAGCCGACCACAGCTATTCATCCAATCCCGAAGAGCAGGCCATGCAGCGCGACCGCATCGCACTTGTCAGGCAGCTCATCGACAACTTGCCCGAGAAACAACGCAGTTGCATGCAGCTCCGGGAGTTCGAGGGCAAGAGTTACAAGGAAATAGCGAAGATCCTAAGTGTCACAGAGGAACAGGTGAAAATCAACATCTTCAGGGCACGACAACAGATCAAGCAACAATTTATAAAGGCAGAGAATTATGGACTATAAGTACATCGAACAGTTATTGGAACGTTACTGGGAGGGTGAGACCACCCTTCAGGAGGAGTCGATTCTCCGGACGTTCTTCAGCCAGCCGGAGATGCCGGAGGTTCCAGAGGAGATCCGGAAATACCGGGCGCTCTTCGTCTGCGAAATGCAGAAGGAGGAACCGTTGGGCGAAGACTTCGATGCCTGTATCCTTGAGCAGATCGGTGAAGCCCCAGTGGCTAAGACCTTCTCGCTGAAGGATCGTCTGATGCCTCTGTTCAAGGCCGCCGCCATCGTGGCCATCATCCTGACGTTGGGCAATGCCGCCCAGGCGCCGTGGGATATCTGGGAAGATCCGAAAGGTGCCTATATGAAGGCCCAACAGGAACTGGCAGATACGGTCAACGTGTTGACCACGATACAGGCGGAGAACATGAGTGACACCATCCAGGTGCCTCAGGTTCCGGCTAAGGAGCAATCCACTTACTTGGAATAATTTTTTTCTATGCTTTCTATATTTTAAAATGAAGAAACTGTGAAGTTTCGATTCTCTCAAATTATTAAGTACTAAATGAAGGTATGGGCTGCGACCGGGAGGTCGCAGCCCACTTCGCTTATTTTTTCAGCCTCAGGTTCAGTTGGAAGAGGGCGGGGAGGAAGATGCAGAGCGAGAAGCCCACGGCCATCAGTGCTGTCCGTTCGGAACCGAAGAGGTCTGTCAGCTTGAGGTCGGGATTGGGGTAGAGGTTATACATCACGTAGGCCACTGAGTTGTTGATCCAGTGGTACACCATCCCGGGAATAATGCTGTTGGTGCGGTAATACAGCCATCCTAACAGCAGACCGATGATGAAGGCGTGCGGTAGTTGGGCCGGGTTCATGTGGGCGGCGGCAAAGAGAAATGCCGAGATGGCGATGGCTGCCCAAGGCTTGTTGCACCATTGCAGAAGTGACTTCAGGATGGCTCCGCGGAATACCAGTTCTTCGGCCAATGGCGCTAATAGTCCGACGGCCACATAGCCCCAGCGGTCTCTCATGATGAGGTCGAACGTATCTTCGGCGATATTGGGCAGTTCGGGCATGTGCTCCTGGATCCAGACGGAGGGAATGATGGCCCCGACGGCTGCGATGGCGCACCAGAACAGCATCACCCATGGACGCTTCCGGATCCAGTGTCTCGACACCTCGCACCATTTCGCTAACAGGAACACGGCTACGGATATCACTGTAAACACCATCGTCGTGACGATGATGCCGGTGGCATCATTCATGGCACCTTTCCCTAACGTCCAGCGCCAGATGCCGTCGACTATAAAACCGGCTATCACCTGAATGGCGAGGAAAACGAACGTGTAGATAATAGCATTCTTCATATAGGATTCACTTTTCTGTGTTAATCTTTCTTTCTGTGATTATCTGTGTAATCTGTGGCTCTCTTCACCCTTTCACGGTCTATCTTCAGCTGAGCCACCAAAGCCTCGGGAGATTCAAATTTCCGTTCCTCGCGCAGCCTTGCTACAAACGTGATGATCACCGTCTGTCCGTAGAGATCGCCGTCGAAGTCGAAGATGTTCACCTCTAAGGTGCGGTTCCTGCCATCGAAGGTAGGCCGTGTGCCGATGTTCATCATCGCGGGCAGTTCCCCTCCTGAGTTCTTGCGTCCCTCTGGTAGCAAGCGAGCAGAGCTCGAGCGGGAGGGGCCAGGGGTGGTCTGATCCGCGACTTGAGCCCACACTGCATACACTCCGCTGGCGGGAATCAGTTTGAAGGGATCGTCGGGCTGTAGGTTGGCCGTGGGGAATCCTAACTGGTGCCCGATATGCTCGCCTGGCATGACTTTGCCGGATAGCTGGTAGGGATGCCCTAACATAACGGTAGCCGTTTCGATGTCGCCGTCTTCAGCAAGCAGGCTGCGGATGTTCGACGAGCAGACGGCAAAATCATAATCCTGAAACGACAACTTGATGCCTTGATACACATTGATGCCCAGTTCCTGACCATAGCGCCTGTAATCATCGAAGCCTTCCGTCCTGTCATGTCCGAAACGGTTGTCGTAGCCTATCTGTAGACTCTTCACGTTCAGCTTCTCTTTGAGGATCTGCACCATGAAGTCACGGGCCGAAAGTGAAGCCATCTCTTTGGTGAAAGGCAGCACCACCAGGAAATCGACGCCTAATCGTTCGATTTCCTGTTCTTTTTCCTCCTGCGTCGTCAGCAACTGAGGACGGAACTCGGGATCGAACAGTTGACGGGGCTGGCGGTCAAAAGTGATGACCATCGAAGCCAGATGGTGGAACTGAGCGCTAGAAACCAGATGTTTGATGACCTGCCGATGTCCCGCATGGACGCCGTCAAACACACCGATGGTGGCCGCGCATTTTACCACCATTCTCGTCTTTTCTATGTCACGAATAATCTCCATTGGAGTGCAAAGGTACTTATTTTCCACTTATTTTGTGTGTTTTCTCTTTAAAAATTTGGATATTTAAAGATTTTCCTATACCTTTGCATCGCAAAACTCGGACTTGTAGCTCAGTTGGTTAGAGCAACAGACTCATAATCTGGAGGTCCCAGGTTCAAGCCCTGGCTGGTCCACACCATTAATTAAACATCCGCGTATGATGAGAAAGAAGAGCTGGATTAAGGTCTTGATTGCTGTTGTTGCACTTTGTTTAACGGCAGGAGGATGTTCAAAGGAATCCGAGACAACACCTGAACAAGAATTCAAGGATAATTTCTTAGCTATGGTCATGGGTGGCAAACAGGTAGATACCCTTCAGGATTGGAGTACGTCTACGGGTTTGTCTGTCAAGATTTCTGTTGATTATGGGAATGAGATGGAATATCGTGTGTATATTCTCCCCACGACTGCCATTTACGATGCTTCTGCCTGCTATCTGGGTATGGCCCGTCTGAAGTCCGGCGAGTCGAAGACCATTACAGTGTGCCGTCCGGCCCATGATGCCCTGCTCTATGCCGCCTGCTTCGACAGCGACGGACATGCCGTCTGCAAGGCATTCCCTGCGATGGCCTCGGGCAGTGAGGTGGTGTTCAGTGGACAGCAGCCTGAAACAGAAGTCCGTGTCCAGCAGCCGACGGGCGGGATGGATGAGCGATGGAGTGTACCCATCATGGAGATGCCCGACGTCAGTGATTATACTACAGGTCCCTTTATCGAGGTGTCTTCGATGGATGCTGAACCAGTAGGTGATGACCGCCTGCGCCTCAGCATCAGTGACAACTATACAGGTTATCTGCCTTCAATGGGTATTCGTGGCAATATGTCGGTCTATGTGACTGGCACTTGGACGCTTAGCTTCAACCAGCGTGTGTCTAATGGCAATGTCATCGTTGTCGGTAGTGGCGGCAAGGTGATTATCCCGGAGGGTATGACGCTCAGCGCCACGCCTTCTGCCAGTGGTACTACGGGTCAGATATATATTCTCCCAGGTGGAGAGGTTACGGGTGAAGGCACGCTGGAGTATAACACGGGTGAAGGTACTTTTAGCTATAACTCCGGCATCATCAGCGCCAATGAGGTCCGTCTGAACGGCTGTGGCCTTTACAACGGCTATATCCTCGGCCGCGAGACTGATACGCCTACCTCTGTGACTTGTGTCACCAAGGATGGTGCACAGGGTGTGCTGGTCAACCGAGGAAATGCTTGGTTGAAGCATATCAGTGGTGACGACCTCTCATTGCAGAATGGGTATTATTTGAATATTGATCAAGAAGTGGTTCTTTCGGAGAGCACCCGTCTTGATGACTGGAGCTACCTCGAGTGTCCGTCGTTGGTGCTTAATGGCAGCGCTGACGGCGACAAGATCGTGTATATGGGTAACGGTGCCACCATCGAGGCTACTGACATCACCATCGACAACTTCGGTGTCTGGGGGCCTGTAGGTGGCAACTTCACTGCCAATGCCCTGCTGAAGGTCGACAACTGCAATGGCTGTGTGACGACCGCAGGTCAGGCAGGCACTTATCTGCTCGACCACGTGGAACTGATATTGCCAGAGGATTTCCCCACCGACTTTGACACCGACCAGATTACAGACAACAACCGCCTGTTCTATTACTGGCTCAATGCCTGCGATGGAAGGCTCATCAACGACAACAATTACCAGTGGACATTGGTGGGCAATAAGGATGCCCTTGTCTGGAATAGCAGCATCAGCGCCAATGCTTGTGGTGACAACTCTCGTCAGACCTGTACCTACAGCACTTCCGCCTCGTATAGCACACCTTATTTGTCGAAGGGTTCTTCTTCAGAACCAGAGCCCAATGGCCTGTATTATGGCTTTGAGACCATTGAGAGTGGGACGAAGGATTACGACTATAACGATGTGGTGCTGCGTATCGGTGTGCCTGTAGATAATGGCGACGGCCGCTATGTGTCGAATGTCTTGGTGATGTGTGTGGGCAATGCCCTCAAGACCTATATTATCTATAACGGTTCGGATTTCGGTGATGAAATACATAGTGTGATGGGTGTGGCTGATGATAAGACTGCCAATGTGTCAACGATTAATCGTGTGTTCTCGCGATTAGGTGAGATTGTCTTCCCTGACGGCAATGCACGTATTGACCAGTTGCATTTCTCTGTACGAGTGGAGGACGCCAACGGTAATACCCGCACTATGGAAACGGGTGAGACACCGCTCTACCTCGTCATCAACGGCAGTTCGGACCGTCGCTGGTTCTGGGCAAAGGATGGCATCAACATTGGTGTAGCTTATCCGCAATTCAGCACCTGGGCTTCAAACATGCATCTCGCCATCGACTGGTATGCCGCCCAGAATGCCGTCACAGGCAAAGTCGTTACCTGGACCTCAGACGATGAATAAAACAAAAATATAAAACAACGAATTAAAACGAATTTCACGAATTAAGACAAGTGTCTCTTGAATATTTATTCCAAATTCGTGAAATTCGTTTTAATTCGTTGTCTAAAAATATTTAGTACACTTGGTTTTCTATGGCGTTCTCGTTCAGATACCAGTCCTGGGCGAGGTTGTGGTTCATTGACCATTCGCCGAAAGAGTGACCTTTTCTACCATAGGCACCAAAACCTACCACATCCTTCTTCTTGAATCCGATGTTCACGCCCTCTAATGGGTGACGGAACTTCTTGTAGGGGACGACCAGTGCCCAAGGCAGTTTCTGGATCTCTGCAAGTTTGTAATTCCTGAGAACCCAGTCATGGCGATAGGCAAACTGGTGAACCTCGAAAGTACCGCCAAGATATTCTTTGAGGATAAACGGATCGATCAGGTCGAAGTTCAGATACTCCAGACCCGTCGCTTCCTTGAACTTCACAACATAGGTCACCTCTTTGGGCACTATCGTCCGATATGTCATGTCTGAGCTGCTGGTCTTTCTCACGTTATAATACCAGTGGTCTATCAGGCGCTGGTCATTTAGCGTCAAATAGTCGCCCGTAGCCCAGTGGGCATCACAGAACAGGTTAATCACTGCCTCTCTGTCTTCTTCCTTTTCCTGGTTTTGACTCTTTAGCAGCAATTCCTTGGTTCTGACCAGATTAGCCGAGACGGTTTGTTCGGGAATCTCATCCCCCTTGCTATTCAGGTTGAACGAAGCTCCTCCCTCAGTATAGATGGTATCGATCTCGTCATATTTGAAATTCTTCAGATGAAGGGCTGCACTCACGGAATGGGCTGTGCCTACGGCTGACAAAGTCACATGGAAGCGTATCTCCCGTTCGCCAGTACGCTCGTAGGCAATACCCATGACAACGTCGTTAAAGTCGAAGTCCAGATTCGTGTAGTCGGGCATCTCTTCCTCATAGCAATAGACGAACGTCTGCGGTTGAGGGATGTATGAAATGAGCTGCTTGGTGTAGAGCGGTTCTGAGAAGTCCACCTTATTGGCGTTGGGCGAGAAGGCCGTCACCGTATAGCGCCCATTGTCGTCGACGAGTGCGGCAAAGAGCGTGGTAAGGGTCTTGGGATAGCAGAAACTCATATAGGCCGTTTCGCCGTCAGCGATCATCACCTGAGTAGCTACCTCGGCATCCGTACTCTTGTGAGGGTCGGCCGTCAGGATCTTCAGCCATTGGGCATTCACGTTGGCGTTGGCCGTCACCGCGACAGTCCTGGTGTCTGTCAGCATCCAGTTGTGATAGGGGTCTAATGAATCCACGGGCGACAGACTGTCGCTGATGGCCTGTGTGACCTCCTGGTTAAACAATTCATGGTTAGGGCTACAAGAGCTGTTCGCAGCCAAGACGATGGTCACTATCAGTGGAATAATCCATCTAAGATGTTTCATAACTTTCTCCTATATTATATTAAATATGTGGGCAAAATTACAAAAATAATTGCATACAAGCAACATATTTGCGCACCTTTTACAGAATTTAACAGAAAAAGTGATACAAGTTATCGATATTTTGATTAATTTTGCACCCAAATCGATTTAGTTTAAAGTTACGTAACGTCTATTTAGTGTATTATTGCAATGAAGAAGTATTTGATTAAGGGTGCATTGGCTCTGTTCGCAGGAGCTTTCTTATTCAGTTGCGCCGAGAAGGAATCTGAGTACGTGCCTGTAGCTCAGATGAAGGTAAAGGCTTTCGATGAAGTCTTTAAGGAGATCTATGGGGATATTGATCCTTACCAAGATTGGGGCTTCAATAGTGGGAAGACTCATCTTGATCCTACTGATGAGTCGATATTCGTTGATATGGTTGATGCTGATGAGGGCAGGGCCTTTACACGTACTGTTGCCTTCACAGGGGCGAACTCTGTCTTGGCTTTCCAAAGTCGGACTCGTTATGCTGATCCTCGTGGTAATATGTGGGCAGATGAAGGTTGGAATGTTCCTCCGGTGATAACCGATGCTCAGAAGGACATCGTTCGCCGTTATTTCCAGCAGAACACTCCGCTTGGATATAATAATCCGGGATGGTCTAATTTTTGGATCCAGCAGGTTTATAAAGGCGGAACCAAGACAACTGATGGCTCTCAAACAACTGAAAAATATACCATTGGTAATAGTAGTGAGGTTACAGGTGGCGACCACATGGATCATCTGTGTTCAAAGTCTGCAAACGGAACGGAAGATCACGTAAATGATTTCAACAATAGCGACAACAACGACTGGGAAGGCCGTATGCTTATGAGAGAGTCCTCTACTTATAGTTTTGGCTATATTAATAGTAATGCTACAGCCATCCACTATGACAAAGCAGCGCTTGTAAACTGGCGTGTTATTGCTAAGTGGGCAGTAGATAATGGTTTGGAGAGTAGCGTCGAAGCAAGCGTCCTTAACGATGGTTGGAACCGCTCATATATGGGCTTCGACTGGGAGCAGGCTCTCCCTGAAGATTGCTATGCAAAGGGAGCAATGGTCAACGGCGTATGGGATGGTGATGCTCCTGCTACCTTTGATTTTGAAGGTAAGACATATAGGTTCTTGATTGCTAACTCCAATCAGTATGCTTATGACACAACCGAACCAACCTATGGCGGAATTAAAAAATTTAACGATGTCAAAGAAGTGACAGACGACGTGATGAGAGATTTGCTAAGTAAAGGCTATCTGCCTTATAGCGACACTAAGAAAGACTGGATCAAGCTTTCTACAGGTGCTGATGGCTACTATAGTGACTGGATTGTCACGCTGACAGAAGCAAAATGGACCGATCCTACTTATGAAGATTTCGAGGAGGAAGAGGAGGAAAAGTGGACCACAGTCGATGAAGGTCGTGTGTTCTGTGAAGATCTTGGACGAGCAAGTCGCGAAGACCTTGACTATAACGATGTTGTCTTTGATGCAAAGATTTGGAGAAGAGATTACTATTATAAGAAAATAAAGAAGACTTATGAGAATAAAACCAAGCAAAATATGATTGGTAATCCTGAGCCGGTCGGAACTCCAGTACATGACATTGATTATTATGCTCAAATCACGCTTCTGGCTGCTGGTGGAACTATTCCTGTTGAGATAAAAGTTGCTGGATTAGAATTCCCAGTTCATGATCAATTCGGTGAAGATACACCTATTGATATGATGGTAAATACTCGAGACGAAAACTCCACAGCCTATGGAAATTATGGTTCACGCGAAGAAGTACAGTTGCATGGTAAAGATGTCATGGTGAGGGTTTTCAAATTGAAGAAGGTTGGTCAGGATGTTACGTATGAATATCAGAATCCAGAATACAAGCTCAATCTGATTCCTCTTGGAAGTAGATCTTCCGACCCCAGTATTTTAGAGGATATCGAGATATATTCAAGTTATGACGGTGGAACTTATGCGGGAGAGTTGACAAGCAAACTTGGTGAAAGCCCTCAGAAGTTTATGGCTCCTACAACGACTAATTGGACTTCTGAGCGAAAGAATATCTCTTTGGCCTATCCTGACTTCAATGCGTGGGTAACAAAAAAGATTAATGGTGAACCTTGGGGGAATTCCAATCCATATTATTTGTATTCAGGATCCACAGTAAGCAGTTCTTCGCAACAGCCGCGAGCCATCAGAGTCCAGAGAAATCATACGCTGGAAGGTCAGTATATTATCTGGCAACCAACTCAGGAAGATATTGATGCAGGTCGTAATGCATTTGGTTATTCTGGAAGTGAAAACACTGCACTTGAGGCATGGAGTTTGAAGAGACTCTCTGTCGATTTGTCTAATGTAGGATTCTTCTCTGCTGGTGACCGAATTCGTTTCTATGCATCAGGGATGCCTACAGGAAATACTGATGCTGACAAAACATGGATTACAGTCGTGATTAACAGTGTAACTCCTTACTTTGTGGATTGTGAGTTCCCGAACTATGAGTTTGTGGGCGGCGAAAAGGTGGCTACATCGGATGGCTGTCTTGAGGTTGTTCTCGATGCCAATGCCGCAAATTTGATGAACAGTGCGGCCGATAATGGACATTTGTTAATAGAAGTTCAGGGGCGCAACTTTACGCTTGATCGTATCTGCAAGGTAGAATAGTAATCAGACTTTTTATCAAATACAAATTAATTGCATAATCTGGGGGCGGCTGCGTGAGCAGTCGTCCCTTTTCTTCGGACTTTACCAAAACTGTCTTTTTCCTATATGAAATGTAACAACTTTCAAATGATTGTGCATCCGTTATAATTTTTTAACACGCAAATGCTTGCATGATATAAATAAAAAATGTAACTTTGCAACCGAATTTGATGATTAGGTCAAGAATTATATTTAAAACCAATTTATTAATAACATTAAAATTTTTAGAATTATGAAGAAGTATTTGATGACAGGTGTTGCAGCCCTTGCTATCTGCGCTGCATTCACAAGTTGCTCAAAGAGTGAAGAACTCTACGATGCAGGCCAAATCACTAAGAATGAGGCCGCTCAGATTGAAGAGAATTACAACAGAGCATTTATTGCTACGTTCGGTCAGCCCGCTGCCAACCAGGACTGGGGCTTTGGTTCTAGCTCTCGTGCATTCACTCGTACCATTAGCGCAAAGAATGGTGATGCCTATGACGTGTTCCCCTCGGCAGCGGATGTTGCTGCTTATTTCCCTACAGCTATTCCAGAAAATGCCGATGAGGTGAGTCAGTTGGAAACTCTTTACACAGGCAAGACTGCTAAAGATCAGTGGGGTAATGACCAAACCTTGTGGGGACTTTACCAAATTTATGCATACAAAATAGTAGAAGGTTACAACCTAAAGATTACTAATGATGGTACTTATACTGATGGCATCGTTGAGCTTGGCGGTACCTACCAGAACGCCAGCTATGATCAGGAAGCAGGCAAGGAACTGGCTCATCCCTACAATGTTTATGTCAACGTTGACGGCAATCTGACCATTAGGCGCGTTGGTGCTACACACTTCAACCTCTACATCCTGAAGGGTAACGTGACTTTGGAGAGCAACTATGGTGAGCAGGCCGGTTTGATTTCTGTGGCTGAAGGTGCTACACTGAATGACCAGCGTAATAGTATCGCTGCCAACCAGGGTGTTGCGATATACAACCGTGGTACTATCAATGCCACTAATACTGAAAAGTACGACATCGGCAACTTCTGCAAAGTCTATAATGAAGGTAAGTTTGATGTCAAAGGCGCGCTGACCTATTCTCCTGGCGATGCCAACAACTCTTACTTTATGAACCTCGGTGACAATGCAGAGTTGACTGCTCCATCTATGACACTGAACAGTACCGGTAACTTCTTCAATAGTGGTAAGGCAAGGATTGCTGGTGAGACGAAGTGTACACAGGCTCGTCTTTACTGGGTCAACGACGGCTTCTACGAAACAGGCACTATGACGTTCAGTGCTAAGAACACCACTTTCTATAACTATTGTCAGTTAATTGTCAAGGGCAATGCCCACATGTACGACGGTGAATTCAACCTGATGGAAAATAGTTACACTGAGGCAGGCACCGCTGAGTTCGACAACTTCATCGTGAATATGGGAAGCAACACGGGTATGCATGTCAAGGGTACTGTTAATTTTGAAGCTCAGGGCGATGGAACCTATCAGGGCTTCCGCACCGAAGGAAGCAACGACTATGTGCTTATTGACGGTAAAGTGACTGTGGCCTGCCACAAAAATACGTTCTCCATTTCCAATGGTATAACCTATAGTATTAAGCAGATTGAAATTGTGAGAAATGGTAGTGTCGTAACCGAGGCACAACTTTTGAACGAACAAAGTGGTGACTATCCTGTGCTCAACCTCAATGGTACAGAATGCCCCTATGGTAAACTCACTGTAATTCCAAATACTAACAGTTGCGGTGCTACTTGGAAAAAAGAAGATGATCCAGAATGGGATATCCGTATTATTGCAGAGGACTTGAATGCTGAGGCTTATGATTCTAATGCAACGGATGATTGGACTGTAGGTTCTGACTGGGACTTCAATGACGTGGTGTTTGATGTGAAGTTCACAAGCGCAACAACTGCTAACGTGAAAATTGTTGGCGCAGGTGGTGTTTATCCCCTCTATGTCGCTGGACATGAAGCGCATGTGGCACTTGGTCAGAGCGGTACTGATTCTAATGGACTTTACAAGATTCAGAACTCAGGCAATTCTGCGCCATTCCCAGTGACTGGTATCGATAGGGATAAAAATGGTAGTGATATCGTTGTGACTGTCGTCAGAAAGTCAAGTACTGGTGAGGATATAATCTCAGAACTGAAAGCACCATTCGGTAAGCCTGCTGCTAAAATTGGAGTCAATCCGAAATTCGAGCCTTGTACTGAGCGCGAGGATATTAGAAAGAGGTATCCTCTCTTCAGTAAGTGGGTACAAGAAGGTGGCTCAATGGCTTGGTATAATGTTGAATAAGAAGACATCAAATACTTAAAAAAACTAAATTATCTTTGGAGGGGGCGTCTGCGTGAGCAGGCGCCTCTTTATATATTAAGGTGGATGGTTTGTGAAACTCTGTTAAATATTTGCGGCTTTTGTTGGTTGGTATAGAAATAATTCGTATTTTTGCACAAATATTGCAGTGTTATAACAGAATAAGCTTATTGAAGTATTAGTATGAAGAAGTATTTGATGACAGTAATGGCAGCCGTAGCCCTGGGAGGGATGTTCACAGGCTGCTCCAAAGATGCCGATCTCAGCGGTGATCAGAACACAGCAGAGTTCAACATCGTTCAGAACTATGAGAAAGCGTTTGTCACCCGTTTCGGCCAGCCTCATGAGAATCAGACCTGGGGCTTCGGTGAAAGTGTGGCTACGACTCGTGGTACCCGCTCGCAGAATTCACCCTCATGCCCACATTTTACCCAACCCTATGACGAGGCATGGGTAACTGAATATCTGACTACAGCCAAAGAACCGGACAGTCAGAATACCGTTGATGATTTTGATAATTCGCGTTATGAAACAAACTGGGGAGAAGGTGGACCAAACTATATTGATTGGAGTGATCCTGATCAAGTTAGGGATAGAAATTATTTCTTTGGAGATGACGGCAATCAAGACTCATGGGAGACTCGCTTGGCTTGGGCATTAGCAAATCATCCTAGCTGGATAAATGTTGTTAATGACGAGACTTACGTCACTAAATTCAAGATTACTGATTACGATGGATATATTAAGGTTGCTGGCGATGAAGGTATTACGGACGGTGGCACGCTCAGCCATTCGGAGCGTACTATTGTTGTGACAGGTACGTGGAATATTACTGAAGACCAGCGCATTGGTAGCCTTGGCAAGATTATCATTGCAAATGGCGGTACGGTGAATGTTGCTTCTCAAAAGACGCTGAATATGGTCAATCAGGCTCAACTCGTAGTACTTCCTGGTGGTACGCTGACAGGTGAAGGTAAAGTGGAAGTGAATAATGGCAATGAAACCGGCCGCGAGAACTATAACGGTGGAACTGTTAGTGTGGCTACTTTCAACAACAATTTTGGTAAATTCTACAATTACGGTGATTTTTTAGTTGACGAGTATCAGGGTGGCGCTCAGGAGAGTAATTTCTATAACCATCATCTAGTGAAAATCGGTCATTTCGCCGGAACTGGTAGCACTGCCAATGCCCGCATTTTTAACGAATGCCAGTTCTACGTCATAAGCAATGCTCGTATTCGCAACTATGAAGGCGTTGGCGGTTCTGCATTGATCGTTGGTGGAGAGCTGATGTTTAGCAGCAGTGAGGATGGAACAAGCACACCTACATACGTTGGTTTGGCTGAAGGCGCACTCGTAAAATGTAACACGCTGTATAACAATGGTACGAGTTGGACTGGTCCTACAAGTGGCTATGCTGCTCTGGAGATAGACAGACAGATAGACTATCTGAACTGGCAGCAGGATGCTCCAGAAACCGGTGGCTATTTCGAGAATAACATCTACGTGAAGTGTGGGACATGGGATAATGTCCCTGACGGTAATGGCTATCATCAGACAGATGCGTCTGATGCATATAATCATAGTTTGTCTATTGCCGATTACAAGTTCTGGAAGACTGTGGCCAACTGTCGTGGTAACGGTGGTGTGAAGAAAGTGAAAGACGGTAATAATGAACTGCTACCTGCTAGTGAGGATTTCGTACTTGGTTCTGCTGGCTGTACACCAGGGTTTAAGGGAAAGGAGGATCCCCCATATAATCCCCCCACCAATCCTGATATCGTATGCCGTATCATCGTGGAAGACTTGACCGTTGGCGAAAACAGTGACTTCGACTTCAACGATGTGGTGTTTGACGTCCGTAAAGACGGCGTACTGATTATTCGTGCTATTGGTGGTGAGCTGCCGCTATATATCTTTAGTCAGGATGATGACCATGAAGTTCATAAAGTGTGTCTTGGCTCACTCCCTGGTGACACTAATAAAGGAAAGCTTTCCTATACTTATATGAGCAATACAGGCTGGGGGTCTGGTACTGGTTCCTCTACAGCCATTGTTTACGATGCGAACTTAGGCGAAATAAATACTGGTCGTACCTTCAGTTCGACTGCCGACGCCAAGGAGATTCGTATCTGGGTGAAGAAGGCAAGCAGTCCCGACCCCATTGAACTGTATGCTCCTGTGGGCAAAGTAGCTAGCAAGATCTGTGTAGGCACGGACTTTGAGTGGTGCTCTGAGCGCGAGGACATCGACAGAAAGTTCCGCAAGAAGGATGGTACGAAGCTGTTCCAACAGTATGTGAGAGGTGTATCTCCATATGACAATGATGATTGGACTTCTGAAAGGAAGACATGGTATCAGTATAGAGGCGAGTAAAAGAGGAATTTCTTTTCATCAAAGTACTTAAATACTAATTCGGGGGACATCTGCTGAGGTGGGTGTCCCTTTTTTTGAGCATTTTGCTCGATTTAGATAAATTTCTCACGCTCAAGAAGGCAAATATATTCGCTTTCTCTTCGCTAACTCGAAATTTTGCACTACCTTTGAGCAATTCTCGAAGGTAGGCTGCATCTCGAAAATGAAAATAAATTGTGATTTGTTTTGCATTTTGCTCGATTTGCACTACCTTTGCAGTCAGTATGGTATTGAATTATATTTGGATAGCGTTTTTCATTGTCGCGTTCGTCATTGCGGTGGTGAAGTTGGTGTTCCTGGGAGACTATGATGTGTTCCCGGCTATGATGGATTCGACGTTCTCTTCGTCGAAGACCGCGTTTGAGATCTCGTTGGGTCTGACTGGCGTGCTGTCGCTCTGGTTGGGCATCATGAAGATCGGCGAAAAGGGTGGGGTGGTGAATGTGCTGGCCCGACTGCTGTCGCCTGTGTTTGCGAAGCTTTTTCCGGATATCCCCAAGGGGCATCCTGTGACGGGCAGCATCTTTATGAATATCGCTGCAAATATGTTGGGGCTCGATAATGCTGCCACGCCTTTAGGTCTGAAGGCGATGGAACAGTTAGAGGAAGTGAAAAGTGAGAAGTTAAAAGTGAGGAAGGAGGCCGGCGAGATCAGTGAGAGCCAGTTTCAGGATCTGAAGGTGACGGCCTCGAACCCGATGATCATGTTCCTTGTGCTGAACACCAGCGGCCTGACGCTGATACCTATTTCTATATTGGTGTACAGGGCCCAGATGGGAGCCGCTCAGCCGACGGATGTGTTTATTCCCATCCTGCTGGCGACGTTCTTCTCGACGCTGGCGGGCATCATCGTCACCAGCCTCTATCAGAAGATCAACCTCCTGAACCGTACTATCCTTTTGACGTTGGGTGGTGCAGCAGTGGTGGTGGCTGCCGTCATCTGGGGCTTCGGACAGCTTGATTCGGTGCTGATGAACAAGGTGAGTACCTCGACGGCGAACATCCTGCTGATGCTGATCATCATCGCCTTTATCTTGGCAGGCATGCGGAAGAAGGTGAATGTCTACGATGCCTTTATCGAGGGAGCGAAGGAGGGCTTTACGACGGCCGTCCGCATCATCCCCTATCTGGTGGCGATACTCGTAGCCATCGGGGTGTTCAGGGCTTCGGGAGCGATGGATATGCTGATCAATGGTATAGGCTGGACGGTGGAGGCCTGCGGTGGGAATAGTGACTTCGTGGGAGCCCTGCCTACGGCGCTGATGAAACCGCTGAGTGGCAGTGGAGCCCGGGGAATGATGGTCGATGCGATGACGACGTATGGAGCAGACTCGTTTATCGGTCGTCTGAGTTGTATCTTCCAGGGCTCGACGGATACGACGTTCTATATCCTTGCCGTGTATTTCGGCAGCGTGGGCATCCGAAAGACCCGTCATGCCGTCGCCTGCGGTCTTTTGGCAGATCTCGCCGGTATTATCGCGGCTATAGCTATTGCGTATATGTTCTTTGGATAAGGATGTTAGGGTGATTAGGGCGAATTAGGGTAATTAGGGAGATTAGGAGATATGGAGGATTATCAGAAGAAACCTGGGAGTTATAAGACGTTGAAGGCTTATCAGAAGTCGGAATGTGTCTTTGATATTACCTATTACTTTGTAGAGCATTTCCTTGATAGGGGACATGACAGGACTGTTGATCAGATGCAGCAGGCTGCACGCTCTGGGAAACAGAATATCGTAGAGGGTTATAGTGACGCTGAGGGATCTTCTGACTCATATCATAGACTGGCCGTCATTGCCAAGGGAAGTCTTGAGGAGCTCTTGGAAGATTTTGAAGATTATCTGCGAGTCCATCAGCTGGAACGCTGGGGGCAACAACACCCTAAATATATAGCGTGCATACCTCTTTTCCAGAAACATAACGATAGCCAATGGTATCGTCGACAGATAGAAGGTCGGAGTGATGAGGATATTGCGAATATTGCTATCATCGTCATTCATCAGACGCTGGCTCTACTGAGAGGTCTCATAGACCGGATTGACAAGAAATTCCTCGAGGAAGGCGGCATCAAAGAACAGCGCTTCCAGGCGAGGCTGAAGTATAGAAATAATCAAAGGGATAGTAGGGAAATTAGGGAAACCCCTAACGACCCTAAAACCCCTTATAACCCTAATGACCCTAAAACCCCTAACAACCCTAATCATCATCCCTAATGGCAAATCTGAAATCACTCGCAAAAGATACGGCCATCTATGGCCTCTCGAGCATCATTGCCCGATTCATTAATTATCTGCTGGTGCCTATCCAGACAGCACGGTTTGCGGCATCGGGCGGAGAATACGGCATCATTACCAATGTCTATGCTTATGTATCATTGCTTATTATCCTGTTGACCTTCGGTATGGAGACCACCTTCTTCCGCTTTATGAGCAAGGAAGGTGAAGATCCGAAGAAGGTCTATTCGACTGCGTTGACGATGGTGATGATGACATCGCTGATTTCTGCGGTGTTGCTTATGACCTTCCTGTATCCTATTGCTACATCTGTAGGCTATGCCGACCATCCGGAATATGTGGCGGTGATGTATATCACGGTAGCCATCGATGCGTTTATGGCTATCCCCTTTGCTTATCTGCGCTACCTTCATAGGCCCATAAAGTTTGCCCTGCTGAAGATCATCAACATCCTATTGAATATCGTGCTCAATCTCTTATATCTGGTTGTTCTGCCAGCCCTGAAGCTGAACCCGTTCGGCATCTATGACGAGCAGTTTACGCTGGACGTTGCTTTTGTGTTCTATATTAACCTTTTCTGTACTTGCTCCACCTTGCTGATGCTTTGGAAAGAATGGACAGCCCAGCCTTTCAAGATTGACAAGAACACTTGCAAACGGATGCTTAGTTACACGTGGCCACTGTTGGTGATGGGGCTTGCCGGACAACTTAACCAAGCTGCTTCACAGATACTATTTCCCTATCTCTTCGACGGTTCACAGGAAGAAGCTCGTGCACAACTCGGCATCTATGGCGCCTGTATTAAAATCGCGATGATTATGGTGATGATCACCCAGGCCTTCCGTTTTGCCTACGAACCATTCGTTTTCGGCAAATCGAAGGACAAGGATAATCGCGAGACATACGCTCAGGCCATGAAGTTCTATCTGATCTTTACGCTTCTGGCTTTCCTTGTGGTGATGGGATATATCGACATTCTGAAGTTTTTGATTGGCGAAACCTATTGGGAAGGTCTGCGTGTTGTGCCTATCGTGATGGCGGCAGAGATTATGTTTGGTGTGTTCTTCAATCTCTCCTTCTGGTATAAGTTGACAGACCGAACAATCTGGGGAGCCTATTTCTCTGGCATCGGGGCCATCGTGCTTATCGCGATAGACATTCTTTTGATTCCACGTTTCAGCTATATGGCCTGCGCTTGGGCCGGATTCGCCGCGTACGCCACTTCGATGCTGTTATCCTACTTCATCGGACAGCGATACTATCCCATTGCCTATCCCATCAGACAGATGAGCGCCTATGTCTTACTCACCATTGTGCTCTTTCTGGCTATGCAGTATGCCAACAGCATCCTTCCTCTCTGGGCAGCTCTCATCTTTAACACTCTGCTGATTGCCGTCTTTGCTGCCTATCTGGTCAAGAAAGACTTCCCTCTCAGCAGTCTCCCTATTATTGGAAAGAAAATGTGTAAAGGTAAAAAAGTAAAAAGGTAAAAAAGTAAAAGCAGGCTGAATGAATGACAATGTTATATATAAACTTGGTAAGACGTTTGCATTGAGAATCATAAAGTTATATACATATCTTTGTGACGAGAAAAAAGAATATGTTATTTCAAAACAAATATATCGTTGTGGCACTAGCATTGGAGCGAATATAGCAGAAAGTATTTATGCTCAGAGTGAAGCCGATTACGTAAATAAGCTTAAGATATCTCTCAAAGAGGCAAGTGAGACTAGGTATTGGTTAGAGCTTTTGTATGAATCAAGCATTATTGATGAATTGCAATATCAGTCTCTTCTCAATGATCTTAGTACGATAATAGGAACGACAATAAATATAATTAATAAAATCAATAAGAAATGAAGAAGTTTTTGTTTTTTGTTTTACCTTTTTACTTTTTTACTTTTTTACCTTTAAAAGCCGATGAGGGTATGTGGACGTTGTATAACCTGCCGAATGCCGTCTATGAGACGATGAAGCAGGAGAACTACGAACTGCCGTACGGCGCTTTGTATGAGGGCGACGATGCCATCAAGAACTGCGTCGTGAACTTCGGTGGCTTCTGCTCGGGTGTGGTCGTAAGTCCTGACGGTCTCGTGTTTACCAACCACCACTGCGGCTTCGAGGCCATCCGTTCGCACTCGACGGTGGAGCACGATTATATGCTCAACGGCTTCGTGTCGAACTCCTTTGAGGAGGAACTGCCCAACAAGAACCTCTTCGTCTCGTTTATGGTGGAGCAGAAGGATATCACCGCCATGCTCGATTCGCTCGGCATCCAGCAGATGAACAATGACGACCGGTATAACTTCCTCGACTCGCTTGAGAATGCGATGTTGAAGGATATCGTGAAACAGGACTCCACCCTCCGTGTGGAGATCAAACCCTTCTATGAGGGTAATAAATACTATCTGACCACCTATCGCGACTACGAGGACGTACGACTGGTGTTCGCCCTGCCCAAGTCGATGGGTAAGTTTGGTGGTGAGACGGACAACTGGATGTGGCCGCGTCAGACCTGTGATTTCAGTGTGTTCCGTGTCTATGTCGATCCCAAGACGGGCGGGCCTGCGAAGTATTCGGAGGATAATGTGCCGATGAAACCGAAGAAATGGGCTCAGGTGTCGTTACAAGGTTATGTGCCAGGGTCGTTCTCGATGACCATCGGCTATCCCGGCAGCACGAGCCGTTATCTGTCGAGCTATGGTATCCAGGAGCGTCGTAACGCGATGAACGAGCCGATGTACCAAACCCGTGAGGTGAAGCAGGACATCATGATCCGTCACATGCGGGCTGATGAGGCCGTGCGTATCAAGTACGACTCGAAGTATGCCCAGAGTTCGAACTATTGGAAGAACAGCATCGGCATGAACAAATGTATCGACAGCATCGGCCTGATCCGTCAGAAGGCGGCCTACGAGCAGAAGATTCGCCAATGGCAGGACTCTACGGGCTATCAGAAGGATAAGCTCGACTTCGCCAAGCTGGAACAGCTTTATCAGAAGCGTTTCCAGGCCCGTCGCGCCCTGACTTTCTATAATGAGACCTTCGGCCGTCGCAATACCGACGAGATGACCCGTCGTGCCCTCCGTGTGCAGAATGGCGCTATCCTCAACGGCAAGGAGGGTAAGCCCAAGTCGTACTATATCGAGTTCAAGGATAATACCGACGAGTGGGACTACGACACCGATCGTGAGATCCTCGCTGCCTTGCTGAAGCACTATCGCGAGAAGGTGGAGATAAAATACCAGCCTGATTTCTTCAACGTCATCGACCACGACTATGGCGGTGACTACCAGAAGTTCGTGGACCGGATATACAAGAAGTCGAAGCTGATGACGCACGACAAGAAGATCTACGTGAACAAGAAGAGCTATCACCGTGATCCGGGTGTGGTCTATGGCGAGAGTCTGATCTCTGTACAGGCTGACATCCGTGCCGACTTGGAGGCAACCTACGACAGCATCGACGTATTGGAGCGTTATCTCTGTGCCGCCAAGTTACGTATGGAGGAGGATATGCCCAACTACAGCGATGCCAACTTCACCATGCGTCTGAGTTATGGTCAGGTGGGTGAGTATCTGCTCGACGGCAAGCCATCGGGCTATTATACCGAGGCCAGCAGCATCGTGGAGAAGATGAAGCGCGGAGAACAGGGTGTCATCGACTACGAGGCAGAGCCTATTATGAAGGAACTGCTGTCCGTCAGCGACTTCGGCAAGTATACCGACAAGAACACAGGCAAGCTGCATCTCTGCTTCCTGTCGAACAATGACATCACGGGTGGTAACAGCGGTTCGCCGATGTTCAATGGCAAGGGCGAACTCATTGGTCTCGCCTTCGACGGCAACTGGGACTCACTGTCATCAGATATCTTCTTCGACTCGCAGCTGGCTCGGTGCATCGGTGTGGATATCCGCTATGTGCTCTATATGATGGAGAAATGGGGCAAGGCCGACCGTCTGCTCCAAGAAATCAAAGCGAAATAACGACTCATAAGCGAATTTCTGTTTAAAAAGTTTGGAGTTTTCAATAATTTGTTTTATCTTTGCAGTGTAATATCGGTAAAGAATGGCTAATTCTATTTTATATTTATTATTAACTCTTTAAAACAAAACGCTTATGAAAAAGATTTTATTGTTAGCAGTTGTGTTGTTTGCAAGCTTGAATGCTAGTGCACAGTTCTATGTTGGTGGATCCGTTGGATTCGGTAGTGTGAAGCCCTCTGGTGGCGGCGACTCGGAGTTTGTCTTTAAGCTCTTGCCGGAAATCGGTTATAACCTGAACGACCAGTGGGCAATTGGTACTGTCATTGGCTACCAGAAAGGAATGCCATTGTCTGGCGTGAATATAGGCTCTGGTAATGACAATGTAACCTTAGGCACAACCAGTAATATGAATGTTCAGGTTACTTATTCACAGGTGGAAACATTCACTATTTCACCATACGCCAGATATACCGCAATGCAATGGGATATGGTTAACCTGTTTTTTGACGGAGGTCTTACTTTTGGTAGCGTCAAAGATATGGGAACTTATTTCTCCTTGGGCGTTCGTCCGGGTTTGGCTGTTAAACTCTGTGATGAGATCAGCTTCGTGGCTCACCTTGGATTCTTAGGTTTCGAGAACTTCAGTCCGAAAGGTGGAGGCAAGAGTGCTACCAATTTTGGACTTGAGTTTACAAACAGCTGCTCGTTCGGTGTTTATTTCAATTTCTAAAGTATAGTCCTTTTTATAATAAAAGCAGCCTCACACTCGGTATCGGTGTGAGGCTGAATTATTATTTCTTCTTTTTTCTGGGCTTGCGCATCGCCCAGCCTTCTTCGGAGAAATCGGGCTCAGGACCTTTCAGGTCGCGAGGCACTTTATTCATGAGGGCCCGCCAGTCGTCTTTCTTCTGACGTTTCGGCATCTCCTCCTTCTGACGCTTGGGCTGGCTGTCACGTCTGCTGCGCTTTTCACGTGTTGACGGGGCTGCCGTCTCCCTTGGATTCTTGCCACCTTCGTCAGCATCGTTACATCGAACAGTACGGCCTTTGTAGCGGATGCCCGTCAGCTGGATCATCACCTTCTTGGCATCCTTCTCAGGCACCTCGAAATAGGAGATGGTGTCGAGCAGGTCGATATGACCTACCTCCTGACGACCGCCTACGAAGCGGTTCAGTGTCTGCATCAGTTCACCAGGATAGAAACCGTCGCGCTTGCCCAGATTGATGAATAGACGGCGATAACCCTTCTGGGCTTTGTTCTGCAGCTTTTGCTTATCGCTCTGTGGCTTCTTCTCCTTCTTGTCGGGAACCTCTGCTTCAATCTCTGGGGCATCGGCATAATAGGCGAGGAACTTGCCGAACTCCAAGGAGACAATCTTCTTGATCAGTTCATCCTTATCGATATATTCGAAATAACGGTTGATATCCTGCATGAAGGGAGCGATCTCCTCATCGTCTACGTCGGTCTTCACAATCTGGTCCATTACCTTATAGAGCTGTTTCTTACAGATTTCCTCTGCCGACGGAATCTCCGCCTTCACGAATTCCTTGCCAATCTCCTTCTCGATATTGCGGATCTTATGTTTCTCGCGACTGTGGACGATGGAAATCGAGGTGCCTTTCTTGCCGGCACGACCCGTACGGCCTGAGCGGTGGGTGTAGTTCTCGATGTCATCGGGCAGTCCGAAGTTGATGACGTGTGTCAGATCGTCCACATCCAGGCCTCGTGCTGCCACATCCGTCGCCACGAGCAACTGTGTCAGATGGTTGCGGAATTTCTGCATCGTCAGGTCGCGCTGCTGCTGACTCAAATCGCCATGCAACGACTCTGCGTTATAGCCGTCCTTGATGAGTTTGTCGGCAATTTCCTGCGTCTCGATCTTCGTGCGGCAGAAGATGATGGCGAAGATGCGGGGATAGTAGTCCACGATACGCTTCAGGGCGAGATACTTGTCCTTGGCGTTCACCAGATAATAGATATGGTTCACGTTCTCTGCACCCTCGTTGCGAGAGCCCACCACGATCTCCTTATAGTCGTGAAGGTACGTCTGTGCCACACGCTCCACCTCCTTACTCATCGTGGCGGAGAACATCAGCGTGTGATGGTCTGCGGATAGTGACTCAAAGATTTCGTTGATACTATCGGAGAAGCCCATGTTCAGCATCTCGTCGGCCTCGTCAAGCACGATGTTCGTCACCTCTTCGAGATGAGCCTTGCCGCGATGCATCAGGTCCACCAGACGACCAGGTGTGGCGACGATGATCTGCACACCCTGTTTCAAGGCCCGCACCTGCGATTCGATGGCAGCACCGCCATATACAGCCTCCACATGTATCCCGTCCATATATTTGGAGAAGTCGCGGAGGTCGTCGGTAATCTGCAGACACAGCTCCCTCGTCGGCGAGAGTACCAGCGCCTGCGTCTCACGTCTCGACGTGTCTATCCGTTCCAGCAGGGGGATGCCAAAGGCCGCCGTCTTGCCCGTACCTGTCTGTGCGAGGGCGATGATATCGTTCTCATTCCCCAACAGATAGGGAATCACCTCCTCCTGCACAGGCATCGGCTGCACAAATCCCAACTCCTCGATGGCCTTGCGGATAGCCGCATTGACGCCTAATTCCTCAAAAGTCCTCACTTTTACTCTTTTACCTTTTTACTCTTTTACCTTTTTACCTTTAACGGACTACTTCCGTGAATTCCGGCTTCGCACCCTCTGCCTTGCTAACGGTGACGTAGATGGTAGAAGTGCTCTCCTCGCCGTTCATGCCTTTACCCTTCACGATGAACTTGTAGTCGTTGCTGTCGTCAGTGGTGCGTTTGCCAACGGTCTCAGGTGTGCCGAGAGGGAATTGATAGTCAGAGCAGGCAGCGTCGAAGATGGCCTTGTCTTCCTCTGTCACAGGTTCCTGTGCGGAATAGTCAGGCAGCGGTGTGACCTCTCCCTCCTTATAGCCGTTCTCCTTCAGGAAACGGTCGAGTTCCTTCTCTGCGGCAGCCACTCTGGCCGTACGCACACCATAGCCCTTCTTAATCGTGGCCTGGGGGAGTGCCTTCATGAGCGCATCCGTAGAGGTGTTCAGTCCGCCGCTGCCGAAAGTGCAGAAAGGCACAATAGTCTTGCCTGCGAAGTCCTGCTCCTTGACGAGTGTTGCGATAGGCATCGCGTAAGTACCAAACCAGATGGGATAGCCGAGGAAGATGACATCATAGTCGGCAATGTTAGATTTGAGATCCTTCAGCGCAGGTGTCTGGCCACTTTCTCTCTCCTTGTTGCTACGCTCGATGGTTTTCTGGAAGTCGCCACTGTAAGGCTCTACAGCCTCGATGGCCTCGATGTCAGCACCCAGTTGTTTCTGCAACTCTTCTGCCACTGCCTTAGTGGCTCCGTTCTCTGAAAAATAAAGTACAAGCTGACGGTTGGTGTTCTCCGCCGCCTTCTGCTGTGTGCAAGCACTTGTCATACATGCCACCATTGCCATTGATAATAAAATTTTCTTCATATGTTTCTATTTTATAGGGTTTATTCTGAGTATTTCCTCATTTCGTTTGCAAAGATACGAATTATTTATTAACTTTGCAAGCAATTATGAAGATATGTGTGTTTTGTTCTGCAAATCAGCAGATTGATCCGGACTTCTTCGGCATGACCGAGGAGCTGGGAAGGTGGGCAGCCAGTAATGGGCATACCCTTGTGTATGGAGGTGTGAACCAGGGGCTGATGGAGACCCTTGGCAAGGCCGCGAAGGAGGCTGGCGGAAGGACCATCGGTATCATTCCTGTGATTGTCGAGAAGTCGGGAAGGACGAGTAACTATGTGGAGATTGAGATTCCCTGCGATAACCTGAGTGACCGCAAGCAGTTGATGATGGAACAGAGCGATGTGTTCATTGCCCTGCCTGGCGGTATAGGTACCGTCGATGAAATCTTCACGGTTGTGGCGTCTGCCACCATCGGCTATCATCAGAAGACCGTCATCCTATATAATATGAAGGGCTTTTGGGATTCGCTGATGGCCTTGCTTGATGATCTTCAGGCGAAGGGGATGGTTCGTGGGAATTGGCGGGATTATATCAAGATAGCCGATTCCATCGAGGAACTATCATCCTTGATAAATGAGATCTAGGAGACCTAAGCCTCGGTACCGATTTCTCTTAATGCTGCCTCCAATTCCTGTTGCTTCTGGGCGGCAAAATCCTGATCAATGCTGTTGTGAATACTGCCGCAGACATTGGCAGAGAACGCGCTGGCCTCACCGATAATCGCATCCCATTGCTCTGGGGCGATTCCCGTCTCCAGCATTCCACGGGTAATACCGTTCTTGATGAGCCCATAGACAAAGCCGGCATTAAAGTTGTCGCCAGCCCCGATGGTGCTGACGGTTTCCATCGGCTTGACGGGATACTGACGGGCAAACTTTCCTGTGCCTCTTACCTCTATCGGATTGCTGCCCTGCGTATAGATGAAGTTCTTACAGTAGAACTCAATCTGAGCCTTGTAGACCGTTTCGGCATCATGCTTGTTGAACATCACTCCGAAATCCTCCTGACTGCCTCTGACGATGTCGGCATACTCGAGGTTCTCCAGGATATTTGTATTCAGCTTCACCACCTCGTTCTGATGGGAGGCGCGGAAGTTCACATCGTAGTAGAGGATGGCCCCCTTGTCGCGGGCATACTCCAGAAAACCCTGTACTTGCTGACGAATCACGGGATTGACGGCATAGTAGGAGCCGAACATCACAATATCGTCGGGCTGTATCTCAGGCAGGACAAAGTCCAGACGGTCGTGAGGATGATCCTTATAGAAGATGTACTCCGCATCGTTCTGTTCGTTAAGAAACGCCAGAGAGATGGGGGACTTGGACTCAGGATAAACATTGATGCTGCTGGCATCGACGTGGTTCTCCTCTAAGAAACTAATGATACGTCGTCCCACACGGTCGTTGCCCGTCTCACTGATGAAGGCAGTGCTGACGCCAGCCCGTCCTAAAGAGATGATGCCGTTGAACACCGAACCGCCAGGTACTGCCCCGATGGGCTCATCGTTCTTGAAGATGATGTCGAGAATGGTCTCGCCTATTCCTATTACTTTTCGCATTTCGTTTTTGTTTTGCGGATGCAAAGGTATATAAAAAATGGATAATGGACAATGGATAATGGATATTTTTTTGTACCTTTGCGGACAAAATGACGAAATATAATACATATACGCTTGAGAATGGGCTGCGAATCATCCATCTGCCGTCGGCATCGCAGGTGGTGTGGTGCGGCTATGACGTGGCTGTTGGCAGTCGTGATGAGCAGCCTGGTGAGGAAGGACTGGCGCATTTCTGTGAACATATGACTTTTAAGGGTACGGAACGGCGCACTGCCTTGCAGGTGATCAATGACCTAGAGCGTGTGGGCGGTGAGCTGAATGCCTTTACCAACAAGGAGGACACCGTGTTCTATGCCGCTGTAACCAAAGAACATTTTGCCAAGGCGGTGGGGCTTCTGACGGATATTGTCTTCCACAGTCAGTATCCGCAGCATGAGATCGACAAGGAGGTAGAGGTGATCTGCGATGAAATCGAGAGTTATAACGATTCGCCTGCCGAGTTGATATACGATGAGTTTGAGAATATCATCTTCGAGGGGCATCCCCTTGGACATAATATCCTTGGTACGGCTGACAGGGTTCGCTCTTTCAAGACAGCCGATGCCCTCCGTTTCGTCAGACGCCATTATCGTCCTGAGAATGCGGTGTTCTTTGTGTATGGGGATGTGGACTTTAAACGGCTGGTGAATAGATCGTGGAGTGAGGAGTGTGGAGTGAGGAGTGAGAATGGTTCTGAGGCGGATCAGACCACCCCTAACCCCTCCTACTCAGGAGGGGAAAACACCCTCCAAGGTAATCTCACTCCTCACTCCACACTCCTCACTCCACCAAAAGAATATTCTCTCGATCGCGGCACTCACCAAGCCCATGTGATGCTTGGCACCCAGGCCTATCGTTATGACGATCCGAGGCGTATGACGCTATACCTATTAAATAATATAATAGGAGGTCCTGGGATGAATGCCCGTCTGAACCTCTCGCTGCGAGAGCGCCACGGACTGGTCTATACGGTGGAGAGTTCGATGGCGGCCTATTCAGATACAGGCGTCTGGAATGTCTATTTTGGCTGCGACCATCATGACATCAACCGTTGCCTGCGACTTGTAAGAAAGGAGTTGGATCGTGTGATGCTCCGTCCGCTCTCTGCCTCGCAGCTGATGGCAGCCAAGCGACAGCTGAAAGGACAACTAGCCATCGCCTGTGACAACCGTGAGCAGTTTGCCCTTGATTTCGGCAGGAACTTCCTTCACCACGGGTATGAGCGCGATCTCGATAAGCTTTTCAGAAAGATCGATGCCGTTACGGCAGAGGATGTACAACAAGTGGCTGGAGAACTTTTCCCGGCTGATAACCTTACCACCCTGATTATCAAATAAAAAGCACCGCGACGGTTGCTGGCATAACCAGCAGCTCGTCGCGGAGAGCAATGTAATAGTTGATTAAGTTTATTCGTTGAAAACCTTGATGCTTTGCATCGAGCTTGTTCGCGTTCGAAAATGCAAATACGTTTGCATTTTGCTCACTCATTCACAACCTTTTGTATCGTTCCGTCCTCATTGTAGAACAGACGCTGCACCTTCAATGAACGCAGGTGCGTGATGTCGTTGGAGGGGACGCAGTCGTGATAGAACAGGAACCACTCGCCCTTGTACTGGACGATGCTGTGGTGAGTTGTCCAGCCCACAACGGGATCGAGAATCACACCCTGATAGGTGAACGGGCCGTAGGGGTTGTCGCCGATGGCATAGCAGAGGAAGTGGCTGTCACCTGTAGAATAGCTGAAATAGTACTTGCCATTGTACTTGTGCATCCACGATGCCTCAAAGAATCGATGGGGATCACCAGCCTTCAAGGGCTGTCCGTCCTTGTCGAGGACGATCACATCGTGTGGAGCCTCTGCAAACTGCATCACATCGTCGCTCAGGCGAACTACGCTGCTGGGCAAGGCTGGCACGTCGGCAGGAGCGAAGAGCTGTGTCTTCTTGTCAGCTGCAGGACCGAGGTCGATGCCTTCCTTCAGGAGTTGCTTGGGTGACTTGTACCACTGGAGCTGTCCACCCCAGAGACCGCCGAAGTAACAGTAGATCTGTCCGTCGTCATCCTTGAACACGCAGGGGTCGATGGAATAAGAGCCGCGCATAGGCTGCTCCTGGGGAATGAACGGGCCCTCGGGCTTGTCGGCAACGGCTACGCCCAGGTGGAATACACCGTTGTAGTCTTTGGCAGAGAAAATGAGGAAATACTTGCCGTCTTTCTCAACGACATCGTTGTCCCACATCTGCTTCTCGGCCCAGGCCACCTGTTCTACGTCGAGGATCTTACCGTAGTCAGTCACCTCACCGTTCTCCACGTCCTCCAAAGAGATCACGTGGTAGTCCTTCATCTGGAAGTGTCCGCCGTCATCGTCGAAGGCAGCACCAGCCTCCCAGTCGTGGGAAGGATAGACGAAGAGTTTTCCGTTAAACACATTGGCAGAAGGATCTGCATAATAGTCACTGGGATAAAGATAACGTGGCTTCATAATCTTTTTTCTTTTTGTAGTTAATATTAGTCTTATAAATACTCGTCCTTTTGTTTTTCTATCATACGACGGCGCCCGGCCAGTTCGGCCTGCATGCTCTCATTATACTCCTTGCTGATGGGGTAGAAGTAGAGGGCGATCACACCGACGCCGAAGAGGATAGCGGGCACGATGCTCGACACGATGCGGATACCCTCCATTGCCGTCTCATTCTGAATGGCCTCACCGCCAGAGACATAGCCGAACATACTGATGATCACGCCTGCGATGGCGCCTCCCAGTCCCAGTCCCAACTTCAGGGCGAGGGTGATGCCAGAGAAGCAGAAACCCGTAGCACGACGGTAGTTCTGATACTCGATATGGTCTGCCACATCGCCAATCATCGCCCACAGCAGAGGAACCGTCGGAGCATAGGCCAGCGACTTCAGGATGTTCAGCACAAACAACAGACTGATATCCGTCGGCGAGGGGATATAGAAGAGGGCTGTAAAGAAAGCAGTCAGCGAGAGACACACGATGAATACCTTTTTCTTGCCGTATTTGTTGGCCAGATATCTGGAGAGGCAGATCACACCTAAGAACTGTACAATCGCGGTCGTCATATTAAATATGGAGAAACCGATGGAGTAGGCCTCCTTCTGTTCGACATTCAGTCCGAAGAAGTTCAGGAAGTCTTGTAGTGACTTTTGGTCGATGTTGTATTGGAAATAGAAGTTGATGGCTGATCCCCACATCGCCAAAGTGACGAATATGGCGAAGGTGAGCAGGGCCATAGAGTTCCACGATACGTCGGAAATGGTGTCCTTGATATCTTCTTTGATATTGATCTCCTGCGAGGGGGGCGGTTGAATACGTTCCTTACTTATCAAGAAGGTAATAATGAACAGTACCATCGCTATGCAGGCAAAGACACCGATGGTACAGACCCAGCCGTGCTGCAGGTTCCCCTTCCCGAAGGTATCGACGAGTGGGAGTGTCAGACCCTGGACAACGAACTGGGCAATGGTGACGGCGATGAAACGGATGGTCGTGATGCTTGTGCGTTCCTTGATATCGCTGGTCATCACGCCGCCTAACGAAGCATAGGGGATGTTGTTGAAGGAGTAGGCCGTCATCATCAGCACGTAGGAGATGGTGGCATAGGTGGCTACCATCGACTTCTCCTGGATGCCGGGGTTATAGAAAGCGAGGACGTAGAATACGCAGAAGGGAATGATGGTCCACAGTACCCACGGACGGAATTTGCCCCAACGGGTGTTCGTGCGGTCGATGAGGAGTCCCACCGTAGGATCTACGATGATGGCAGAGAGACTTCCAATCATCAGGATGCTGCCTGCCACTGCGCCATCCAATCCGAAGATGTCCGTATAGAACTTCAACTGGAAGATGACCATCATCTGGAACACCAGATTGGCGGCAGCGTCTCCTAACGAGTAGCCGACCTTCTCTCCGAGTGAGACTTTTTGTGAAGCATAATCCTTCATCGTCCTGCTTTCTATTCCTAACTAAGTCTGATTTTGTTTGCAAAGTTAAGCAAAAATACGCCAACGGACATTACGATATGTTACAGACACTTTTGAAATTGTTTCATCTGGTAAGAAAAATAAAGTTTTTGATGATTTCATCGAAGTTTTTTAGTATATTTGCATCATCAAATTGTTATCTGATGAAGAAATTTCTTTTTTTTCTGACAGCACTCCTGAGTGTGTCATTTGCAGAGGCAAAGGTGTCATTACCCCAACTGTTCCAGTCGGGTATGGTACTCCAACGTGGTAAAACCATCCCCATTTGGGGAACGGCTGACGCTGGTGAGACCGTGACCGTTACCTTTAATAAGAAACAATATACTACCCAGGCTGATGAGCAAGGCCGTTGGCGAGTGGACCTGCCGAAGATGAAGGTGGGGGGACCTTACCAATTGACAATTAATGAATTGATAATTGATAATGTCTTGATTGGTGACGTATGGCTTTTGTCCGGACAGTCGAACATCGACGTGACCATTGAGCGTGTCTATCCGCAGTATACCCAGGAGATTGATACTTATGAGAATCCCCAGATCCGTCTGTTCCGTGTGCAGAACACTACGAGCACTCACGGGGTGAAGGACGATATCCTGCCCACATCCATCAACTGGAAGCCTGTGACGAAGCAGAACGCCTGGCTCTTCTCGGCTGTGGGCTATTTCCTCGGTAAGCGGATGTTTGAGAAGACGGGTGTGCCCCAGGGTATCATCGTCAACAGTTGGGGTGGTACGCCCATTGAGGCGTGGATCTCTGCCGATTCCCTCCAGCGCGACTATCCGATGCTGGTGAAGCGGATGGCTATCTATCAGAATGACGAATATGTGAAAGCACAGATGAGAGCCAATATGGAGGCTAACAGACAGTGGGAAACCTTGCTCAATCAAGCCGATGCCGTGCAGGATTATATCCGGCCAGACTATAACGATGCTGACTGGAAGGCCATTAATCAGAATGACTGGACTTGGCGAGGTACGGGTACCGTATGGCTCCGTCAGCATATAAATATTAATAAGGAACACGCGCGTAAGGCAGCCCGTCTGTTGTTGGGTACGCTCTTCGACCAGGATATCACCTATCTTAACGGACAACAGATAGGCCATACCGGCTATCAGTATCCCCCGCGGCGCTATGACATCCCTGAGGGGCTGTTGCGTGAGGGTGACAACGTGATTGCCGTGCGCTTTATCAACAAATACGGGGCTGCTCACTTCATTCCTGAGAAGCCATATATGATTGCTTTTGGCGATGACCGTTTCTCCCAGAATCCGATGCCGAAGGATGTCATCCCTCTCGGTGAGACCTGGAAGATGCATGTGGGTGTCGAGATGCCATCATGCCCCAGTAGTGACGTGTCGTTGCAGAATCTGCCTACCACCCTCTATAATGCCGTGCTCCATCCTTTGGCACCCTACGCTCTCAATGGTGTGGTATGGTATCAGGGAGAATCGAACACAGGCAACCCCGCTCCCTATGCCGACTATCTGAAGAAGTTGATGGGATGTTGGCGTGACCGTTGGCAGGATCAGCAGATGCCCTTCGTCATCGTACAGCTCGCCAACTATGACGGTCGTCAGCAGACGGGTATGCCGAGGCCCATTACCTATCAGGAGGCACCTGTGAATAGCGGATGGGCACAACTTCGTGAGGCTCAGCGCACCGCTGCGAAGGCTGATGCTTATGCCGAACTGGCTGTCATCAACGACTTAGGTGAGACCGTCGACATCCATCCCTTGCGCAAGAAGGAAGTGGCAGAGCGTGTTGGTCTCTGCTTCGACCGTCTGGTCTTTAATGACAAGAAGGTGAACCTCGCGCCAGAGATCATAGAGAGTCAATGGACAATGGATAATGGAAAATGGATAATTTCCCTGACGCTTAATCAGCCTGTTGTTTCAGGTGCTCTTTACGAATTTGAGGTTGCTGGTGAGGACGGGAAATTCGTGAATGCTGAGGCTACTGCCGATGGCAACCGCATCACGATTCTCTCTAACTTCTCGCCTCTGAAAGTCCGCTATGCCTGGAAGGACAATCCCCTCAAGGCCAATGTCCGTTCACTCACCGGACTCCCGATGAGTTCATTTGAATTGGTAATAAATCGAAAACAATAACAAATAATTATGTCAACAACAAACGAATCAAAGGGCTTCTATAAGCTCAACTGGGTACAGCGCATCGGCTTCGGTTCCGGTGACCTGGCGCAGAACCTGATCTTTCAGGTCATTTGTACTTATCTGCTATTCTTCTACACCGACATCTACGGACTCACGCCTTCTGCGGTGGCCGTGATGTTCCTGGTGGGTAATGTGGCAAACGTCATTTGGGACCCCATCGTGGGAACCTTGATCGACAAGAGCAATCCGCGTTACGGTAAATACCGTTCGTATCTGCTCTATGTAGGTATTCCTCTTTCGGGTTTTGCCATCCTGTGTTTCTACAATGGCTTCGCACCATCGTTGATATATGCTTATGTCACGTATATCTCGATGCAGTTGCTCTATACGTTTATCAATGTGCCTTATGGCGCCTTGAACTCATCTCTGACACGCGACACCGACGAGATTACCATTCTGACATCTGTTCGTATGTTTATGGCCAACCTTGGCGGTCTGGCCGTGAACTCTGGCTTGCCCCTGTTTATCGCCCTGATTGCAGGTGCACCGTCTGACAGTCTTCCGAAGGATCCTTCGGCATGGTTCACGACGATGACCATCTATGCTATCGTAGGCTTCTGCCTGCTCTTCTTCTGTTTCACGCAGTGTAAGGAGCGTGTCGTGATGGATGAGAAAGCTACGGAGGATGTGAAGGTCAGCGACTTGTGGATGGAGTTCCTTCGTAACCGTCCCTTGCGCGTTCTCGCTTTCTTCTTCATCACCGCCTTTGCGATGATGTCTGTCGGTAATGCCGCAGGTGCTTATTTTATGAATAGCAATCTGCACGGTTCGGCTCAGGAACTGTCAATATTCATGGCTTTGGGCTCGGCTCCGGCATTCTTGTTTATGCCGCTGGTACCTTGGTTCAAGCGTATGGTCGGCAAGAAGAATATGTTCTATCTCTTCCTGAGTGCTGCCATCATCGGTATGGGAATGCTCTATTTCATCTCCAAGATGGAGCAGCCGAGTATGATGATGATCTATGTGGCACAGTTCATCAAGTCTACGGGTGTCATCGTCGCTACGGGTTATATGTGGGCATTGGTTCCAGAGGTCATCTCATACGGTGAGTACACCACAGGCCGTCGTATCTCTGGTATCGTGAATGCCCTGACGGGACTGTTCTTCAAGGCTGGTATGACTTTTGGTAGCATTGTCGGCCCCGCTGTCCTGGCATTCGTGGAATATGACAGTAACGTTATCGAGCAGACTGCTTTTGCCGAGGAGGGTATCCTCTGGCTGGTCTGCGTCATCCCCGCTATCCTGCTCGCTCTCGCCATGTTTATCATCTCGAAGTATGAGTTGACTGACGAGGTAATCGACGATATCAACAAGAAAATCGAAGCAAGAGGCTAACGCCACACAATAAAGCGGAACAGAAGAACGTTATTATCCTAAAGATTTCAGCAGAACGTGAGAAACGTCTGGAGAATGATGATAGGATGCGTTCTTCTGTTCCTTTGTCTGCTTGCAGAGGCACAGGAGTATGTGAACCTGACGGCACAGCAGCTCAGGATAGATTCGCTATTGCCTGTCTATACGTATCAGAAGCAGTTGGGCAGCCATTATGCCGACTCCGTCTGGCACGTCAGCATCGAATATCCTTTATTTATAGATATGTCACCTGCCGATGTCAAGCGCTATCGGCAGATCAGTGGCGAACCTCTGCCAGCATGGCCGGAGGTGTCGCAGTCTGTGGAGGTGGCCCGTAAGCAAGGCGTACTCGAGGTGTCGTTCGTGCCATTGGTGTACCGTAACGGGAAATATCAGAAAATGGTGTTTTTCAAACTGAATGTGACGGCTACGCCTGTTGCCAGGACCCGTGGCACTCGCACGGCCAAGGATCGCTATGCCGACCACTCTGTCCTCCAATCCGGTACCTGGGCGAAGATCAGTGTCCCAGAGACGGGTTTCTATCAGTTAACGGATGCCCTTATCAAGAAGGCTGGTTTCTCCGATCCCTCGAAGGTGAAGCTCTATGGCTATGGCGGAGCCCTGCAACCAGAAAAGCTGACGGGTGACTACCTTGCTGAGACGGACGACCTTGAAGAGGTGCCCACCTGTGTGATCGGTGGCCGTCGTCTGTTCTATGGTGTCGGACCCGTCAACTGGGAGACTGCCGCCACTACCACCCGAACGCGGAATCCCTATTCCAGCGCCGGCTGTTATTTCTTGACAGATTGGGAACCCAGTCCCTCTCAAGGGGAGGAGAGCCAGGATTCTTTGGGGTCGCCGGTTTATGTGAGTGAGGAGGAGTTTGTAGCAACACATTACCCCACGGCCAACGACTACCACGACCTGTATGAGGTTGACAATTTCGCCTGGTACCACGGTGGCCGTAACCTCTTTGATAAGACACTCTTCTCCATCGGTAATCCGCGAAGCTATACCCTTTATGCCAATGGAGATACTGGCACCTTGTCCGTTGCCCTGACTTACGACGGCAGCATCTCTGCGACGATTGCTGTCAACGACTCCGTCATCGGCACCGTTACACGGAAAGTCTCCCTCGACAGTTACACCGAGGCCGAAAAGAACATCACCAACTACGACCTGACGAACCTGAAGGCAGGTGAGAACACCGTGACCATCACCCAGACCTCTGGTGCGAACCTGCGTCTCGACTATCTCTCGCTGACACTCGCCACACCCAAGGCGATGACGGACCTCCAGGCATCAGACCTGCCCGTACCAGACTTTCACTACCTGATTATGAATCAGGACCATCACGCCGATGAGGCTGTCGATATGGTCATCATCATCCCCACCAACCAGCAGGTGGTGTCGGAGGCCGAGCGTATCAAGGCCTGGCACGAGGAGCATGACGGCTTGCGCGTCAGGATTGTTCCTGCCGATGAACTCTATAATGAGTTCTCTAGCGGCACCCCCGATGCCACGGCTTATCGCCGTTATATGAAGATGCTCTACGACCGTGCCGACACGGACCAAGACCAACCGCGCTATCTCCTGCTCTTTGGCGACGGTGCCTGGGATAACCGGATGCTTTGTGAAGATTGGGATGACTACAACCCGGACGACTTCCTGCTCTGCTTCGAGAGCGAGAACTCTTTCAGCCATGTCAGTTGTTACGTCAGCGACGATTTCTTCTGCCTCCTCGACGATGAGGAAGTGATTCAGGAAGGTTCGTCGTATAAGGGTAAGCCGGATGTGGCCGTTGGCCGTTATCCTGCCCGAACCCTCGATCAGGCAAAGGTGCTCGTCGACAAGACACTCAGTTATGCCGCCAACGAATTTGCCGGTCCCTGGCAGAATGTCATCTGTATGATGGGCGACGACGGCAACGGCAACTCCCACATGATCACTGCTGACCGTGTGGCCACCCTCATTGAGCAGAATTATCCGGGTTATCAGGTGAAGAAAATCTACTGGGATGCCTTCCAGCGCGTCTCTTCCGCCACGGGCTACTCCTATCCCGAAGCTACCCGTCAAATCAAACAACAGATGACCGATGGTGCCCTGTTTATGAATTACAACGGTCACGGTGCACCCTACGCCTTCTCTCATGAACTTGTGATGAAACTCGCCGACTTTGAGGCTTCCACCACCAACCGTCTGCCCCTGTGGCTTACGGCCTCCTGCGACATCATGCCTTTTGACGGGCAGGAAGACAACATTGGTGAGACCGTGATGCTGAGTCAGAAGGGTGGGGGTGTGGCCTTCTTTGGTACCACGCGAACCGTCTATGCCAACTATAACGAGGCGATGAACCTTGCCTTCACCGGCTACGTGCTCACGCCTGGCTACACCATCGGCGAGGCAGCGAGACAGGCGAAGTGTGACCTTGTCAGCACAGGGCGTGACACCTCGCCCAACAAACTGCAATACACCCTCTTGGGTGATCCTGCCCTCCCGTTGGCTTGTCCGAAGGCGCAGGTGGTGGTTGACAGCATCAACGGTCAGCCCGTAGGCTCTGATATCACTCTCGGCGCAGGCTCCATCGCCAAAGTCACGGGCCATGTCGTCCGTGGCAATGAGGTGGCTACAGACTTCCGCGGCATTGTGGCGGCTACGGTCCGCGATGCTGAGGAGACCATCGTCTGCAAACTCAACGACACTTCATCGCAGGGTGCTGAGACACCCTTCGTCTATAAAGACCGCACGAAGACGCTCTATCAAGGCTCTGACAGCGTGAGCCAGGGCGTGTTCCACTTCACCTTTGCCGTGCCTAAGGATATCAGTTATACGGACGGCAGCGGCCTGATGACACTCTATGCCGTCGATAATGACAAGACGGAGACTGCCCATGGCCAGACGGACGGTTTCTACCTCACAGACAGCGAGATTGCCAGCAACGACTCCATCGGCCCCTCCATCTTCTGTTACCTCAACAGCCGCTCGTTCTCCAATGGTGACAAGGTCAACACTACGCCCTATTTCTTTGCAGAACTCTATGATGAGAGCGGCATCAACGCCTCTGGCAGCAGCATCGGCCACGACCTCGAACTCGTCATCGACGGCGAGACGTCGCAGACCTATAACCTCAACGATTATTTTACCTTCAATTTTGGTGACTATCGCAGCGGTACGGTCAGCTTCAGCATACCTGCACTTTCCTACGGCTCCCACACCCTGCAGTTTAGGGCTTGGGACGTGCTGAACAACTCGTCCGTCTCCCACCTCTCATTCGTGGTGTCTGACGACATATCCTCTGGCAACTTGAATGTCATCTGCACGAAGAATCCTGCCTGGGATTGGACCACATTAATCATCACCCAGAGTATGGCCGGGTCGGAGATGGATGTGCTGATGGAGGTGTTTGACGTCGCAGGTCGCCAACTCTATAAGCGTACAGTCAAAGGTGCTACCACAAACGGTTCCTTCGTCTTCAACTGGAACATCAATCTCAGTGGCGGCTCCTACCTGCAAACAGGTGTCTATCTCTGTCGTTTTACCGTGGGTGGAGCCTCTAAAACCGTTAAATTGATCATCCTCAAACAATAAATGGGTGGCGGAAACGTTATATAAAGGTAAAAAAGTAAAAAGGTAAAAAAGTAAAAAGGTAAGAAAGTAAAAAAGTAAGAAAGTCTAAGAATAAAAAGAAATTAATAAAGATGGTGAATATAATATATGATAAGGTGACGGGGTGGGTAAAATGGTTTTTACCTTTTTACCTTTTTACCTTTTTACCTTTAAGTCTCTTTGCCCAGGACGAAGACAAGGTCCAGATGTTCAATCCCGTAGAATACGCGGTCATCTCGCAGACCATCGCCCCTGATGCCCGTGGTGCCTCTATGGGTGACATCGGTGCGGCTACAGACCCGGATGTAAACTCCCAGCACTGGAACCCCGCCAAGTACCCCTTCTGCATCAGCCGCTCGGGTATCTCCCTGAACTACACTCCGTGGCTGCGACAGCTCGTCAGCGATATCGACCTAGCCTACGTGGCTGGTTACTATCGCATCGGCGACTACTCTGCCATTTCAGGATCGGTGCGCTATTTCTCCCTCGGTGAGGTGTTTGCCGACGACGGTATGAGTGTGAAACCCTATGAGATGGCCCTTGACGTCGCCTATTCGATGATGCTCAGCGAGAAGTTCTCCCTGGCTGCTGCCATCCGATGGATTCACAGCGACCTGCGCTATGACTATAGCGAGGACTCCAAACCCGCCTCGGCATTCGCTGCTGACTTGGCGATGTACTACAATAACTATGTTATGCTCGGCAGTCGTGAGTGTCAGTTGGGTTTGGGTATGAACATTTCGAACATCGGCTCAAAGATCTCCTTCTATGGCGACGACGAGAGCCAGTTCCTGCCTGCCAACCTCCGTCTGGGTGCCTCGCTGATGGTGCCTGTCGACGAGTATAACCGTTTCACTATCACGGCCGATGCCAATAAGTTCCTGGTGCCCACCGTGCCTCGTCAGGAGGAGGGAGAGTCGAACAGCGACTATCAGGACCGTGTGCGTCGGGAATATAGTGATGTGAGTTCAATCAGTGGTATCTTCAAGAGTTTCGGCGACGCCCCCGGTGGCTTCAAGGAGGAGATGGAAGAGATTGTCTGGAGCATAGGTGCCGAGTATGTCTACCACGATCAGTTCTCCCTTCGTGCTGGTTATCACCATCAGGCGGAGTCAAAAGGCAACATGAAGTACTTCACCGTTGGTGGTGGCTTCCGTATGAGTGTCTTCTCTCTCGATGTGGGTTATGTCATCTCCACGGCCAAGAGCAATCCGCTCGACCAGACCCTCCGTTTCACCCTCGCCTTCGATATGGATGGAATTAAAGACTTGTTTAGGAGATGAAAATAAGAGTTGGCTTTGGATTTGACGTCCATCAGTTAGTGGAAGGCCGCGACCTATGGATGGGCGGCATTAAGATCGAACACAGTAAGGGCCTCCTGGGCCACAGTGATGCAGACGTGCTGCTGCATGCCGTCTGCGATGCCCTATTGGGTGCAGCGAATATGCGCGACATCGGTTACCACTTCCCTGATACCTCTGCCGAGACTGATGGCATGGATAGCAAGATTATCCTCCGCGACACCATCGCCCTGATTGCCACAAAAGGCTATCATCTGGTGAACATTGATGCAACCATCTGTGCCGAGCGCCCCAAGATGAATCCCCACATCCCTGCTATGAAAGCCTGTATGGCTCAAATCTGCGGTTGCGATGAGGACGATATCTCCATCAAGGCCACGACCACCGAGAAACTCGGCTTCACAGGCCGCGAGGAAGGCATCTCCGCTTATGCCGTCTGCCTGATAGAGAAATAGCAAGATAATCGAAACCGGTTACTCCGTATCAGATGTTCATGTAACGGCATCAGGCTATGTACGCACCAGCGTTAGCCAGAGAGAACTCTCGCGTGGTAATTCCAATGAGATACGCCCCGAAGACGTAAGCATCACATCTATCTCGGAAGCCGAGGCAAATGCCTTGTCGACGGGCGAGTCTGGAGACGACGGCGAGCAGTCCGTTGGATAATCCAGAATACTGACCATCACAAACACTAAAAAAGGCCCGCTTGTAAGAGCGAGCCTTTAATGTTTTCAGCGATGAAGCCATTACTTCCACCAGAAGTCATCCACGAAATTGCCTTGTACGTAGTCGGTGAAATTACCATTCGCGTCAGCGATGTTCTTTCTCTCGGGTACAGGAGTGAATGTGTCGTCAACCAGAATCTTACATGCAGCCTTACCTGTTTCAGCTTTAAGCTCCATCCATTTGTCATCCTTCTTCACCTCGATGATGATATTCCGGATCTGCTCAGGCGTCGTGTAAGTGCCCTCAACGGTAAATTCCACCTCTGGCATCTTAGGACTGAGACCTGTGTTATACATATTATACTGACCATTCGCGTTAGGCTCATTCTCGCCGAATAGACTGTGGATCTCTGTACCCTCAGCCTGATTTGCACCTCTGACTCTCAGCGGCAGCACACCACCTGCACAGATCAGCTTCAGAGTGGTCACGCCACCTTCAGCCTTCACCACGTCGAAGACAACATCGTTAAAGTCGAAGTCGCCTGCTTCCGAAGCCGACAGGTCCTCAGCAATCACGCGGTAGAGCGGATCACCACCCTGGAATCCCGGGCTACAAGTCGTCTTAGGAATGTTGATGCTGGGCTTGCCAGACTTGAAGCCTGCGGCAAAGATATTGTCAGCGATGCTGAAGCCGTCCTGCTCGATAATAAACTTGTGAGATTCCATGCCGTCGTTCCCCTGTGCAAAATGCGTCTCTGCAGAAACGTATAAGTGTCCGCGATAGGTCACAGCACCCCAGGTATTTGCTATCGACGCTTCTCTGACAATATTCTTGGCCTGGAATACGGCATATCCTCCCGTTAAGGGACCAAAGATTCCATAGGCATATTTATCATTATCAATCTCGCTACGCCCTGACTCAAACTGAGCTTTGTTCTCAACAACGAAGACAGCATTCTCGGCCATCTCGATTTTAAATGGACCAGATTTGGCTATAGGATTAGTACTTGAATCCCTACCTCCATAGAAATTCTGTGCCAGCACACCGCCGCCACTATTAATCTTGAATGAACCCTTCGCTGATGAAATATTCATTTCAAAATCATGAGTCACCTCAAGGTAACAGTTATTGATTACGTCCTCGCTTCCACCGATATAGGCGTAATCATAAGTCTTCCAATGATTATTGTTGATCCAGCCCGAGTTGTTAGAGTTGATTTTAGTAGTGCCAGAAACAGTCCACTCAAAAATGTTCAGCACAGCACCAGCGTTCACAACAACATCTGCACATTCAATGGTGCCATTATTTACGATTCGGCTTGAATTGCTTTCTGCACTTACAGTTCCTGTGGCTTTTACAGTACCACTATTATAGAGTACACTGTTCGTGTTAACTTGAAGATCCTTTACGTTGAAGGTTCCATGATTGTATACATCCATTCCAGAGTTCAAGAGGATGGGATAGTCTGTCGCAAGTGTTGCACCTTCTGCAATATATATGGCAGCACAAACGAGTTTCTCGGCACTAACTTGGCCTATTTTTAAGGTTGCGCCTTCAAGCAGATAGATTTCTGAAGTTGTGGATACTTGGAATCTGGGTACGTCAGGATTGGTATCACCTTCGGATAAATCAATGTCACCTTTTACATAAAGTTTTGCAGCGCCATTATAGATTTGAACGTTGTAGGCTTTATCAATATAAAAAGCATCTTTAAGACCTGCATTACCACCCCAATCAGGCAGTTCGCTGACACCTGCGGGCACATCAGCTAAGAAATTTCTGTCATCACAATCTTCTGGGAAAGTAATATCAGTGCTAAAGGCCACACCACCAGCACGGGTGAGGGCACGCGTACTAGATGGCTGGCGGCCGAAACCCCAGTCTACATTAGCACCGACCTTACCGAATGCTTTCTCAAAAGCAGCGGCGTACTTTTCGTTTACAGTTAATTCCTTCTGCTGATCTTTCTTCTCTTGCTCTTGTCTGTTCCGCTCGTCGACAGCACCTTGATCATAAAGATCATTCTTTGAGCAGCCCGTGAATGCAATGAGAAATGCAATGGCTGCAAAACTTGTCATAATAATCTTTTTCATAATTGTAAGAATAAAATTGTTAATAAATTAATTTAGTACATATCACTTAGTAATCGTGTTGATAAGCATCATGAAGATGTATCGAGTGCAAATATATAAAAAAAACTAATAAATGTAGGCAAAAAGCAAGTTAAATAAAGTTAATCGTTGCAGATTGTTGTGTAAACGATATCTTATCTCCACGGATAGAAAGTCACGCCTATGGTCAGGGCGCGGTTCTTAAACGACTGCATCAGGTTATGCATATCCCCTCTCGGTTGTCCTGCTATGTCGTGAAAGTCGGCAAATATGTTGCAATGTTTTCCTAAGTCCTTGTTCATCTTAATCGAGGCGTAGAGATGACCGTCGTTTTCGTAGTCTCCTCTCTTACTGTTGTAGAGTAACACCGATGACAGCCTGAACCCATTGCCCAGAAGTAGGGTGGGGGCGAGTTTAAGGGTGAAAAACGTGTTGTCGATCGGATCATCGTAACTGAGATGACGGTGATACACGTTCGCTCCTGCCGTCAGTCGTAGTGTGCCTTGATGCCAGGTGAGGGATGTTCCCAAGCCCGTCAGCGACTCGTTAGGAATCAGCATGTCTGAGAGTAATGTATGTGTCACGCTGGCCGTTGCGGCGAGGTGTTCTGTCTGATAGGTGTAACGGGCCTCATACTGCCAGGCGAGGTTGGTCTTGTAATTCGTGTTGTAGCGGAGAGGCTCCTCTTCAACATAGTCCATGAAGTCGCTGGCATTGGGGTTGAAGAACGAGCGGTTGAAGACAGCCTGTACGAAATGGTGTCCCCAACGGTATCCCACGCTGGCGATTAAAGCGTGGTCGCTTCGACCATACGACCATAGGCTTCCGTCACCCATGATGTATTGCTTAACCCAGAAACGGTTGTACCTGAAACGATCTCCCAAACTGACAATCCAAGGCCCTTTCTTGAAGTCAAGCAGCAGATACAGGTCGTTGTTGAGGTTCTGTTCGCGCCGGAGTTCTTGGTACCATAGGTTTGCATAGCCGCCCTCATAGCCGATGGTCATGTTGAGCGCCTGATTCAGAAAGGGGATGCTGAACTCTGCAATCCACCAAGGTATAGCCGCCCGAATGCCCGTCTCATCGATGTTGTCGCTCTCATAGTTCAGGCCCGTCTCGATATAGAGGCCGGCTTCCTGATCATTGAGGGTACGCTCGTAGGTGGCGACAAGTTCGCCCCAGCGTTGCCTGTTTAACATCTCTAAGTTCGTATCTTGATCGCGCACACGGTCCTTATGCTCACCATAACCTTGCGAGAGTTTCAGTTTCAAAAGGTCGTTCTCTGTCGCCTGCCAGTCCACAAAGACCATCGCATTCTCTACACCGTTGCGGGAGGTGATGCGCTCGCCTGACTGTGCGTCTACCTTGCCGTAATGCAGATTTGTCTGGACAAAGGAGCGTACAGTCACGTTCTCGCCTCTGCTGGCAATGTCGGTAAATAATTGCCCGTTGCCGTAGGTACTGCCGCTCAGGCCGATCTTACCTGTCATCCCTTTGCCTTCCTTGAACTGCAGGTCGATGCTGCCCTGGATGCCATCCATGGCATTATTCACGGAGCCATAGGTACACACGATCACCTCTTTGAGATCACAGGCCTTGATGCCTTCGAGCAGCGGCTCGTAGTCCACACTCAGCATGATGTCGTCTACGCTTAGCAAGTAGTTGGCCGTGAGCGTCTTGCCGTCGTCTGACATCAGTTCCGGACAAATATGCAGTACGTCGAGCAGCGTCATCTCTGAATCGGGATTCAACTGTTCAACATGGATGATGTATTTGCTGCCCTCGTGCTCGATCATCTCTTCTTGGGCTCTCGCTGTAAGGAAGCACCAAGTCATAAGGCTACTAAGCAAGAGGAATTTAAGTCTAATTGCTCGCATTATATTCGTAATTTGGCTGCAAAGGTACAAAAAAAAGCGCAAAGAGCCAAGATAAATGATATAAATAAAAAAGAATGATGCCGCGACTCTCGCGAGCCGCGGCATCTGAAAAAGCCTATGTTTAACTAAAAATCCTTTTCTCTAAAAGAAATTTTCAGCCTTCCGGCTAAAAATTTGAAAGTTTAAAAGGGAATTTCACAATTGCCTCCTGTTATCCAGTTGAAAACTTTCTCTTACCAATAACTAAAAACCTAAAACTATAAATATTACTACTAACCTAAAACAATCTATTAACCTTTTGACGATGCAAAGGTACGATGATTTTCAGAACCTCGCAAGATTTTAGGTCTAATAAGTGTACAAAATCCCCTTATTCTTGACTTAAATCAATGGAATGTGTACGATAACACCAAATAAATGCCTGTATATTTTGGTTTTCTACTGACTTATTAGTACCTTTGCACCGTCATTAATAAATATATTTAAATAGGTATATGAAGAAACTGCTTTCTGTGCTCATCCTGTTGATGGTTGCCATACTCATGACCTTGACGCGGCCAGATAAGGAACGGCATAAAGAGGCCATGTTGAAGGCCATAGAGGAATATGTAGACGAAGAGTCCAAGGACCGCTTGGGTGATAACGTACTGGCAAAGATCAGCAAGGGTGTTGTGATGAAGACCGCAGAGACGGCTCTGAATTCGAAGTTGAATGAACATAACTACTTTCTTTGCAATACCACTTCTGTCCGCCTGAGGGGAAAGGACAATACGCTTTCACTGGGAGTCTTCGGCATGGTGTTCACCTTCGACAAGGAGATGATCCGCGATAAACTCGACGAGGCGCTCAAGACGAAGGAGTATAACCAGACAGAGCGTGAGACGGCCAAGCAGAGCGCCAAGGAACTGAAGAAGTTGCAAAAGGAACAGCGCAAGCGTGAGCGCCAACTCGAGAAGGAGAAGCGTAAGCATGAACGTGAACTTGCGAAGGAACAGAAGCGCAAGGAGAAGGAACTGCGTAAGGAGCAGAAGCGTCGCGAGAAGGAAGCCCGTAAAAAACAGCGCGAGAAAGAGGAATAATGCGAGTATTGATTGTCAACACCAGTGACCGTTCAGGTGGTGCTGCCGTCGCAGCCAACCGTCTGATGATGGCTCTCAACAATCATGGGGTCAAAGTGAAGATGCTGGTGCGCGACAAAATCAGCGACTCGCTCACCATCGTTGCCCTGCCGAAGTCGCCGTTGCTTCACTGGAATTTCCTTTGGGAGCGTTTCGTCATCTATTGCCGACTACACTTCTCTCGTAAGCATCTCTTTGAGATCGACCTGGCCAACACGGGATCAGACATCACCCGTCTGCCTGAGTTCCAGGAGGCTGATGTCATCCACCTCCATTGGATCAACCAGGGTATGCTCTCCTTAGGCAACATCCGCAAGATTCTGCGTTCAGGCAAGCCTGTTGTGTGGACGATGCATGACATCTGGCCTGCCACAGGACTTTGTCATGTCACACTCGGATGCCGATACTTTACCTCCGTCTGTCACCAATGTCGTCTGCTTCCTGGCGGAGGCTCAGACAACGACCTCTCCACCAGCGTGTGGCGTAAGAAGGAGCGTATGCTCGATGGTGAGAGCATCTTTTTCGTTGCTTGCAGCCGTTGGTTAGCAGGTGAGGCCAAGGCCAGCGGACTGCTGAAAGGGCAGAAGATCACCAGCATCCCTAACCCCATCGATACCCATATCTATAAGCCGGGTGACCGCATGGAGGCCCGTCGGCGTCTTGGACTGAAGGAAGATCGTCAGTATATCCTCTTTGCCTCTCAGCGTGTCACCAACGAGAACAAGGGGATGGACTATCTGATCGAGGCCTGCCGGCAGTTGCACGACCTGCCTCAGGTCACCGTCCTCATCCTGGGCGGACATGCCGAGGAGGTCGCACCCCAACTCTCGCTCGATGCCGTCCCCTTGGGCTATGTCAACGACGAACGGCGTATCGTGGAAATCTATCAGGCGGCTGACGTGTTCGTGCTCCCCTCATTGTCGGAGAACCTGCCAAACACGATTATGGAGGCGATGGCCTGCGGTCTGCCTTGTGTGGGCTTCCGTGTGGGAGGCATCCCAGAGGAGATAGACCATAAGCGCAATGGCTATGTGGCTGAGTATCGTAATGCCTGTGACTTGGCCAACGGCATACGGTGGGTGCTGACGTCTGCTAAAAGCGATGAACTGAGTCGTGACTGTGTGCGGAAGGTGACCCAGAACTATTCCCAGCAGAGTGTGGCTCTACGCTATATTGATGTGTATGAGCAGGCCATGGCCTTAAAACATTATAGACTATAAACAATCAACAATCAACTTAAAACTATAAACGAAACAAATGGTCATCACTTACGTCACCATCACCTATAATGCAGCAACAGTTTTACAGCGAACGCTCGATAGCGTGCTTCGGCAAGACTATCCTGACATCGTACATATCATCATCGACGGGGCTTCGACGGATGGGACCTTGGAGATGGTGAATGATTATATCTCACAATCCAATGAGGCTGACAACGGGCATAAGGTACTGGTGACCTCGGAACCAGACCACGGCATCTATGATGCGATGAACAAAGGACTTCGTTCCATTGATGGAGACTATGTCTGTTTTCTCAATGCGGGTGACTTTCTGCCTGCTCCTGATACCGTGAGTAAGATTGTTGCCTCAGTATCGCAGGGGGACCCCGCTGTGCTCTATGGCGATACGGACATCGTCGATGCTGAGGGCCGTTTCCTCCATCATCGTCGACTGTCACCACCAGAACAACTCACGTGGAAGTCTTTCCGCCATGGCATGCTCGTCTGTCATCAGGCTTTCTACGCCCGTGCAGACTTTGCCATCGCCACGCCGTATGATCTCCGCTACCGTTACTCGGCAGACGTCGACTGGTGTATCCGTATCATGAAGGCGGCTGCCAAGGAGAATGTCCCCATGCAGAATCTCCACATGGTCGTGGCCAACTATACCGAGGAAGGCCAGACCACCTTTCATCACCGCGAGTCGCTCCTTGAGCGTTTCCGCATTATGACCCGCCACTACGGCTGGCTGTCCACTCTCGCCATGCACGCATGGTTCGTCCTCCGTATGGGGAAGGCTCTGGTGTCTCATCTCAAACTGTTGTTGGTCGCAGTCCTTCTGGCAATGGGCTCCATGAATGTTTATGCAGACAAGACTGTTGATGAGTTGGAAGGTAAGGACAGGGATATGTATGATATGTTCCGTCACCTGTTCTTGAATGGTAAGCCTGATCAGTTCTATAGTTTTGCCGAGGAATATGCCAAAGATCTGCATCAGAAAGGCTATATGATGCTCTATTACAAACTGTTGGGCAATAAAGGCTTCTATGCGCTCAGGCATAATCAGGTCTATCGTGCCATTCAGTTTGCCGAGGCCCTGGACCGTGAGATCAGGGAGAACGGGGCCAGCGACTACAACTATCTGGCGTCTGGCCTTTATGGTGATATCTACAGCAGTACCCGCGACATTGGGCGTGCAGAGGCATACTTCAGTCAGGCCCTCGACGAGGTGGGCAACCGTGACGTGAAGTTCACCATGCGCGTCTATCTGCGTCTGGCAGAGATGCTTTGCATGAAGAATCCTCAGGAGGCTCTGACGTGGGTCGACAAGTCTGTCGCAACAGCCCGAGAGGTAGACAACATCGACTATCTCTCCATGTCGTTGGCTATCAAAGCATACATCTTTTTCAACATAGGCGACAAAGAGCGGTTCTTTCCCGCCTGGCAGCAGTACGATAATCTGCGGAATCAGGACTTGCCAGAGTTCAACCATCGGTATGATAATATCATGGAGGTGGCCAAATACGCTTTCAATAAAGAGTATGAGAAGGCGATGGAGAAGGTGCATGCCGGCAATCTGGCCGTCGACAGTTCGCTGTCCGTGATCACTATCTATGCCTTGAAGGGCGATATCACCCAGGGCTTTATGGCCATGAGGCGCCGCTCTATTGAGATGGACTCTATCTTCAACATTGTGCAGAATGCCAATTTCAACCAATTATCGGCCGAAACCAGTTTGTCTCGCACCCGTGAGGAGGCCGCTTCGAACAGGAAACTTGTCAATCGCCTTACTAATTGGCTGATGGTTCTCACGGTGGTCTTCCTGTTTGTTTACATCATGGGCCGTCGTCGCTTGATGAAGAAGATCAAGGCTCGCAACAAAGAACTCAAGGCGGCTCTCAGCCGGGCAGAGGAGTCTGACCGCATGAAGACCACCTTTATCCAAAGCATGAGCCATGAGATCCGCACACCATTGAATGCGGTGTCTGGATTCACGGAGGTGTTATGTTCGACTGACAGTAAGTACTCCGATGAGGAAAAGCGTGACATGCAGAGGCGTATCTCCAGCAATGTGGAACTGATTACCTCTATCATCAACGAACTCTTAGAACTCTCCAAGAGCGAAAGTGAGGACGTTATTGCTGACAGCGAAAAGACTGATGTGTGGGTGAATAGCATCGCCCGTTCGATTGTCGAGGAGTCAAAAGGCAAGCAGAAAGCGGGTGTGGAACTCCGCTTTGAGACAAACGTGGCAGACGATTTCAAGATCCGTACTAATACCTATCGGCTGAAGAAAGCCTTGACGCATCTGATGGATAACGCCATCAAGTTTACGGAGTTAGGACATATAGAACTGTGCTGTGAACATCAGGGTAGTCAGTTGCGTTTCGTGGTGACGGATACTGGTTGTGGCGTTAAGGAAGAAGACCGTGAACGCATCTTTGAGACCTTCCAGAAAGCAGACGATTTTAAGACGGGCGTTGGCTTGGGGCTTCCCATCTGCCGCAGGCTGATACACTCACTTGGAGGTGAAGTCAGCCTTGATACCAACTATATTACTGGTGCCTGCTTCATCATCACTCTGCCTTGCGACGATAAAGTTACCTAGGTAGGTGTTATGTTAGGTGTTGGTTAGGTGTTTGTTAGGTGTTTAGCCAACACCTAACATCTCAAATCCCCTTTGTACAAAGGTATTTCAGAAGAATCTGTTAGGTGTTGACCTGATTATGCGAATTCTCCAATAATTGTTTTTCCTTCTTTTGCAATCCCGACATAGCAAAACAGGGGGTTCGTTCATAGGGATGCCTTCTAACCCTCGTTCTGATGCCTTCCACGAGTCGTTCTGATGCCTTGTACGACAGTAAGGGATGCCTCCTATACCCCCATAGAAGGCATCCCTTACTGTGTGACTAGGCATCTTTTACTGTGTGACTAAGCATTTCTTACTCTGTAACTTGGCGTCCCTTATGATGGGTGCCTCTTACTCTGCAGACTTTCCGTCAGGATTTTCGGTTTTTTTTATTTGATTACGGCCTTTTTGCCGTTGTGGATATAAACGCCTTTCTTTATGGGATAGCCATTCATGCGGCGCCCCTGAAGGTCATACCATTGAACATTGAACTTTGATCGTTGAATATTCTTTGGGGCTGTGATGGCCGTAGTCGTGACAACGCCCTGGAGGCCTTCATCGTTGTAATAGCCAGCCTGGGTGAAGTCGAGGTTCTCTGTCTGCGGCTGACCTGTGTTGTTGAAGATGATCTTCTGGGGCTGGGTGGCAGAAGAGTTGTTTTGCTTCGTGCCGTCCCATGTCCATTTCCAGACTTTGTTGCCATTGGGAGCCGTGCCTAAGAGTTCACAGTCGATGCCTGGCCAGTTCTTTCTCTGTGAATAGGTGAAGTTCTCAGAAGGAGAGTCGCACCATGCCCAGCAGCAGATGGTGTTGGTCCAGTCGGCTGGTGCCTCGAAGAAGGCACATAACTCTCCCTCGGCGACGGTGCAGAAGTCGGGGATGACGACGACGGGCTCTGGCTCTGCCTCCTGATAATTAAAGGTACGGGTGATGATGCCGGAGATGACGCCATTGACGAGCAGTCCCACCTTTAGGGTCATGGTGGCATCGACGTGAAGGAGGGTGCCACTGAGGCATGGAGTGCCGTTGGTGGCGGAAGGCTCTGAGCCGTCAAGGGTATAGACGAGTTGAGCGTCGTCCGTATTCGATACAGCCTTTAACTCAATGTCGAAGGGCTCTGTGAAGTCACCGCTGCCTTTATTGACCCATGCTGTCTCCATGGTGTTGGCAAGGTAATAAGCGTAGTGATGGCCAGAGAGGATTTTCGTCCACTGGCCTCCTTCTGGCATGAATTGTTTCTCGTCGCCCACGACCACAAGTAGTTTGCCGTCGATGCTGTTGGCGAAGTATTTCGCATCGCTGACGATATTCTCATAAACAGACTTGTTGTTGATGCCTGAGAGTTTGCGAGTGGCAATCATCGCCTTAATCTCTGGTTTGTAGTCCTGCCAGTGTTTGAGGAATACGCAGGGCGTGCCAGGCATGGCGAGGAGGAAGGCGTTGGCTGCCAGCGTGTCTTTCTTTATCGGATCTTGTGGGGCACTGCTGGAGCGCCACTCCGTATCGTGGTTCTCGACGAAGGTGACGGCATACTGGCGGTAGGCGCCACCATCGTAGTTGTTACTGACGAGTGGCCAGTTGCCGTCGTTCTGACGGTTCAGGTAGGTCCAGTTTCCGTTGTTACAGGCGTTCCGGACGGTGTAGCGGAACTGGAAGTCGAAGGCGGCGCTGGTCTTCTCTGTATCGTCAATCCACTTGCGGATGGTGTTGCTGCTGTCCCAGCACTCGCCGACAGAGAATTGTGGTTTGCTGTCTTCATTGTACATTTTGGTATAGGATCCGCTATAGCCCTTCACCATGTCATAGCGGAAACCGGCATAGCCGAGGTCGCTGAGCAGGAAGTTGAGATAGGCCTTGACGATGCGCTGCACGTTCTCGCTCTTGTGGTCGAGGTCGCGCATGCCGCCCCATCCTTCGCCTGTGTCGTTGTTGGCGCTGACGGAGTAACCGTTGGATGTAGCCCATTTCTTGGTCGCACCGCCATCATCGTTGGCACAGATGTCGGTAGAGAGCATCTCATAAGTCTCACCGTTCCAGGTCTCCTTGGGAAAGTCCACCCAGTTGGAGAGGTTGCGACGGTGGTTGATGACGACATCGGCGATGGTGCCGAGGCCGACGGTCTTGAAGGTCTGGATCATCGAACGCAGTTGGACTTCGTTGCCGAAGGAACTGTTGTAGTCATTGAACCACCAGAGGTCGTCATAGCCCATGGACTGCGAGCCGCAGTTGCCGCTTTGGGGGATCCAGATGAGGTCGAAAGAAGTGGCGAGGTCATTGGCTTGCTGTTCGAGGACGGCCCAGCGGGTGTCTTTGAACGAGTCCCAGTAGAACCCCTGGAGCATCACGCCTCCGTAGTTCTCAGGCCAGCCTTGGGCAGAGACGGTGAGGAGTGAGAAATGAAAAGTGAAAAGCACCAGCAGCACTTTCACGATGTTTGTAGTCTTTAGTCTTTTCATATTCTTTGTGATGTTTATTATTTGTATTTTCCGAATTCACGTAAGGCGGGTAGGGCCTGACCTGTGTGGTTGTCGAAAAGACCTCGGTTCAGCCAGCCTTTGGTCACGTTGTTTCCGAAGGCATTCTCTTCAGGGAACCACCAGAAGAGTCCCGTCACGTTGTGGTGTTTCATCAGCTCTGTGACCAGTTGGCGGGTGAACTCCGTCTGGCCCTCTACGCAGATGGGGTAGAACTCGCTATACTGGTCAGGCTTGGCCCAAGGGTCGTTCTCGTGGCTGTAGTAGGCTGCTGTCTCGACAATCATCACGGGCTTTTCGGGAAAGAGCCAGTTGAGGTTGTCGAGGGTCTTGCCCAGATTGGGGATGGTGCCGTGCCACATGGGATAGTAGCTGAGGCCGATGATATCGTAGTCGACACCATAGTTACGTAACTGCTTATAGTAGTTACGGGTGATGTCCCAATCGCCTGCCTTCTCGGTATGGATGATGATCTGTGCTTTCGGACACACCTCACGACAGGCCTTGCAGCCCGCTTCGAGGAAACTGCAGAGGGTGTCAAAGCCTTCGCTGCCTGAGGGGTTGAGTTTTCCGGTAGGCCACAGCATGCCGTTGGTAATCTCATTGCCTACCTGTATCATCTCCGGAGCGACACCAGCCCGCTTCATGGCCTGCAGTGAGTGACGGGTGTAGGCATAGACACTATCGGCAAGCGACTTTGCATCGCAGCCATCCCACCGCTTTGGTGTGAACTGCTTGCCTGGGTCTGCCCATGTGTCGCTGTAGTGAAAGTCGAGCATCACTTGCATGCCTGCTTTCTTGATCTGACGGCAGAGGCCAATGACATAGTCCAGATCTTGACACACCCCTTCGCCCTTATGGCTGGCTGGTGCATTCTGCGGATCGACGAACAGGCGGACGCGGATCATGTTCCATCCCTGCTGCTTCAGGAAGGGTAGCAGACTGACCTTCTGACCGTCATAGTCCTTGTAGACAGTGCCCTGCTCTTCGTAGGATGGCAGCAAAGAGATATCACCACCCAGATAGTGCTTGGGCTGTGCGCTGGCAGTGGTGGTGATAAGGCTTATGAGCATTGCGATACCATAAGAGTGCCTGATGGATAAGAATAATTTCTTCATGTTGTGCCGTTGTTTGTGGTCGGGAAAGGCGAGCCACCCTTTCGGGCAGCCCGCCTCGGATGGTCAGGGTAAAGGTCGAGTAGTATTACTCGGCTGTAGTTATCACGGCATAGGACTTCGTCTCGCAGATCGGGAAGAACTGGATGAAATACTTACCAGCGGTCTCAATCTTGAGGTTCGGGCCATCTTGCGTCAAGTTGTCTATCGTACCGCCCCAGTTGATGTCCCAGCCGTCATTGGCACGGAACTTGAATTCGTCGGCAGCCAGTTCAATGGTGCCTTCCCAAGCGCGTGTCTCCGGATTGAAGGTCAGATCGGTGTCTGTATCCCATCCGCCAGCCTGTGCGGGGCCAATGAGGCCGATGCCCGTGATAGGCGTGAGTTGGTAGGTCATCTCAGCCAGATTCACTTCGGCTTTGTAGAAGCCAGGTGTGGCCAGACAGTTGCCAGAACCGCCATCGTCGATGAGTGTGCCAGAAAGGCCGTCGTCATTAATGGTGCCTGTGCCGTAGTTACCCTCGTCCCAAGAGTTGAAGGCACCCGTGAACTTGAAGGCTCCCATGCCGCCAGACCAGTCTGCGTCCTGAGCGTAGAAGAAGCCTGAATAGACGCCGTCCTGGTTTGCGCAGTAGAGCGGTTGTGCGTCTGCTCCCCAGTTGTTGTTCACACCAGCCTCCCAGAGATACTCGTTGAAGTTCAGTTCCTTGATCTCATAGGTCATCTCGGCCATGTTGATGGTGAAACGGTACATCTTGGCAGAACCGTCGATGTGGAAGGAATGGTCGCCGTCAAGGTTATAGCGACGGTCGAACGAGCCTGTCAGGTCCTCACTGGCACCAGTGGTACCGAAGAGTTGGTTCCATGTGCCTTCTGCCACAGCGTCGATAGCCTCCTTGTCACCGAATGCGAACCACATATCGCTGCCACCATCAAAGGTATAAGTGAAAATGGGATCTTCGAAGACATCCTTGTCGCTGTGTGAGAACTGCATGGTCATAGCCGACTCAGCACTCCATTCACCAGGACCACCAATGAGGTAATAAGTGTCAGAGATATTGACTGGCGTTACAGTGAAGGTGTACTCCATCATGTCGATGGTGATCTTGATCTTCTTGGCACCAGCCTCAACACAGAACGAATTGTCTGCACCCAGATTGTAGCGATAGTCGAGCGCGCCTTCTGTGGCCTTGCTGTCGCCACCTACGATACCGAAGAGCTTCGACCAGTCGCCGTCATTGGTAATGGCGTCGCAACCGGCATCGTCGCCGATGGCAAACCAGGTGTCGCCGTCAGGATTACCGTCGATGACAATCGAGAAGATTGGGTCGTCGTAGACGTCGGCATCGCTGTGCGAGAACTTCTGCTCCTTGGAGGCTGCAGAGCCTGCCCAGTCCTTTGTTCCACCTACAATATAGTAGTTCTGTGCGATGTAGGGAGCCTCAGGAATGAGATTCACCTCTATATTACCAGCATCGATGTAGACGGCCTGGCCGTCCTTAATGGCATTCACCAGCACATGACCATTAAAGAGTCGGTTGGTAGGACGCTTGCCATAGATGCCTACTATCAGGTCCTGAAGTGATTCCTTAGAGGCCATACCAGCCAGAGAGGTATTGACTATTGTGGTCGTAGCGTCTTCAATGCCGGCTGGTGTCAGTTCTATGCGTGCATTGCCCAGTTCGAAACCTTCAGGCAAGTTGGCTGTGCTGAGCGAGAAGGTAGGCACCTCTTCGCCAAGGTCAGCCAGATTCTGGGCTCCAACTCCAGATGCCGTAAACCCGGGAATGGTAATTGCTTCCTCCGGACCGTTTGACTGGGGAGAGGCCCAGTTCTTGAAGTCTTCAGTGCAGGCGGTAAATGCTGCTGCAATGAACAGCATTCCACCGAATAATATATGTTTCTTCATACGATTCATATTTTTATATAGTTATTACTCAACAATACCTGTGCTGCGGTCAAAGTTAACCTTGACAGTCTTGCCAGGTCCGACAGTGACGGAGTACTCTGCACCCACGTCGTCCTTCCAGTTAGAGTCGCTGTTGTGGTCAGCATCACGCCAGACAAGGTCACCATCGCCATTGAGGATGGTAAACTCTGTCTGCCACCAGTCCACACCAGGAACGGCAATATATGCGCGCAACTCACCGTCGCCAGTGAAATCACTAAACGTCCAGTAGCCATCCTTGTCGGCGGGTGGTGTCATCTCCACACCACTCCAACTACCGCCATCCACGGCTGCACCGATAGCATAGGCCTTACCCTCAGCCACGGTGAGTGTATACTTCACCTTCTTGCCTTCTATAGCAGTCACGAACTTCAGTACGTACCAGCCTGGCTTGCTGAAGACGATGTTACCGTCGCCGTCGGCACTGATTTCCATGCCGTCGACTTGGTTGTCAAACTCGTCGATCATATCATAGCCGAACCAATCCTGAGGCTTGTTGCCCCACTTGAAACCATCGCCATTGTTGTAGATCATGGTGTAGAACTGACCTTCCTTCGTCCAGATGAGTGGAACGGGCTTCCAGGTGCTCCATGCGTCGGCAATAGAATTACCGCAGACATAGATAGAGGTAGGCAGCGCCAACTCCACTGGCGGCTCATAGGCACGTACATTAATCTGAATGGTATTGGAGTATACTTCGCCCAGATTGGCCGTGCTGTTCGACAGATATGCACGCAGACGAACGAAGATGGGCAGTGCGCTCTCAGGCGTCTCGTCGTTGTTAGCCGCCTTATAGGCATTGAGAACAGCTGTGTTCATCTCGTCGCCACTGGCCTTGATCAAAGTGGATGAAGAGGTGGTACCCAGTTCTGTCCAGGAGTCCTCGGCACCAGTGAGAGAAACCTGAACGGCATAAATGACGGCAGCAGGCCACCCGCCATAGTCTGGCTGAGTTGTTGTCAGATTGACTGTTCCATTGGGCAGGTCATAGACATTGCTGGCTGCCAGTCCCGGGGTGTTGAGTACGAAGCTCGACGGAGTGCTCAGCGTGGGGTTGCTGTCATTGTCATCCTTACAAGAGGTAAGGAAGGGCACGGCAGCCACGACCAGGAAGAGCAGGCTTTTATATATCTTTTTCATATTAATTATCATTTTTCAATTATTAATATTTTATTACCCAATTAGTATCCCACATTCTGCTTGAGGTTCTCATTGTTTGTCAAGTCGTTGTCGGGCAACGGATAGATATTGCGGTAGGCGGGGAACTGTGAGCCACTGGCGACACCACCCATGAACTCCCACTTGTAGTTTGACTGTCCACCATACATATTGAAGCGTACGAGATCCATGCGGCGGCGACCCTCAAACCAGAACTCTTTCGACCACTCTTTGATGACATCCTTGAGTTCATAGGTGCTCTCCTCCTTAGCGTTAGAACGCTTACGGAGCACGTTGATGTACTCTGTAGCCTTGGTGTTGGCTCCGTTCAGACGGATGGAAGCCTCAGCATATGTCAGATAAGCTTCTGCCACGCGCATGAAGGGCAGATCGGTATCCACCTTTACAATGGCAGCGGTAGCCTTACCGTCAGAACGGACATTGCGGAACTTCACGCAACTGAAGCCTTGTTCCTTCTCGCTCTCGTCTAAGATATAGCGGGAATAGCCCTTGCTGTAGAACAAGGCACGGTCATCATTGGCAGATTTTGTCATGACTCCCACGTTGTCGGTTTCAGGAGCATCGCCGCCTTCACCGAAGAAGCTGTCGATGAGTTTACCGCGAACACGCGTACATTTACCCCAGCTATTGTCAGTGCCAGAAGGAATAGATTCACTCATCTCCGTGCTATAGCAGGAGAGGACGAGGAAGTTCATACCACCGTGGCTCTGGGTCTTCAGACCGTCGAACAGCACGGGGAGGATCGACTCGTACTGAGCACCGTTGGTATCGTTGTCGGCCAGGAAGAGCATCTGATAGGCTGAGTAGGTCTCACCCGTCACAGGGTTGGTGGCACCAGTGGTGTTCAGTTTGTAATAGCCATTGTTGAGTACCTTCTCGGCATAGTCCATGGCGTTCTGCCACTGGGCTGTGCCAGTATACACTTCAGCATTCAGATACAGACGTGCCAGCAGCATCTCTGCAGCCACCTTGTCAACACGTCCGTAGGTGTTCTTGCCGGCATCTGCCAGATCGCTCTCACAGGCTTTCAGTTCACTCTCCACATACGTGAAGAACTCGCTTCGGGTGTAGTAGGCGGCCTTCTCGGATGACACGTGTTCAATGAAGGCAGCATTTCCGTACATATCCATCAGATAATAGTAGTTGAGGGCGCGGATGAAGCGAACCTCAGCACGGCGGTGCTTGGTCTCGTCTGTCCCGTCGTCAGCGACCTGATCCAGATAGAAGTTACAGAGTGTGATGGTGAAATAGCAACGATAGTAGAGACCCATCGAGAAATCGTTAGTGGCTCCGTATGTGTTGTGTAACACATCGGGTACGCCAGCGTCGGTAGCCCAGATCCAGTGGGCTTCGTCGGTGGTGAACTCATTCATGTACCAGAACATACGATAGAAGTCTGACTGGCCTTCGTCGAACGATGTAAGGTCCCTGTTTCCATGAGGGCCTTCCTGTCCTGTCAATGCAAAACTGGCATAGATCTTATTGAACAGAGCGTCATAGTCTGCCTCCATCGTCTGCTGCGGGTTGATTGGATCTACGTCCAGGTCTTTCACGCAGGATGTGGTGAATGTCCCGGCTGCCATAAATAAAAGCGCAGCAGAGAACAATGACTTTATATTATTCAGATTCATAATTATATCCTATTTATATGGTTAGAAATTCAGGCTCACACCAAAGATGCCAGTGAACGGGCGCGGATAGAGCGTGCTGTCGTAGCCGCCGTCAACTTCTGGGTCAAGACCATTGTATTTGGTGATGGTGAAAACATTCTGAGCCGTTGCATATACACGACCGCTAATGTTCTTGCCGAGTAGTTTGTCGAAAGAATAGCCGAGCGTAATATTATCCATCTTCAGGAACGAAGCATTCTGGATGTAATAATCGCTCATGCCATCAGTACCATCAACATACTGCCAGTCTTTGGCCACCTCCATCTTCATCACATTCTTCCAGGCATCGCCCTGCGAGAGATTAGAAAGACTGATGTTGGCATTGCCGCACTCAAGGGCAAAGTAGTTGTAGTTGTTGAGGTTGGCACGCATGGAGAAGCCGAGGTCCCATTTCTTGTAGATCAGCTTCGAGGTGAAGCCCATCGTCACGTCTGGGGTAGACTGCTTGTAGAAGTAGCGGTCGTCGTTGTTAATGACACCGTCGGCATTGCGGTCTACATACTGACCTTGAATCGGCTGTCCCTGTGCGTCGTAAACCTGCTGGAACACGTAGTAGGCTGAAGCGCTCTCGCCAACCTTCCAAGCCTTGACACCATCGGCAGAACCAGTTCCTACTGCACGTCCTCCGTATGTAATCTTATAATCTTCACCACTGCTAGCAACGAGTTCGTCGATCACGTTTTTGTTCCAAGTGATGTTATAGCCCAGTTCCCAACGCCAGTCTTTCTGCTGGATGGCTCGCCAATTGACGGAGTACTCTATACCAGTATTGTGGAGCGAACCGATGTTACTGGTCACCTTTTCAGCAAAGTTACTACCAGCTGCTACAAATACAGTATTGATCAGATCTTTTGTCTTGCGGTAGTACCAGTCGACACTCATGGTCAGACGGTTGTCCATGAAACCGAGATCCAGACCGGCATTATAGGTCGTGGTTTTCTCCCATGTCAGGTCGGGATTGTATGCGTCTGGACGATAGGTGACACCTTCACCCAGAATCGGATAGTAGGCACCCTTTGAATTGGTGGTATAAGAAGCGAAGTAGGTGTAGTCTCCGATACCTTCCTGCTGACCGGTGATACCCCATCCGAGGCGGAGCTTCAGGTCAGACACTGCTTTTGAATTCCTGAGGAATGGCTCCTCATTGATTTTCCACGCGAGTGCGACGGAGGGGAACACACCCCAGCGCTTGTCCTTATGGAAACGCGAACTACCGTCGTCACGCAGCGTGAAGGTGAACAGGTAGCGGTCGAGCAGAGAGTAGTTGAGACGACCGAAGAATGACACCAGATAGTTCTCTGTCTTATAAAGGGTGTTCTCTGAGGGTTGATATGGCTTACCTGCCAATGGGTTGCCATCATCGTCAACGTCTTCATTCGTTGAGGGGTAATAGCCGCAATAGAAGTAGTCGGTCTTCTTGTGGAAGTGCTGCCACTCATAACCGGCCATAATGTCGAAGTGATGGGTGTCGGCAAGGTCCTTCATATACTGTGCATAGATATTGAACGACAGGTTGTACGTGTCCATCGTGTTCCAACCATAACTGCCATAGTAGTAGACACCTGTGTCGTAAGTATAAGGTGACTGCGATTTGTTGCTCTTACCAGACGTGATGTCGGCACCGCCGTTGGCATGGATGTGCAAATCCTCGAATCCGTGGATCTTATAATCAACTTCGATGTTGCCTAAGAAAACATTCGACTTACCTTTGTCTGAATAAAGTTCAAGGGCTGCTACTGGATTCTTCGGAGCAGTGTTCTGTACGCCATACACCCAAGTCTTGTCATTGCGGGAAACGGGTGTTGCCCACTGCCAATAGCCGGCATAGTGACTCTTGTAGGGCTCCCAATCAGCATAGACGGGCTTGGTGGGATCCATACCGACAGCTGCGCCAATGGCTGTTCCGCTATTGGCATAGTCGGTCACTGAGTGCATGAACTTTCCGTTAGCATTCACTGAGAGATGATCGTCAAGGAAGGTCGGAGCAAGATTCACGCTGGCAGTAAAACGCTGATAGTCGGAAGTCTTGATGATACCCTGTTGACCCGTGTAACCTACACTGACACGGTAAGGCATATTCTTCAGACCACCGCTGACCGTGATGTTATGGTCAGTAGAAACTGCTGTACGGTAAATCTGCTTCTGCCAGTCTGTATCTGCAAAGAGGTGATTGCCTGAAGCATCGAAATATCCCATACGCTCATACTCCTTGCTGGCCTTCCAAGTGGCATCGTCGTAACCAAGCTTGTTCTGCACAAAGCTCATAAACTCTCCGGCATTCATCATCTCTGTGGTCTTCTTGACGGCACTCACTGAGATATTGCCGTTGTAGGCGATACGGGGTTTCTGATTCTTCTGGCCTTTCTTGGTAGTGATGATGATCACACCGTTAGAAGCACGACTACCGTAAATAGCAGTAGCCGAAGCATCCTTCAGCACAGTGAAACTCTCGATATCGGCGGGGTTCACCATTGAGAGGGGGTTTGAAGAACCCTGAATACCATAACTGTCCATAGCCAAACCGTCAATCACAATCAATGGGTCGTTGGAAGCGTTCAGTGAGGAACCGCCACGGATACGGATCGTTGCGCTACCGCCGGGGGCACCACCGCCATTGGTGATGTGTACGCCGGCCACCTTACCTTGGAGGGCATCCTGAGCATTGGTGATCAGACCTTTGTTCATTTCATCTGGCTTGATGGCTGTTACAGAACCGGTCAAGTCGTTTTTCTTGGCACGGCCGTAACCGATGACCACCACATTCTCAAGAACAGTGGCATCATCTACGAGCGTAACCTCTACATTAGGTGCAGCCTTCACCGTCTGGTTCTGATAACCGACGTAGGAGATGGTGATGTTTGCACCTTCATTTGCCTTCAGCACGAAGTTACCATCGAAGTCGGTGATGGTGGCGGCCTGTGTGCCGTCCACGCGTACCGTTGCACCAATAATGGGTTCGCCTGTAGCATCTTTCACATGGCCTTTGACCTCAATCTGAGCAAAGGCACCTACCGATAGGAACAGACCTAACAAAAGGCCGAGCATCCTAAGCGGGATTTGAATGTTTACCTGCTTCATCATTACATTAATTAGAGTTAATCGTTTGTATAATAGTTATTTTGGTGCAAAGTTACGTTTCTTTTTGATATGTTGTTCTTTTTTTGCATTAAAAAGATATAATAGGTTCGTGCAAACGTTTGCATAGGGGCTGTTTAATAATATTAATAAGGTATATGTTGCTGTTTCTTAACTTTTTCGTAACTTTGCATCCAAAAGTTCACGAATAATTAAAAACGAACCAGATGGAAGAGAAGGCGCCGATGACAATGAAGGATATTGCCAGGGAGTTTGGTATCTCTGTGGCCACGGTGTCCCGTGCATTGAAGGATTCGCCCCGTATCAGTGAGGAGCGCCGGAAAGCCATCCAGCAGTATGCCCGTGAACACAACTTCTATCCCAATGCCATCGGTGAGGCTTTGCGCCACAGCCGGGTGATGCCTCTGAGGCTCATAGGTGTCATCGTACCGGAGTTCACCCATTATTATTTCTCGTCGATCTTGACAGGTATCGAGGAGGCTGCTACTGCCCGTGGATACAGGATTATGGTAGCCCTCAGTGGAGAGCAACATGAACGTGAGGTTAGTATCTGCGAGAGTTTTCGCCGCAGTAAGGTATGTGGTGTCATTGTGTCACAGGCGAAGGATACCAAGAACTATGAGCACTATCAGAAACTGATTGATGCCGGCATCCCCATCGTGTTCTACGACCGTATCTGTACGGGTGTCAACGCCAGTCGTGTGGTGGTCGATGATTACATGGGAGCCTATAATGCCGTGACCCATCTGATAGAGACGGGCTGTAAGCGTATCGCCTACTATGGTGGTCCGATGCAACTCGAGATATCGAAAAACCGTTTTAATGGTTATAAGGATGCGTTGCTGAAACATGGTCTGAAAGTGGATGAGGAGATTATCCGTGTCTGTGACAACCGTGCCGATGCCGAGGCATTGACTCCGGAGATTTTGGCTCTGGAGCACCGGCCTGACGGGTTCTTTGCCGTCAACGATGATACGGCCATCGGCATCCTCTATACGGCTAAGCGGGTTGGCTTCAGGGTGCCTGAGGATATCAGCATCTGCGGCTTCACCAACGGTCAGCGTGCCGTGGCCTGTGACCCGATGCTGACGACCGTCGAGCAGCGTGGCCATCGGGTGGGTGAGGAGGCTGCCACTATCCTGATGGACAAGGTGGAAGGCCTCAGTCCCATGGATAAGGTCGAGAAGCGCGTCGTCCGCACCCGCCTCGTCATCCGTGGAACAACGAGATAATGCATAATTAATAATGCATAATGCATAATAAAAAAGAAATGAAGACAAAAGAAGAGAATATCATTGTGATTAAGAGTTACGCGTTTGCCGTTCGATGCGTAAACTTATATAAATATCTGTGTCAAGAACTCTTGAAACTCCTTATGACGATAGTTAAAACAAGTAAACAATAATTATGCATTATGCATTATTAATTATGCATTGAAAATTATGAAACAGAAGCCTGATTTAAGTTTTTGGAAGCTCTGGAACTTGAGCTTCGGTTTTTTCGGTGTGCAGATAGCCTACGCACTCCAGAGTGGAAACATCTCGCGTATCTTCCGCACCCTCGGTGCCGATCCGCATTCGCTGTCGTTCTTCTGGATACTCCCTCCGCTGATGGGTATCCTTGTGCAGCCTATTGTCGGGACACTCAGCGACCGAACTTGGACTCGCTTCGGCCGCCGTATTCCCTATCTTTTCTTGGGTGCTGCCGCCGCTGTGGCCGTGATGTGTCTGCTGCCCAATGCCGGTTCGTTCGGCATGGCCGTAGGAACGGCTCTCATCTTTGGACTCTTTGCCCTGATGCTGCTCGACACGAGCATTAATATGGCCATGCAGCCGTTCAAGATGCTCGTTGGCGATATGGTCAACGAGAAGCAGAAGGCCAAAGCCTACAGCATCCAGTCGTTCCTTTGTAACGCCGGCTCTGTCGTGGGCTTCCTCTTCCCCTACATCTTCGCTGCCATCGGCCTGAGCAATGTGGCTGCCGAGGGTGTCGTCCCCGACACGGTCATCTGGTCGTTCTATATTGGTGCTGCCATCCTTATTATCTGTGTCATCTATACGACGTTGAAGGTGAAAGAGTGGAACCCAAAGGAGTACCGTGAATATAACCCTGTTTCTGAGGAAAAGGAAGAGTCGGCCAACTGGATCACCCTGTTGAAGAACGCCCCCTCCACGTTTTGGAAGGTAGGACTGGTGCAGTTCTTCTGCTGGGCAGGAATGCTCTATATGTGGACCTATGTCGTCGATGCCGTTTCCGAGACCGTCTGGGGAACCATCGACCCGGCAACCAGTGACTATCAGGAGGCTGCCAACTGGACGGGCGTGCTCTATGCCATTCAGGCCATGGGTAGTGTGGTCTGGGCTACGCTATTGCCGCGCTTCAAGAATGTGAAGATTGCCTATAGCATCAGCCTTGTCCTCGGCGGACTGGGCTTCCTGCTCATTCCCTTCTGTCCTGACAAATATTTGCAGATCATACCCTTCCTGCTCATTGGCTGCGGCTGGGCCGCCATGCTCGCCATGCCATTCACCATCGTCACCAATGCCCTGCAGGGCTATGGTCACATGGGTGCCTATTTGGGGCTGTTCAACGGCACCATCTGCGTGCCCCAGATCGTTGCAGCCATCTGTGGCGGCACTATCCTGTCGCTCGTCGGTCACCATCAGTCGACGATGATGATCGTGGCTGGCGTCAGTTTCCTGATTGCCTCCGTCTGCGTGGGAGTGATTAAGGAAAAGAAGTGAGAGGTGAGTAAGTCGTGGAGTGTGGAGTGAGGAGTGTGGAGTGAGATATGAATAAAGGGATGAAAAAGATAATGACTAATCATTCGCTCTGTTCAGTCAAATGCTGGCAGAGAGGGATTGTCTTGTTCTTCGTATTACATATTTCATTCCTCACTCCCTTCTTCTCTCTCCTCGAAATTATTTCTCACTCCACACTCCTCACTCCTCACTCCTCGATAATCCATGCCGGCAACCTCCTGACAGACCGCTATAACCTGACCTCTTTGGATCTGAGCAACGGTCTGCCCCATAACCATGTTAGTGATATCTTCATGGACTCCAACGGGTTCCTCTGGATATCTACCTATGGCGGCGGTCTGGTGCGCTATGACGGCTATGGGGTCATGGAACCTCTACTCGACCTGAACAGCAAGTCGTGCCGAAGTATCACTGAAGACCAGTTCCATCGGCTATGGGTGGCCTTCGACGAAGGTATCAACATCATTGACCTGAGGACAATGAAAGCCGTGGCGACCGACAACCCGGAACTGCAAAAACTGCTGGTTCTCCCCGCTATCCGTTGCTATAGCGATGCCCTTGGGCGCATCTGGGTCATCACCGACCGTCAGGTGTCACTGGTGACATTCAATGATGAAGGGCATGCAGATCAGATATACAATTATTCGCATGATTGGCGGATGCTCGATATGGCTATCTGCGATATTGAAGAGAACGGTAAGCCGTGGATAGGCATCGACGGGGGACTTTACAGGTTGGTGGTTAAAGGCGGAAAACTGGTACGCGAAGAGATATCTGCCCTGCTGAGGCCATTGGAGGATCATTACATCACCGATATCCTGAAGCGAAACAACATGGTGTGGATTACCACCAACATGGGACTCTTCCGCTATGACCCTTACCAGCAGCAGTTGACCGAGTACCACCATGCCCCGGGGTCAATAGGCTCTGCTGATACACCTACCCGTAACCTCTCACATGTGTTCCTGACGAGTCTGGCCGTCACCTCCGACAACCGGCTGCTGATAGGCTCGCTAGGGGGGGTCAATATCTACGACGACCAGACAGACAGTTTTACAGCCTGGACCACGGAGAGTACTGTTCCTATGAAAAGTGAGTTTGTGGACTGCATCCGAGTCTATAACGGCTATATCTGGATAGGCACCGAGTCGGGTGGCATCATGTGCCTGGCTCCACAGCGTCTGCTCCTTCGCAACTCCGTTCATACCAGCGATCCGCATTCCCTCTCTCCCAATCCTGTGAACGCGATGTATGTCGAGTCCGACGGACGGCTTTGGGTGGGCACGGTGGAAGGAGGCTTGAACCTTCGTGAGCGAGGGTCTAACGACTTCATCCATTTCACGACGGCCAACTCCGGCTTGTCTCATAACAGTGTGTCTGCCCTTGCCGCCGACCATCACGGCCGTCTGTGGATCGGAACCTGGGGAGGGGGTGTCTGTCAGGCAGACCGTCAGGGGGCGCATCATATCTCCCGTCTGGATCTTCCTGATGAGTATCACTGGCGGACAGGGTTTGTCGGAGCACTTGCCAATGATACCATTAACGACGGTTTATGGATCGGTACGAATGCCGGTTTGTTTTATTATAACTACAAGTCTCAGCGCATCGAGGAACCTTTCGACAGTTGCCGCAGCATCACGGGCAGCATCGGCGCCATCGTCGACCGTGAGGGCTGTCTGTGGATGGGTTGTATGCAGGGCCTGATCAAGGTCGACCTCCTTTCCGGGAACCAGGGGCACAGGCCTTTCAAGTATGAGGTGATCTCTCATAAACTCGATGAGCCTCAGTCGCGCATCGTCGACAAGATCTCATCCTTCTGCCAGACCCACGATGGTACGTTGTGGTTGGGCAGCAATGGCTACGGCCTGTATCGTCTGGTGAAGGACAAAGGCGACCCCCGTGGGCACTTCGAAGCCCTAACCACCGCCGATGGCCTGGCTTTCGCGGGTGTCAAGGGGCTCGTTGAGGATGCCAATGGCCGTCTGTGGGTCACCACCCAGAATGGTCTGTCGGTATATGACCCCAACACCCGTTCCTTCTCCAACTATTTCGAGAGCGAGGGCTTGGTGAACCAGCATTTCTACTGGAACTCCGCCGTGCGCGATGCCTCGGGCATCATCTATCTCGGCAGCGAAGGGGGTCTGATAGAGGTGCTGGGTGAGAATTCGGAGGCGAGGTCTCATGGGAAATTAGTTTTCACCCAGTTGATGGTCGACAACCAGGAAGTCACGGCAGGCAGCGAATACCTGTCAGACGACATATCGATTGCCCGTTCCATCCAGTTGCACGAAGGCAACCGCTCCTTCTCCATCGCCTTCTCCGCCTTGGATTACGGCAACGAGGGTCAGGCCATGTTCAGTTACAGGATGAAGGGCATCGACGATGAGTGGATCCCGCTCCGTCTGGGAGAACACTCCGTGCGTTACAGCGCTCTGCCTCCCGGCCACTATACCTTTGAGGTGAGATATGTGTCGTCGCAGTCTGCCGAACAGTCTGCGATGGCCTCCATCGAGGTTGTCGTCCATCCCGCCTTCTGGAACAGTTGGTGGTTCCGTCTGTTGCTAAGCATTCTCTTCGTCATCCTGGTCATATATATATATAATAGGTGGGCGGCCCGACTGAAGCGCATTGAGGCCGAGCAGTTGCTGAATCCGATACGCAAGGTGCTCGAGGAGTCTGACGACCCCCGGCAACTGCAGGGGCGCATACAGAACATCCTCGACAACCAGCAGCGCTACCGTCAGAGTGTGAGCAAGAGTGTTGAGGCCGACAAGGAAGAGGTGCTGCGTAACAACCGTCCGCTGATGGATCGGGTGATGGCGCTGATGGAGCAGCGCTACATGGACTCCGAATTCGGCGTACAGGAGTTCTGCGAAGCCCTGGGCATGAGCCGCAGCATAGCCAGCAAGCACCTCAATGCTGAGGCCGGCATGCCCGTCGGGCAGTTTATCCGCAACTACCGTCTGAACATGGCCAGGGAACTGCTCTCCGAGAAGACCGGCAACCGCAATATCACCGAGATAGCCTATAAGGTCGGCTTCAACGACCCTAAGTACTTCACCCGTTGCTTCACCAAGATGTTCGGAGTCAGCCCCAGCAGTTACAATCGCGACGAAGCATGACTGAACTCCGGCTTCAGGTCTGTCTTACAATCTTAGCAAGTATATGTTGAAATATAATTAGAAACTATTTAATGATGAAAAAATTTCTTTTATGGATGTTGGCCTGCAGTCGTGGCTGTTTGCACCCGACTCGTTTAATCGCAGGCCTGGCGGTCGTGCTGTTTGCTGCCTGTACCAATGATGACAATCCCTCAGGGTATGTAGTGGATGAGGTGGAAGTGGAACTCTCGAAGATGAGTCTGCGCGAGAAGGTGGGACAGATGTTCTTTGCCCGACTGGAATCGCTCGACTCCACGATCCACTGGGAGACCTACGCCGACCTGCAGGTAGACCCTATGATCGACGTGAACAAGACCATCAGGGACGTGAACGTAAACTATCCTGTGGGAGGCGTCATCCTCTATGCATGGAACATTGTCGACGAAACACAGTTGGCCCGTGTCATCGCCGACATCAGGTCGTTTAACGGCTCGCCCTTGCTCTGCATCGACGAAGAGGGAGGCCGTGTGTCACGTATTGCCAACAACCCCAACTTCGACGTGAAGAAGTATGTGTCGATGGACTCCATCGGCAAGACGGGCGATCCGGCGAATGCCTATGAGTGTGGCCACACCATCGGTACCTACCTGAAGCGCTATGGCTTCGACATCGACTTCGCCCCTGTGGCTGATGTCAACACGAATCCGGATAACATCATCATCGGCCTTCGGGCCTTCTCCGACGATCCGCAGGTGGCTGCCCCGATGGTGACCAACTATCTGCAGGGACTGAAGGATGCTGGCATCACGGGCTGCATCAAGCACTTCCCGGGACATGGCGACACCCAGGCCGACACCCATTACGGCTATGCCCAGAGCCAGAAGACCTGGGAAGAGATCAGAGACTGTGAGATGGTGACCTTCAGGGCCGGCATCCAGTGGGGCTGCCAACTGATTATGACGGCCCACATCGGCTTGCCCAATGTGACGGGCTCCGACATACCGTCGACCATGTCGCCGCTGATCCTGCAAGACAAACTGCGTGGTGAGTTGGGCTATCAGAACATCATCATCACCGACGGTATGGAGATGGGAGCCATCACCCAGCAGTACACATCAGGCGAGGCCGCCGTGTGCAGCATCCTGGCGGGTGTCGACATCGTGCTTGGTCCGAAGTACTTTGTCGAGGCCTTCGATGCCGTCATGAAGGCTGTCGGGCAGGGCACCATCTCCGAGGAGCGTATCAATCAGAGTGTGCGCCGTATCCTGAGACTCAAACTGGCAATGCCGTGATGGCGTACCTCTGACAGGTATTGGTCTTTCAAACAATATGACTATCTTTGCAAAGGAATAATTGATTTTTAAATATTTGAGATTATAAAAGAAGAATTTTAGAGTATGAAGAAAATGATCCTCATGACAAAAAGACAATGGATGGTGCTGACGGTATGGCTGATGGCTGTGGCCGTATGGGCACAAAACAACGGACTGAACCCCGTTTACAAGGTTCAGTTGGGCGACATCACCTACGAAAAGAACGAGGTGAAGAAGAAAGTGACGGTAGGCAAAGTGCTTGGCGTGATTGCCGACGTGGCTGAAGGCCGTGTGACCGATGTCAACAACGAAGAGTACATCCCCCTGGCCAGTCAAAAGGTAAGAGCCGGTCTGACGCATGTCCGTCGCCTGCAGGTGGTTGACGACAGTGAGGCTGAGGACGCCAGATACCTGGTGACTGCCACCCTGACGGATATTGCGGCCTCGCGCAAACTGAAGCACTACGACCGTAAGGACAGTAAAGGACGTGAGTACACGGAGACGAAGACCTATTATGGTGCTGTGGCTACTGTGGCCCTCAACTTCAAGAATCTGAAGACGGGCGAGATCACCACCAGCGCCATCTCCGGCCGCTGCTCGGAATACTCGCTGGCCAACTCTGCCGACGAGGCCATCCGCACGGCACTGAGCGAACTGGCCAATAACATCTACGAATATTACAACGAGTGCTATCCCATCCGGGCCAACATCATCGAGCGCGGCACAGAGAAGAAAGACAAGACCAAGGAACTGTACATCGACGTGGGCAGCAGGTTCATCGGCGAGGATATCCATTTTGATGTCTTTGTCGTCGGACAGGTTGCTGGGCGTGAGACTCGCAAACAGATTGGGCGTGTCCGAGTCCGTGAAGTCCTGGGTGACGATATCTCGCTCTGCAAGGTGCAAAAGGGCGGAAAGGATATCAAGGCCGCTTTCGACAGAGGTGATGCCATCGTGGCCATCAGCACGGACTGATCATCGCAAAGATGCTGAATCTATAGCGTGTTTCGCAAACTCAAAGAGTGACTGGGGCAGATGACAATAGCCCGTGGGGTTCTTGTCGAGATAGTCCTGGTGGTACTCTTCAGCAGTATAGAAATTCTCCAATGGCAGTTTCTCTACGACCAAGGGCTGGTCGTAGAGTTGCTGTTCTTTGGCGAACACTCTCTCGATAACGGGCAAGTCCTCGGCGTCGGTGTAATAGACGCCAGTGCGATAGCGGGTACCCTCGTCATGCCCTTGCTTGTTCAGGCTTGTCGGGTCGATGGCCTTGAAGAACATCTGCAACAGGAATTCAAGGCTCACGACATCAGGATTATACTTGATATGTACGGTCTCGGCATATCCTGTCGTGTCGGTATAGACCTCTTGATACGTTGGGTCTGCCGTGTGTCCGTTAGCAAATCCAACCGCTGTCTCCAGCACTCCCTCAATCTGCTTGAAGTAATGTTCTGTTCCCCAGAAACAACCGCCGGCCAGGAAAAGGTCTTTTCCACTCTTGATCTCCAGGATGCCGTCGACCTGATGTTCCACGAAGGGGCCGGCCTTGCATTCCAAGAGTACACTGGGCTCTAGGCACTCTAATCCGTGCCAAACATTTTTGGGGATATCCACGCCATACGTGCCGCTATCCTGTGAGATCACGCAAGTAGCCAGAATCCCGCCTTTGTCATCGTAGGTTGTTACCCTGACCCTTCCCTTCAGAATCACAAAGGTCTCATCCTTGTCTGGATGGTGATGTACGGGAATGAATGTTCCAGGTTCCATGGCATTGAGAAAACGATGGCATTTCTCATCCAGGCTCTGATGGAAATTGTAGTTCATCCTCAGGCGTGGTGACTTCTTGGCTTCTTCCGCCACGCCACTGATAAGTTGTTCGTCTATGATCTTCATATTGTAATGTTTCTTTTTTGTTGTTCGTTCAAAGTTTCATGATTCGTTTCACTTCCTGACTATCCCATTACGACGTCGAGTACCATCATGAGGACGAAGCCAATGGCAAAGCCGACGGTGCTGAGGTTCGAATGCTGACCGTTGGAGGCTTCGGGAATCAGTTCTTCCACCACCACATAGATCATGGCCCCTGCAGCAAAAGCCAGCATATAGGGGAGAATAGGCATGAGCAGTGAAGCCAGCAGCAGGACAGCGACCGCACCAATGGGTTCAACGGCTCCACTCAGCGATCCAATCGTAAACGAGCGCCAACGACTGTTGCCTGCGGCTCGCATCGGCATGGAGATGATGGCCCCCTCGGGAATGTTCTGAATGGCAATACCCAGTGACACGGCGACGGCACCAGTCAGTGAGATGTTTGTTACACCACTGTCGGCTCCTGCGAAGACCACACCGACAGCCATTCCTTCTGGCAGGTTGTGGATGGTGACGGCAAGCGCCAGCATGGCAGTCTTGGAAAGGTGCGACCGCATACCCTCGGGCTTGTCGGTGCCGATATGCAGGTGAGGGGTCAGTTCGTCGATCAGCAGGAGGAATCCCATACCCGACAGAAAACCTATGGCAGCGGGCATGACCGACCATGCCCCTTTGCCAACCTCCATCTCCATCGAAGGAATCAGCAACGACCATACTGATGCCGCCACCATGACCCCTGACGCAAAACCCAACAGCGACTTCTGCAGTCGCACCGACATCTCGTCCTTTATCAGAAAGACAAAGGCAGAGCCGAGCATCGTGCCCAGCAATGGAATCAGCAGTCCTATCATTAATGCTGTTGTCATATCATTGATGGCGTTTTCTTCATAAATGTGAGTACAAAATTAAATAAATAGTTCTCAAAACTTGCAATATGCTTGCAAATTTTGAGAATTATTAGGAATTGTGCGTGTGATGTCTTATGGGATTATCTGTATCGGTATCACCAGTTTGAAGGTGATGTTACGTCCCATGTTGAAGACTCCACGACGGCCAGTGACTGTATTCTCGTCTGCATATTTCAGTCTGCTCAAGTGGTTCTGGTAGGCCTTGTCAAGCAGGTTGTCGGCCGTAACGTATAGTTCGGCCACCTTCCTGCCTTTTACCTGAATGTCAGTTCCTGCTGAGAGACTGAGCAGCGCATAGCCTGGGGTCTCGGTTTCTGTGTCGTCAGCCCTGTAGATGTGCGTCTGTTTCAGGTAGCAGTCCAGGCCGACAGCCACATATAGGTTGTTGAGTAGCGAGCGGTGGACGGCATCTGTCGAATGGCGATGATTGATGGTGGTGTGCGAGTGGTGGAAGAGTTCCCATTTCAGTTCCGACGTCCAGTGGGGGGCGGGCGTAAACGGGAGGTACTTTGTGTCCTCGCTTGCATGCATCAGTTGTGCATCGACATACGAGAAGGTGTTTGAGAAATGGACGGAATGGATGGGGTGGAAGTCAACACCCGCCTCGAAGCCTAGCAGTCTGGCATCGCCCTGCGTATAGGCATAGGTCAGATATCCCTCTTCGATCTCCTGGCTCAGTCGATGGGTGAAGATGTAGTTGTCGATGCGGTTGGCAAAGAGTGCCACTTGGGCAGAAACATATCTCGAGGTATAGTCGAGGCCGAGGTCTGCCTGCAGACTATACTCAGCCTTCAACTGCTGGTTGCCTAACTCATAACGGACAGAGCCCTCATGAACACCATTCGAAGCCAGTTCACTCATGTTTGGTGTGCGGAAACCACGTGCAAGGTTCAGTCGTAGGTTGAATTGCTCATTGATATTGCAGACCGCGCCGATGCTACCCGTCAGGCCGTTGAAGTGGCGCGAGAAATCTGTAAATCGCATCTCGTCGTCTTCCATTAACTCGTTGCCATGAAGCCTGCGGTGGTCATAGCGAACACCGCCGTTCAGTGTCCACCGTTCGCCTATGGCTTTCGTGGCTGTGGCATAGATGCCGAAGTCGAAGAGCCGGTAGTCGGGAATCAGATATTCCTCACCCTCATTGTCCGACTTCTGATACATGCCGCCTACGCCAGCAGACAACTTCCAGCCGTCCCATTCGTTAGTTACGTAACGCAGGTCGTAAGTCAATGTGTGGAGTTTGAAATATAGTTCATAATCGTCTGATGATTCCTCGAACTCCTGACGGCGGTTCTGCTGATAGCCTATGATGGCTTTCAGATAGCCCGAAGAGAGGTTCAAAGAATTGTCCCAGACCAGTTTGTAATGTTTCACCTGTTGGAAGGGTAGCGACTTTCCATAGCCATGCCCCGTAAATCCCTCTTCATGCTCCAGTTCGCCAGTCTCCGGATCGCGTTCTCCTTCTATGATACCTGGCGTCAGGTGATAGGCCGTCCAGGCCAGCCTCGAATGGCCCCACGCCTTATTCACTCCCAGCATCAGCCTGCCGGCACGTTCACGAAACTGTGAGCCTGGCACGTAGCCGTCGTACTTGTTCTTATACGCATGGGCCATCTTGTCGCTATAGTGGGCATCCCACACAAAGCCTTTTTGATGGCCAGCCATCGACAGGTGGTATCCGAAGAGGCCGTTGTTGGTCTGATACTCCGAACTCACGTTGGCACGTATCTCGCCTTCTGCGGGTGTCGGCTGTGCATGGAGGATCACCACGCCAGCCATCGCATCCGATCCATACATCAGTGAGGCTGGTCCTTTCAGGATTTCCACTGAGCCCACGCTACTGCCGTCAACTTCCACGCCATGCTCGTCACCCCATTGCTGACCCTCTTGTCGCACGCCTTCACTCATCACTACCACGCGGTTGTAACCCAGACCTCGGATAATGGGCTTTGAGATGCTGCCACCTGTCGTCAGTTGACTGATGCCAGGCTGATGGCTGATGGCATCGATGATGTTGGTCGAGGCCGTAGCCCTGAGTATCTGGGGTGTTACGATGCTTACGGGGGCTGTAGCGTGCTTCAGTTTTGTGTCGCCTGTAACGCCCGTCACCATTATTTCGTTCAGATTCAGATGGCGGAAGAAGACATCCGTGCTGTCGAGATGTCCATCCGTGCTGTCGAGATGTCCATCCGTGCTGTCGAGGTGTCCGTGTGTCGAGTGCTCTGTATGGCGGTGCGTCTTTATACTTTCTTGGGCTGCCATCGTTGTGTAGATACACAATAATGGCAGAATGATATATCTGGTTTTCATTCTGTGTTATGAATTAGTATGTATATAAATATGTGTGTAAAAACCTGCGGGAGTCAGACCGTCGGCGGCCCTCGTGTGACGATGATGCCACAGTTGCCGGCATGATAGCCGTACAGGGGCTGGGCAAGATTGGTTTTACATACATGAATATATACTGTTACTGCTGTCGCAGTTGCTGTCAGCATGATGAGTGTCAGAAACTGACACAACACACAGTCGTGCGTCCATAATGCCGTTTGTGTCAAGTGACCATGGCAACTGTTATGCATGCAGCCAGCGCATACCGTTTCGGTCTGCAATACACTTCCCTCATGCACATGAAGAGACGAAAAGAATAGTATTGGCACAAACACTGCCAATAACAACCACGATGCGATATGTCGTCTCTTCGTCGAGTACATGTTTGCAAAGGTACTGCTTTTTCCTAACATCTTACAAATCACGACGAAGAATTAACAATTATTACAGGCAAGGGCTGACGAGGCGCCTCAGCCATAGTTCTCGGCTTTTTGTGCCTCGATAGTGTGATAAGAGGATGAAAAGTGTAAAAATTGAGCGTTTTAGACACTAAAATCGTTTTGTCCACCCAAAAAATCGTTTCGTCCACTTGATTTAAGTCAAATTTATGTAATTTTGCGGCATAATTCACTAATATAAAATAATTTTTTTCAAACTAAAATCAATTAACAATGAGAAAACAACTAGTATTTTCTGTGATGCTAAGTCTCGGCGTTCTGGGTGGACTGACCGTCTGTCCAGTGGAGGCAAACGCATCAGTGCAGCAGGACCAGACCATCAAGGTTAGTGGTCAGGTTGTGGATCAGGACGGAGAAGCCCTCATTGGTGCGACCGTAAAGGTAAAGAACGCACAGACGGGTGTGATTACCGATTTTGATGGTAATTTCTCTATCGACGCTCCTGCTAACGGCACGCTTGTCGTGAGTTATGTAGGTTACAAGGATCGCGAGATCGCTGTCCGCGGTCGTGCCATTATTGAGCAGATTCAGATGGAGAGCGACGCTATGATGCTTGAGCAAGTAGTCGTCGTGGGTTATGGTGTTCAGAAGAAGGCCGACCTGACGGGTTCCGTGTCTATCGTGAATGCCGATGAACTGAAGCGCGTGTCTCACTCCAACATCTCCTCGATGCTCGAAGGTAAGGTGGCAGGTGTCTCTATCACTTCTGACGGTCAGCCTGGTGCCGATCCTACGGTTCGTATCCGTGGTATTGGTACGCTGAATGGTAACCAGGCTCCTCTGTATGTGATTGACGGTGTACCCATGGGTACGTCTATCCGCGACTTCTCTCCGAATGACATCGAAACCATTCAGGTGCTGAAGGACGCTTCTGCAGGTGCTATCTACGGTTCTCGTGCTGCTAACGGTGTGGTGATCATCACAACGAAGGGCGGTAAGAAAGACCAGCCTTTGAAGGTCGACTATAAGGGCTACTTTGGTGTAGACCAGATTCAGAAGGGTGTCTACGACGTGATGAATGCGGCTCAGTACAGTAACTATCTGGGTCAGGCTGCCTACAATTCTGTGACGCCACTGCCTGGTGGTTACTCAAAGGGAGAGGACGGCGTTTATCGTTTCTTCGATAATACCGACACCGACTGGCTGGGCGAGGTGTTCAAGACGGGTATCCGTCAGAACCACAGCGTCAATCTGAGTGGCGGTGGTGCTCATAATACTTATAATATTAGTTTGGACTATTTCAAACAGAAGGGTACTTTAGAGGGTGCAGGTCCTAACTTTGAGCGTTATACCGCACGTGTGAATAATACGATGGATACGAAGTTCATCAAGTTCCGCACCAGTTTCGTATACTCTCACTCAGATCAGGACGGTATGGCCCGTGCCAATACGGATGCCTCGTATGTGCAGGGACTGTATGGTGCCAACGACCCTGTGATCTACAATGCGCTGCTGATTCAGCCGACCATCAAGGCTTACGATGAAAGCACATGGGTGCTCGACGATGTGGTGGGTGCTGCAAGCGCCTATAATCATGATGCCATGGGTTATGGCGTGTATTATGATACAATTCATGGCGATATCTCGGCCAGAAACCCGCTGTTCTACAATAATATGCTGACCCGTAACACGATCGTAGACCGTTTCGTGGGAACGGCTTCTGCAGATGTTGATCTTCTGAAGATGATCGGTGTTGAGAGTAAGAATCACAGTTTGTCTTATAAACTGAATCTTTCTTATAGCACGACCAATGTAAAGGGACGTATGTGGAATCCTGCATGGATTCAGAGTAACCGTGTGTATCAGGCCAAGGAAAATGAGACGCTCGTAGACAATCACAACAAATATACAGATGCGCTGATAGAGAATACGCTGACCTATGACGGCACGATGGGACTCCATCATGTGAACCTCGTGGTCGGCCAGACCTTCCAGCAGGAGAACTCCAGTTTCCTGACTGTTACGGGCACAGAGTTTACGGAGCCTTACTATCTGCAGTTCCAGAATGCTGCCACAAGAGATGCCAGCAGTTCGGAATATAAGCATACCATCGCTTCTTACCTCGCTCGTCTGAACTATGATTACGATGGCAAATACCTGATTTCTGGTATTATCCGTCGTGACGGTAGTTCCCGTCTGTCTCCTGACAGCCGTTGGGACACCTTCAAGTCTATTTCTTTAGGTTGGCGTTTCGACAAGGAAAAGTTCTTCCCCATCGACCGCAACATTATCAATATGTTCAAACTGCGCGCCAGTTATGGTGAACTCGGTAATGAGGCTTCTGTGGCTGACTATGCTACTCAGACGGTGATGGACCGTAAGAACATGTCGTATAGTTTTGCCAATAGCGCCGTCTATGGTTCTGCCGTTCATAATTACACTTATACAAGTCTGTCTTGGGAGAAGAGAAAGACTTATAACATTGGTCTCGACATGGCTTTCTTCAACAATCGTATTGAGTTCACTGCAGAGTGGTATAAGAATAAGTCTGAGGACCTTCTGTATAGCGTGCCTGTGCCTGCAAGCGCTGGTGTAGCCAACACCACGGTCACCATGAATGCTGCCTCTCTGGAGAACAGCGGTCTTGAGTTCTCTGTTACCTATCGCAACCACGACCATGCCCTGAAGCACGAAATCAGTGCCAACCTGAGTACGCTGAAGAACAAGGTGACTTCGCTTGGCTTTGGCGAGGAGAGATATATCACAGGTGCTTACATCACTCAGGTGGGTGAAGAGGCTGGTAAGTTCTATGGATGGGACTATCAGGGCATTATCCGTACGAAGGAACAGTTGGCCGAACTGAACGCCATGGCACAGTCTAAGGGCTTCAGTGAGTATCAGCCTGGTGCAAACGTCGGTGACTGCTACTATCGTGATGTCAATGGCGACGGTCAGATCAATTCCGATGACCAGACAGTGCTCGGAAGTGGTCTTCCCAGTGTCAACTTCGGTCTGAGCGCACATCTGGAGTATGGCATCTTCGACCTGAGTATCTCTACCTATGGTGCTCTCGGCTATCATGTGACTGACGATCTGTACAACGCTTTGAACTCTTGCTACGGCTATGGCAATAAGGACGTAAGCATTCTTGGTGCCAATGTGGGTACTGAATACGACCAGAATGGTAATATCATTAAATATGTGGCCGACGTTCCCCGTACGTATCTGGCTAATGGCGGTTCGCTGGCTTGGAACGACCTGTTCAGCGACCGTAAGATCCAGAACGCAGCGTACTGGAAGATTGCCAACGTAGAACTTGGCTGTAACCTGCCTAACAAGTGGTTCGCCGACTATGTATCGGGTGTTCGCATCTATGTGTCTGCCCAGAATCTCTACACTTTCACGAAGTATCATGGATATAATGTAGACTTTGCCGGCGGTACGTTCACACCGGGCTTCAACTACTGCTCATATCCTACCCCAAGAAGCTTCATGGCTGGTATCAACTTCACATTCTAATTTTAAAATACAAAAGATATGAAACTACATAAAATTTCCTTAGCGCTGGTTTTAGGCCTTGGTGCGCTCACATCGTGCGACAGCAAGTTGGATGTGACGAACCCCAACCAGCCGACAGCAGAGATTTTCGGCCATAATGTCGCTGACCTGGAAGAGGCTGTCATCGCTTGTTATAATCACATCCGTATGGAAGGAACCTACGGACGTGTAGGCTATATGCTTGATGTCTGTCGTGGTGACGAGGTGTGGAATTCATCTCAGGTATGGTACATGCCTTACGATGACTTCAACGCGCCCTTCACTGATGAAATCGGATGCCAGTGGCCTTGGCGTGACTGGTTCTACACCATCAGGGCATGTAACTTCGTGACCAACGAATTGGAAAATAAACAAGAAGGACTGACAGACGCTGAGGACCGTCTTTTAGGCCAGGCTCTGTTCCTTCGCGGCTTGTCTTACTATATGCTCGCTGGATATTATCAGAATCCTATGATTATCACAGACTATAGCATCTATGAGTCTCTGGAGACCATGTATGTTGCTAACAGCACCTACGATGAGGTCTGGGATCAGGTGGAGAAAGACCTCTCTGAGGCAATGGTGCTCCTGCCCTCTCGTGACCTTGGCGGTCAGTGGGCCCAAGGCCGTGCCACCAGTGGTGCTGCTGCTGGTTACTATGCCCGTGCTCTGATGATGCGCCACAAGTATAGTGAGGCTCTCACCGTCCTGAAGGATATTATCAGTGGCAAGTATGGCACTTATAAACTGATGGCCAATTATGGCGACAACTTCCGTGAGGGTTCTGCTTTTGAGAATAATGCAGAGAGTCTTTTTGAGATTCAATTGCTTGACAACGGATCTCAGGGCACAGTCGACGAATGGACACCTGTGAACACCAGCAAGAATGCTACTCAGGGTTCTGCTATTGAGAGTAACTTCGCTCCTGGCGACTGTGGTGGTTGGGCAGACCTTTCTGCTTCTCCCTGGCTTTACAATCTGTTCAAGGCAGAGCGCACCACGAAGGGATCGCTCGACCCGCGCCTCTACTGGACTATCGGTACCTATGAGCCTGAGTGGGATGGTTTTGAGTATGGTAACAGAATCTATACCATCAAGATGACTGACGACTGGACAAACAAGAACATCCCTGTCGTGACCAACAATAACAACGGTGGTCTGCCCGTGGCTAAGCATACGAACCTCCGCACTGGTCTCTATGACAAGGTGGTGACAGGTATGCGTTGCGGTATCAACCTGCGCATGATGCGCTATTCCGACGTGCTTCTCCGTGCTGCAGAGTGCGAGAACGAGGTGAACGGTCCTACACAGCAGGCTATCGACTGGATCAATCAGGTGCGTGAGCGTGCTGGTCTGGCTGACCTGAAGTTGGCTGATTTCGATTCTGCCGACAAACTCTTTGAGCAGATTGCCAATGTGGAGCGCCCGAAGGAGTTCGGCTGTGAGTTCGGCCGTGGCTTCGACCTCATCCGCTGGGGCTTCTTCTATGACAATGGCCGCCTGCAGCAGATGAAGGAGCATGCGGCTGTCGATTTCTGGACCAAGGCTGACTATGCAGCAGGTCTTATCGGCTATACTCCGAAGGATGCTGTTGACTACACCATTTGCAGCAAGAGTTCTTTCGACACATGGATCAATGGTCATGAGTTCTTCCCCATCTTCCAGGGAACACTTAACGATAACCCCAAACTGGTGGGCAACTCAGCCAATAACAGTACGAGCAATGCTGGCTCGCTGTATGGACCAGTTCACCCTGTAGTCAACCTCTAAGGCGTTGAATAGGTGAAAAAGCGAATAAGTGAAAAAATGAAATAATTTAAGAATTTTAGGTTATGAAATACAATAAAATATCAACAGTCATCTGCTCTGCAGCCTTAGGGCTATTGGCTCTGACGAGTTGTGAGGGCGGTGACCTGTTCACAATCAACGGCCCAGACTGGATGTCGGAAAAGATAGACTCCATCGCTGCTTCAAAGAATCAGGGTGGCGAAGAAGAAGAGATCGAAGGTCTTCATGAAGATGTATATAACATCGGAGCAGAGGATCTGTCCTCAGGCTTCTGGACACTGGGTAAGACTTATGTCATACCTGCTGGTGAGAAATGGCAGGCACAGTTCAACCTGACGGTGAACCCCGACAACAAATATTACAAGAACTTCTACGTTGTACTGAATGACTGGACTGGTGGTCCTGATGTAGGTGCTGAGTATGGTGTCATCCGTTTCGACAACGACCCGACCAAGAACTCAGAATGGAATACGACAGGTGAGGAGATTGACAGAAGTCTGGTAGGCGGCAGTTTCCAAAACTCTTCTGGCGCTGACGATATCGATGCCTCTGTTCAGAAGATGAACGGAAAAATCACCCTGACAGTTGACCGTTCGAACGGTGGTCTCTACATCGAGATGACCAACGGCAATCTGACAAAGACCTACACTCAGACAAGTTCCTTCCCGTCGACAGGTTCGGAGGCAGATCTTGCTTGTCGCGTCGGTATTGAGGGCTCTCTGGTCAGTTTCCTTGGTTCCACTATCGAGCCTATCGGAGGCTATACCTCTAAGGAGGACAAGCAGCCTCTGTCGATGGAGATTTCTGGTGTGCCCAGTGAGGTGCTCGTCGGTACCACATTGGAAGAGGCTGTTGCCAACGTGACTGGTGTCGTCTATTTCGAACAGGGTGTCGTGAAGGCGGTAACAGCAGAGGATCTGACATTCCAGGCTATCCCCGATATCGACGAACTGGGACAGAAGACGCTGGTGGCTATGTATAACAAGACCTTCAAGGGCGCTGCATGCGAAAATCCTGTGGCTGCCGTTAAGGCCTTCAGCGTGGTGAACGAACTCTCTGCATTTACGGAGACTGTCGTTGTTCCGAACCCGATTATCCTCGGCGCTGAGGATAACAGCCAGGCTTGGTGGACTGTTCATACAGAGAACATCAAGGTTGACCCGAAGGAGACGAAGGTTGTCCACTTCACCAATTACACGAATGGTGAAAACAACTGGAATAACTTCGTGATTGTGCTGAACAAGGCAGACGTCAGCCAGGAATATGCAGTGGTCCGTGCCGACAACTGGGGCTGGGGCGCTGGCTATGACGGCAATCCAAATCTGAAGACCAATGGCACTCAGGGCGACTGGGATCTCTGGCGCGCTTCCATGGATGGTGCTAAGGTTACCGCTTATATCACCAACAATGGTGATGGCTCTGCTGACATCAAGGCTGTGATGATTGGTAATAACGGTGTTGAATATGTACAGGAGTATAGTGGCATCAGCACTATTGATCCCGACGACATGTACTTCCGCTTCACTGTTGATGCTTGCCATCTGGTATTTGATACAGAACTCGGAACTCCTGATTGCACAACGCCTTGGTGGTCGGCGTTTACTCCTAATGTGCAGGTAAAGGCACATCAGGTATGTACCGTCAACTTCACCAACTACACCTCTGGTGCTGGTAACTGGAATAACTTCGTGATCATCCTGAACCGTGCTGAAATCAGCCAGGAATATGCAGTGGTCCGCGCTGATAATTGGGGCTGGGGTGCCGGCTATGATGGCAATCCCGGCTTGGTGACCATAGGTTCTCAGGGCGACTGGGCCACATGGCTTGCTGCCATGAACGGCGCTAAGTGTTCTGCCCAGATTGTCAACAACGGTGACGGAACGGCTGATATCAAGGTGCTGATGCATGGTACTGACGGTGTTGACTACACTCAGGACTATATCGGAATCAACACCATTGATCCTGACGACTTCTTCTTCCGTTTCACGGTAGATGGCAGTTACCTTGTGTTTGAATAAAAACAAACCTCTTTCTACAATAGTTAAGTTAATTAGTTAGTTAATTTGTTGGCAGGGGGCGGACTTGGTGAAGCCCGCCCCCTTTACTTTTTCCTCTAACATTGTAAGATATGAAAGCGAAAACCATAGTGTGGTCGCTGGTAGCCCTTTTTGTCTCCAGTCAAATGGTCGCCCAGCCCCGCCACTTCAAACGTGCCGACTTTCAGACGGACACCCCGATGGTCCACGACCCAGTGATGGCATACGAAGACAGTACCTATTATATCTTTGCCACAGGCATGGGCATCCAGCAGATGACCTCGAAGGACCGTAAGACCTGGACCGTGAAAGCCGACCCCGTGATGTCCGTCATCCCCAAGTGGACACACGACTCCGTGCCAGGCTTCACCCATCACGTCTGGGCTCCTGACATCATCCAGTGGCACAACCGTTGGTGGCTTGCCTACAGTTGCTCTACATTCGGCAAGAATGGCTCCGCCATCGGACTGCTGTCCACCCGTTCGTTAGCCTCAGGCATCTGGGACGACGAGGGCTGTATCGTCACCTCTCGTGAGGGACGCGACAACTGGAACGCCATCGACCCGAACTTCGTCGTCGACGACCAGGATCAGCCCTGGCTCGTGTGGGGCTCGTTCTGGGACGGTATCCAACTGGCACGCCTCGACACCACGATGCATATCGCCCAGGGTGAGAAGCCACGCACCATCGCCCGCCGCTATAACCTGAACGATCCCAGCGCCAAGGCGGCTCTTCCTGTCAATCCCAATCCTCCGAAGAACCCCACTTCAGACTATGCTGGCCCCAACGCCATTGAGGCTCCGTTCATCTATAAGCATGGGGGATGGTATTATCTCTTTGTGTCGTGGGACTACTGCTGCCAAGGCAGCAAGAGCACTTATCGCGTCGCTGTGGGTCGAAGCAAGACGGTTGACGGGCCTTATCTCGATCCTGACGGCATAGACATGTGCTATGGAGGTGGAAAGTTGTTCCTTGAGGGTGACAAGAAGACGTATGAGGCAGCAGGCCATTGTGCCGCCTACCACCTCGACGGACAGGACATCTTCATCTGTCACGGCTACAGCGTCGCCCATCAGGGTGCCTCGATTCTGATCCAGCGTCCCATCACTTGGACGCCTGACGGCTGGCCGACATTGGAATAAAGGTGAAAAGGTGAAAAAGTGAAAAGGTGAAAAAGTGAAATATTAAAAATAAGGAATGATGATAAATATAAGAATAAAGGTAAAGGGTTTGGTGATGGGTGTTTCACTTTTTCACCTTTTCACCTTTTCACCTTTAAATGCACAATCGTGGACGGCTGACAATGGTAATGGCACCTATACCAATCCGCTGTTCTACGACGAGTTCTCCGACCCCGACATCCTCCGTGTGGGCGACGACTACTATCTTGCTGGTACGACGATGCACACGGTGCCTGGCCTCGTCATCCTCCACTCCAGGGATCTCGTGAACTGGGAGAACATCTCTTATTGCTTCGACCGTTTCGACTTCGACGATGAGGCCTTCTCGCTGAAGAATCACCAGGAGATCTACGGCCAGGGTGTCTGGGCACCAGCCATCCGCTATGCCAACGGCCAGTTCTATGTGTTCACCAACATCAACGGCAAGGGCTTGCAGTGCTACACCTCGAAGGATATCCGTGGCCCGTGGGAGCACCATAACATGCAGGGCCGTATCTACGACCTCAGTGTGCTCTTCGACGATGACGGGAAGATCTATGCCATCCACGGCTATGGTGAGGTGAAGTGTACGGAACTGAAGCCTGACATGAGTGGTCCGATAGAGGAGACGGAGCGCACTATCATCCCAGAAGGCAGTGCCGTCGGTGAGGGTCACCACATGTATAAGATCAACGGGATGTACTATCTCATCTCCACCGACTACCGTCCTAACGGCCGCACCCTCTGCAGCCGTTCCAAGAGCATCTGGGGACCTTACGAGACCATCACCATCACCGCTGACGAGACCTTCGGCTACCATGCAGCATCGCTGACGCAGGTGCCGCAGGATGAGCAGTACCGCATTGGCCATGATGGCACCAAGTTCGGTATCCCCGAGGTCGACAAGGATGCCACTGCCTGTACGAACATCCATCAGGGTGGTATCGTGGAGGATCAGAGTGGCCAGTGGTGGGCCCTGCTGATGATGGACTTCCACAGCATCGGCCGTACCGTCACCCTCACTCCCATCACCTGGAAGGATGGTTGGCCCATGTTGGGTCTCGAGGGTAATCTGGGCCGCGCTCCACGTACCTGGCGGAAGCCGGATATTTCGAGGAGTGAGGAGAGTGGAGTGAGGAGTGAGATTACTCCACACGCTCCTTATGTGCGTTCTGACGACTTTAACTATTCTCCCTCCACACTCCACACTCCTCACTCCTCGAAGGCCCTCAAGCCCATCTGGCAGTGGAACCACAACCCCGACGACAAGATGTGGAGCCTGAAGAACGGTCGTCTCCGTCTCAACACGATGCCTGCCGAACAACTCATGTGGGCCCGCAACACCCTCACCCAGCGCGTCATTGGTCCTACCTCTGTCACCACCGTCGAATTCTATACGAAAGGCATGAAGGATGGTGATGTGGCTGGCCTGGGGAACATCAACGTGCCCTGCTCGTGGATTGGCATTGTCAAAGGTGGAAAGGCGAAAGGGTCAAAAGGTAAAGATGTCTATACTTTGCGCTGCTTCGAGCAGGCCACCAACGACACGACAGACATTTCTCTTTCCTCCTTCCTCCTTCCTCCTTCCTCGAGAATCTACCTCCGCTGCATTGGTGACTACGACAACGACCAGATGCAATATGCTTATAGTCTGGACGGCAAGGAATATAAGACCCTGGGTCGCAAGATGCCCCTCAGTTATCAGTTGATTTCCTTCCAGGGCTCGCGCCATGCGCTCTTCGCCTTCAATGTCAAGGGTCGTAACGGCGGCTATGCCGAGTTCGACAACTTCACCGTCGAGGAGCCCCAGGCTGACCGCAGCCGTAACATCCCCCACGGCAAGACCGTGCGCATCGTCAATCTGGCCACAGGGAAGCCCATGATCGCCCTGCCCCACGGACTGGTGTACGACACAGAGGCCTCCGACAAGAGTCCCCAGACCCGTTTCCGTGTCATCGACAAAGGTCAGGGCCAGGTGATCCTCCAGTGCGAGGACGGGCGCTATCTCTTTGTCTCAGGCTATGGCATCGCTGGTGATGTCCGCCTGACGACAGACGAGTCGAAGGCCGAGGTGTTCATGTGGCAGGACTACCTGAACCGTGAGTTCATGCTCATGTCGATGCGTACCCATCGCTATATCGGCAAGAGTCCCACCACGGGCAGTCCTTACTCGATGGACTTCACGGGTGCCGACCCTGCCCGCCGCAATGGGGCCGTGCTCCGTTGGGAGGAATAACACGACAGTATCAAAATAAAAGAATCCCGCTGCGTCGCTGCAGCGGGACTTTTTTTTGATGCCTCAAGAGTCATTACTTGATCACGATCTTCTGACCGTTCTTGATGTAGATACCCTTCTTCTGTGGGTTGGCGACCTTCATGCCTCGCAGATCGTAATAGTCGCTGTCGTCCGACTGACGGCTGGTGACTCGCTGGATGCCTGTCGCTTCAGCATATTTATATCCCCAGATGCTGACGCCGTTCTTGGCCATGGCCGTAAAGGCCACCACCTTGTCGTCAGAGGGCTCCATCGTCTGTTCCACCATCACGCCCTGATAAAGCGTATTGCCCAGCGTGATGTTAATATACGACTTGCCTTCCTGGATGGTCCACTGGCCGCTGTTGTCGCCACTGATGGTGCCGTCGGCATTGAGTGATATCTCCACGGGCTTGCTCAGTGCCTTCTTGGTGTGGTCGAGTTTGTAGTTGTGGATCAGCAGTTTGTAGCCGCCCGCTATCTGGCCTGTGGCTATCTGCTGGCTGTTCGCGATGTCGGCACTCTTCACTTCCTCGCCTGTATACTCGAACGGGGCAGCGACGAGCCAGCCTTCTTCGTTCTGGAACACCTGGTGGACGCGCACCTCATGCCCCTCGCCCCGATTCTGGAAACGGGTGTGATAGACCAGATAGGTACGTCCGTCCTCAGCGGCGATGATGGAGTTATGGCCCTGTGAGCGCTCAGAGTAGTTCTTCCTTGTCTGGTTGCCCCATTCGCCATAGGCACCGAAGATGTTCATACCGCGGTTGCCGTCGTTCTCGCTGGCACCGAAGTTCAGCAGGTAGCGTGGCAGGATGGCTTCGTTGCCATTGGCATCGACATAGGGACCGTCGGGCTTCTCCGAACGGAACACGCGCATCTGATAGCCACCGTTGTTATAGTCGTTGGCGACACCGCCGGCAGCCAGTCCGCCATTGGTCACGAACAGGAAATAATAGCCGCCGATATACTCGATATACGAGGCCTCGCCAGAGGCGTAGTAGCCACCGGAAATCTTCTTGCCGAAGTAGGGGTCGACGGTGATGCCGTTGCCCTCGCCCACCAACTCATAGTCGACGTCGTAGTCGCGCAGGCCTGTCTCCTCGTCGAGTTCGAGCATCCAGATGCCACCGCTCCACGAGCCGTACGACATCCAGAGTTTGCCTTCTTCGTCGTAGAACACGCAGGGGTCGATGTTGTTCGGATAGCGCTCGCCCCATTTGTTGCCCACGTTGTAGCGTTCTGGCAGCGAGGCCTGTTCGCCAATGACGATCTCCAGGTCGGTATCCTTGTAACTTGTACCGTTCTTGAATCCGCTGATCACCACGGGTGCCTGATAAGTGTAGGGACCCTCGATGTTGTCGGCAGTCAGCAGTACGATGCTCGAGAACCAGGCGTCGCCATTGACACTCATGTACATGCACCACTTCTGCATCGCCTTGTTGTAGACCACATCGGGTGCCCACAGGTTGCCGCCGATATTGTAGCCGCTGTTGCCACGCTTCGACCAGGCCTGGGCATCGAAGTTGAAGTCATACTCCTGCCCGCCCTTCTTCACCTTTGTGACGGCTGGCGTCGTAAAGGATACGTTGTCGGCAGCATCGTTGTTGCTGCCTGCTTTCCAGGGGGCTCTAAATTCCGTCCAGTTCATCAGATCTTTGGTCTTCGCCGCTGCACGGTGAGATCCAAAGATGTAATAGGTCTGCGTGTTAGGCTCCCACACGATACTGGGATCGTGGACGCTGACGCGCTTCAGCGTGTAGGCTGCAACACTGATGGGCAGCAGCGCAAGGAGCAGAAGGATCAAATTTTTCTTCATAATCTTGTTTGTTTTAGTCATATATTATTTTGGTGCAAAGGTACAAAAAAAAACTGAAACAGACAAGTTTTTTGCTATATATTTATGGTATGTGTGAAATAAAAATCCGTGATGTTTTACCCCCTGCCACTTAACCCTGTCAGTAATGCCTGTTTACTCCGTTACCGATGCCTCCTAACCCCATAAAGGATAGGACTTTATCTATATAACTCCCTATTCCTTACGCCCTTACCAGGCATCCCTTACGCCCTTATCAGGCATCCTTTATTTCGCAGACCGCGGTATCTTTCGAGACCAGGCCCCAAAAGAAAGAGAGAGCCTGCTGACGAGCGGACTCTCTCTTGGTGTTATTTGTTAGTGATAATCCTTGAGGGATCTAGAATTTCATAATCAGATATTGGTAGGGCTCAAGGGTCATGGTCTCCTTCAGCGTGATATCCCGATCCGTCATCTCATCTTCTGTCTGATGGCCCACCCATTCTTGTGGGATGTTGGCAGTCTTCTGTTCGTTGCGCACATTGACAAGAACGAGGAAACGCTCGTCACCATCAGATTTCTCGAACACAAAGACATCTGGATCCTCGTAAGCCTTCATCTGTCCTTTGCGGAGGGATGGATATTCGTTGTAGAGACTGATAAGTTCCTTATACTCTTTATAGATGTTGGGGTTGGCAGTCCAGTCTACGGCGACATACTTGAAGAAGTTGATGGGGTCAGGGTATTCCACCTCCTGTGAGCCATAGATAAGCGCACCTCCATGTGGGAAGATGGAGGCGACGTAAGCAGCCATCGCTCCACGCTCATTGGTGAACTCCACGCAGGGAGCCGCCTCTGTGGCGTGGTCGTGGTTGGTGGTGAAACGCATCTTGACCTTACCAGCGGGCAGACTGTCGTATTCTGCTTTGTCGGCCTTGATGAGATCGGAAGCAGGAGCGCCCTTCCACACTTTCACCAGTTCGTCCTTATAGTCCCAGCCGTAGTTCATGTCAAAGCCGCCAATGGTGAAGTTGTCCACGTTCTTGCCCTCTGCCAGCATCACGATCTTGCGCTCTCCGGCAGCCGCTCTCAGTTGGTCGATGGCATCCTTCCAGAAATCAGCAGGCACGCCGTCGGCCACGTCGCAACGGAAACCGTCGATGCCTATCTCGACAATCCAGAACATCATGGCGTCGATCATGGCCTCGCGCATGTCCTTGTTGTCATAATTGAGGTCGGCCACATCCTCCCAGTTCCAGGGTTGCGGACAGATAATCGTGTCAGTCTTCTCGTCGCGGGTGTACCATTCGGGGTGCTCTTTGATCCAGGGATGATCCCACGCCGTATGGTTGGCCACCCAGTCGAGGATAATACCCATGCCGTGATCGTGACATATCCTGGTGAGGTTCTTGAAATCGTCAATAGTACCGAATTCTGGCGCGATGGCCTTGTAGTCACTGATGCAGTAAGGGGAGTTCTTGCCCTTCTCGACACCAATGGGGTAAATGGGCATTACCCACATCATGTTGACGCCCAGTTCACGTATAGAGTCAATGCGTGCTGCAACGGCATTCAGCGACTTCTCAGGGGCGAAGACGCGAGGGTTCACCTGATACATGGCAATATCCTCGACGGCAGGCAGGTTAAACACTTCGTTCTTCACTTCTTTGCCGGGCCTGCAGGCTGCCAGCAGAAGAACCAGACTGATGAAAGACAGGATTTTTCTCATAATTGTTTGTTTAGGGGTTGTTTATTGTCAGTGCAAAGATACGACAAAAACTCCTGCACTCCCGCTAGTTATCTTAAAAACTTTATGTAACGCCGTGCAATCGTTTGCTTCTCTGCGAATTCTTCTCTCACTTGTAGCGACAACCGTCCCCACACGCGACATATCAGGCAAATGCCCTCAGAACCTGTCGCACATAAGGGACAGTCCCTGCTGTGATATAATAATATAAAAAGAGTCACCTTTTTTATTAATAAATAGTTTCATATTTAGAAAAATATGCGTATTTTTGTAGCCATAAATTATTAAACGATATTGTTATGTATCAGAATTTACAAGTGAATCCTGTTATCAATGGCATATGGTGCGTATCATATGAAACTTTACAATTGAACGAAAATACAAATAGAAGATGCAACGAGACCTTTCCGCAAGGTATACCTAATAATGCTGTGATTATTTACTCATCTTCTGATAATGGGATTGTTGTTCTTGGATATTATGTTCTTACTATCCAAAATATAACTGAATCTCATTTATACAATGTGCTGAGAGATTTTTCAATAAATATGAATGGAGTTGATCACCATCAATCATTTTTGAACGCTGATTGCTACAAAATTGAAGAATGGGTGTTCGACAATTCTCTAAACAACAAACAACGTCTTTTCCACATCTTTAATAACATAGTATCTTCAATTGAAGTTAATGGAAGATTAACATTTCTATGGTGTGATAGCGGTTTTAATGAAATAGTTTATTATCCAATAAACAATGATGCCAACGAAAGTTTTTATCCATTTGCTGAAAACTATTTCACAATAGCATTCTTTAATATTGCAAATGAGCAACCTTGAATGGGCTGCTCATTTATTAGGGTCTAATTCTATATAGTTGCCCTTGCAAATGCATTTTGCAGATGCAATTTGTGCAAATGCAATTTGTGCAATTGCTAAATTAAAAACAATCAAAAATCTCATCAATAATAATTTAATATTATTATATATTATAATATATAATAATATTAATATAATAATATATTTAAATGAATACATTTTTGATTTTCAAATTGCACAATTGCACAATTGCACAATTGCTTGAATGCACAATTGCATGAACTCTCTCTTAGGCATCCCGCTTTCCTGACGGGATATGGATCCACATACGGCGAAAGCACACGGGGTCAAAGCACACGGGGTCAGGAGTGCTGTGCGCTAAAAATAGAAGCCACCCGAATAGGTGACTTCTAAAATGGAGCAGGGGCGATAAGGTCTCTGTGTGGTAATGTGGAGAATTACTTTACACGAACTTCGAATGTCTTTTTCTTTGGGGTTCCACTTTTAACACGAATACCACCGTTTACATTCTCCAACTCTGCCATGTTCAGAGCGCGTGCGCTCATAAAATTCTTCTGTGTCATAATCTTATCATTATTAAATTGTTAAACTTAATGTCTTTTCTTTTGTTGACGATGCAAAGTTACGGCGATTTTCTTCCGATTCCAAGAAATTTGCCGAAATCTTCTCTCACTTGTAGCGACAACCGTCCCCACAGGCGACATATCAGACAAACACCCTCAAAATCTGTCGCACACAAGGGACAGTCCCTGCTGTGATAAAGGCGCAGAGGCTTTACGTTCCTCTGCGTTTTGTTGCTCTTCAGAAATAAAATATTAATTTAATTTGCGGAATAGAAAACTTTTGATTACTTTTGCAACGTGAAACAAGTTCGCTAGGCGGACTGGAGTGTGTTTTATTAGTTTGCATCCGAATTTTTTGCGATATGAATATATATAGATTACTTTTGTCTTTTGCTCTTTTGATGTTTTTGAACAATGTATCTGCACAGGAGATTTCAATAGTGTCTCATCAAGACAAATTGGCTATTGCGATCTCTGCCAAATCGGAAACTGACCAGTTTGATAACATTCAACTATTCTTGGACAAGAAAGGTGCAGATGTGTTTTATAAGAAACTAGTCAAGACTCTTCGGAAATTTGGTGTTTGGTCAAATGTGGCTTCAGATAATAATATTGCTAGTTTTGAGAAGCCTCTTAAAAAACAGATTATGATCCAGGGGCTATATTTTGAAAACGAAGATAAGGGATATTTTTCAGGTGAGAAAGCGATAACGCCAAAATTTTCTGTTGGTTCAGACGGCGTTTCATATCTGACAATAAGAGAAGAAGTCAGGGGTACAATAGGAACAGATATGGTTGCTGTTACGACAGGAACTTCTATAGGCTATAAGAGTTTCTCTTTTATTGATTCATACACAGAAGTAAGGAAGATAGTAGATTTCTGTTATAGTATAAGAATTGCCAGGTCTGACATCCCGAATTGGCTAAATGATTTTCTTAAAGCCCAAAGAGAACTACAAATCAAAGAACAGGAAATGAAAGATATAAATAAGAGGAATAAAAAGTTGTTCAAATAATGATTAGGGTAGTCATAAGGCAGTCGTCCGGGTGCCGAACCTGTGGATTATCCTAGATTCACGTGAAAAGAAAGGAAAAGATATTTTTCGCTGTTTGAAGGAAAAGACTTAATTTTCGCCATATTTGTAATAAAACGCGTAGTCGCTGGGACAGATTTGGGTATGACGGCTGCTATGACTCAGGTACCTGTCCACACGGCTATGTCACAAAATCGCTCGTTTTGTGCACACTTTGCTCTTTTTGTGCAATTTATTTCGTGTCGAATTGATAATAATCAAGTGTTTCACTCTGAGGCAGATACTTTTTATTCCTCTTAT
>JAEEGI010000614.1_pt1 | contig 102504 bp, 77 predicted proteins | sample 8958751 | NCBI WGS metagenome assembly JAEEGI01 (sample SAMN16246545, study PRJNA631951) | gut metagenome | biome: gut microbiome; feature: rumen; material: KS-attached | host: Bos | place: Iran: Karaj | collected 2018-10
ACTCTTATTCGATACGTGGAGAAAAAAAAGAGAATTGAGACCTGTAGGGGAATCTCAATTCTCAATTCTCAACTCTCAATTCTCAATTCTCAACTCTCAATTCTCAATTCTCAACTCTTATTCGATACGTGGAGAAAAAAAAGAGAATTGAGACCTGTAGGGGAATCTCAATTCTCAATTCTTAACTCTCAATTCTCAATTCTCAACTCTCAATTCTCAACTCTCAACTCTCAACTCTCAATTCTCAACTCTCAATTCTCAATTCTCAATTCTCAATTCTCAATTCTCAATTCTCAACTCTCAATTCTCAATTCACAATAAGTCTGCGTGTGGCGGTGGCCTGTGGTGTGGTGAGGGTGACGAAGTAGACGCCTGCGGGGAGGTGAGCGGTGGAGAGCGTGGTGGTTTCGCCCTCGGCGGGGACAAGTACGTGCAGACGGCCCTCGGCGTCGCGCAAGGCGATGCGGCAGGCTGAGGGGTTGGCAATGGCAGGGGCGATACGAACCTCGACCTCGGTAAGGGCAGGATTGGGAGTAAGGGTGAAGATAGAGCTGTCGGCGACGTTATCGTCTATGCCTTGGTTGCGGACGAAGTAGGCGGTGAAGATGGTGTCCTGGGTCACGGCAAAGCTGCGGGGGTTGGTGGTGACGCGGTCGTTCCAGTGCAGAAAACGGTAGCCCGGTATGCGGACAAGCGCCTGGATGGTGGCGGTGTCGCCGATATAGTAGAAACCGCTGCCGGTGACCCGGCCATAGATGTTGTGGCTTTGGGCGATGACTTCAAACTGCTCGGCCGAGGCAAAAATAGCCGTCAGGGTGGTGTCGTGTACTAGCAGTACGGAACGGGGGTTGTCGGTGTTGCCATCGTTCCAGGAGATGAAGCGGTAGCCAAGCTTGGGAGTTGCTTTGATTTGATGGCTGACATTAATGGAGCGTTTACCGCCGGGGCCTGCAGTGCCCATGTTGGTGTCGGCTGAACGCACATCGAGGTTGGCATAGTCAATCTTCACCAATATGCCTCCATACATCTGGCGGCCAGCACACTCTCTGTAATCGATGCCGTGCCAGCAAGTCCTCCCCGGCGGACAACTATTGGGCATCTGAATTTGCCGCCTTCGGGGGATCTGCCCCTCACAATTGTTATAGCACCAGACGTTCGTCCCATCATAAGGAACGTGATGGGCAGGCTGGATTAGGAAGTAGGCAATCCCCATCGGATTGTGAAGTATTGTGCCAAAATTGGTTGTATAACCATTGTAGTGTGTAGAGAGAAGAAAGAACATGGAGTCGACCACGATGGGTTTTTCCAGACTGTCGAGTTTTATCTCGGAGAAATAGACTGGGAAGAAACCGTATCTGGCAGTGTCGGAATGTTTTGGCAGTTTGAGAATCTTGGCTTCGGCGGTGTCCCACCGTACACTGTCGAGCAGCCACACGGTGTCCGCTAAACTGTCGAACTGGAATATTTTGATGTATTCGGGCACACGCGACGAACTGGCCACGGGATACCCATACCTCATGTCGGGATAGAGCGATTTGTCCCTCCAGATGACTCCGATTGACGAAATGGCAGACGGATGGTCCACCATTTCAGAAAAGCCTTGAATCATCCGATCGTCATCCCATAGGTCGGGGCCGCCTACAACAAGGCCGATGGTTCCATAAGTCTGCAGCCAATTGCTGTTGGTGTCGAAGAATGCATTGCAGTTGGTGTCGTACCACCAGGTGTATTGATAGCCCGGCACACGGCCGTAGATACTTGCAATGGTGTCGGGGGTCTGTGCTGCCAGAGGGTGGACAATGGCTATGAGACAAAGGCAGGCAAAAAGAATTCTTTTGGTCATTGTAGTCGTTTTTTAACAGGTTGTTTTTATAAGGGCTGTATAAGAGCTGTGCGGAGGCATTATTCGTGGCATACAGCGGAGCTTTCGACTGTGGTGGGTGTGACCCGATAGTTAAAACACCAATTTAGTTGAGGATAGTTAATGGCGTGTGAGATGATTGATTCCGATGTTGTAAGTGCGGCATTCCCATATATCTTTCGAGAGTAACTCATATTTTGCAGGAGACACTGCGGTGGCTGGTTGATCAGGGAACTCATCTCGCGGTAGTGGAAAAGGGCGTTGTTGGATGTTCTGTTCCCGAGGAGAGATACCCTGCCGTTGTGGACATCCATGGCCACGGCCTTGTCGGTCCCCAAGTGGGCCATGTGGACATTGGTGGACCAATTGAAAAGCGAGAGGTAAGTATCGTGGAAGATGCCTTCGAGTACAGAACCGAGGACACCGATGCACGACTGCTCGGGGATGTACTGCATGTCGAAGAAAAACCTTTCCTCGCTAGGATGGCAATTGAGAGAGAAGGCATTGGTCATAGTCACATTCGATTGATCACCAGAGATGTAATATAAACAAATATCTTCGTAGAAGTAATCGTAGCCTTGGGGATAAAAACGTCCTTCGTGACCCAGAACAACGTCATTATCGCCGGGGATGGCAACCATGTGTATGGGGTCGTCGTTGAGGCGCCATGTGGGTTCGACGCTGCCGTAGTACATGCCTTGTGTGTTGAACTTGTTGAGGGTTTCGAATTCGGTTGAGTTGTAGGTCTCGAAGAGTTCCGCGATGTTGACGAAACGAACCCCCAAAGAGTAGTGGTCGTCCTCGAACCGGGAGGCTGTGAACAGGCTCTTGCTTGTGAAAACGACATCGGTGAAATACTCCAAGGGGTCATCCACTTTGATCCATTGGTAATCCCAGCCGTTGGCGTCTTTTTTCAAGGCCGTAAGGCAGGGGCCGGCAGGGGAATCCGAACTCCAGCCAACAAGGGCGATGAGTGTGTCGCCATTAGATACACTGACGCACATTTTCGACACCTCCTTGGTGTAAGGCAGTTTGCAGAATCTGATTTTGATATTGGGTGAAGGCTGCAGGCTGCGGGAGGTGCTGTCGGAAAGGGGGTGGATTGTGGCGAAGACTTTGGAGATGCTGTCGAGGTCGATGCGTGCAATATAGCCATTGTCTTCGTAGTCATAAATATATTCTGAACCGACCAAATGCGACCCCACAGTGCTGGTCATTTTGCCGCAGATGTAGCAGACGTTTCCCACCACATGCATGTCGGCCACGGTGTAGTTGACGGCTCCATTGATGTCGGCCAACAGGGGAATGGTGTATTTATATTCACTTGGTTTTTGAATTGACATTTGGTCGGGTTGGCAGAGGAAATTGTGGTAGATGGTGTTGGTGCAGTGGTAAATCAGGTCCTTGCCGGCATTGAGCGAGCGGATGTGCAGGTTTGTGCCTTGCTCGGAGGGATAGGAATAGATATTGCTGAGAGGCTGCCCGAAGCAGTGGATGCAGGTGAAAGCGGTGAAGAGCAGAGCCCAAAAAGTTGTTTTTTTCATGGCGTATGATTGTTCGGTCGGGTTCAATCAACATCTGGTGGCAGTTCAAGCAAGGCGAACCCGTGAACTTGCATTGAAATGCCTTATCATTTCTTTTTGCAAAAGTACATATTTTTTTTGGAATAGTGAAAAAAAGAATGGCTTATTTAACCAATTTCTTGACAAGTGCTGTTTAATCATGGGGTTATAGTAGTGTTAATTTTTTTCCAGGTTGTCGGGATATGAAGACTAGTGTGTGTGGAGGAGGCAGATAGGGGAATTGGAGGGATAGGAGAGGAAGTGAGTGATTGGGTATAGGATGGCACAGTGTATCTTTGCAATCGGAAAAGCGAGTGTATGAGTGATAGGAAGGTGAGTTTCTGAATGGTCGATGGGGGGCAAAAAAACAGAGACCGCCCGGTGATGGGGAGCGGTCTCTGGATGTCTATGTTACGCTGCTATGCAGCACAGGGGGCTGTTATTTGCCGATGGTGATCTCGATACGGCGGTTCTTGGCGCGGCCTTCGGGGGTGGCGTTGCTCTCGATGGGTTCAGTCTCGCCCTTGCCGACGGTGGTGATGCGGTCGGCGGGGATGCCACGCTCGACAAGCATCTTCTTGATGTTGATGGCACGGTTCTGCGAGAGTTTCATGTTGGAGGCAGCACTGCCAACGTTGTCGGTGTGGCCGGTGATGGTGACTTTCACCTCGGGATGTTTATCCATGATGTTCTTGAGGTTGACCCAAGAGTCGTCGTTGAGCTGGCCGAAGATGGGCATGTCTTTTGCTGTTTCGAAGTAGGCTACATCTTTATAGCCTTCGACAAAGGCGGCTTCCTCGCGGGCACGCTGTTCGGCGCGGGCACGTTCGCGAGCTTCGGCTTCGGCTTTTGCGCGGGCGGCAGCCTCAGCCTTGGCGCGGGCTTCGGCCTCGGCTTTGGCGCGTGCCAGAGAGTCCTTCTCGGCCTGAGCTTTGGCCAGAGCTTCGGCTTGTGCCTTGGCTTGAGCCTCGGCACTGGCACGTTCGGCAGCGCGTTCGCGGGCGATGGAGTCGGCTACGGCTTTGGCGCGAGCTTCGGCAGCGGCTTTCTCCTTGGCGATGGCTTCGGCTATGGCACGCTCTTCGGCGGCTTTGCGTTCGGCCTCGGCTTGAGCCTCGGCGGCAAGACGGTCGGCTTCGGCCTGAGCAGCAGCGGCAGCTTCGGCAGCCTCGATTTCTCTCCAGTCAACACTGCGGCCCATGCCTATGCGCAGGGCAATCTTGATACCGGCCTCGAGGGGGGTGACCTTGCTTACGCGGTCGGAGGCAAAGGTGTTGTTGTACTCGTTGGAATAGTTGAGCTGGATGGCTTTGGCCTCGCTGAGATTGTTGATGTTGTTGAAACCATATTTGCCATAGATGCCCAGGTAGATGCCCAGGGCGTCGTTGCAGTTGATTACAAAGCCGAGGTCGCCGAGGACGCTCCAAGTGAGGTTGAGCAGGTCGAGTTTGCCATTCAGTTTGTCGGCAGCATATTTGCCGAGGTTGTGAGAAGGCATATCTTCGTAAGTGACGTTGGTGCGGGGCATGTAGGCCGAGCGCGAGTAGTTGCCGTTGGTCACTTTGTACTTGCCGAAGCGGGGGAGGTCAAGGGCAGCGCCGACTCCCATCTGGAAAGCGCTCTTGGGGCTGATGGGGGCGCGGAAGATGATTTCCAATGGCACGCTGAACAGGAAAGCCCGTTGAGCCTCGCGGAAGTTGTAAAGGTTGGTGTTGACGTCGGCGAAGTAGGTGGCACCGGGGAGCATGACTTGCTTGTCGACAATGGAGTAGGTGTACTTGGCCGAGGCGGCAAGAGAACTTGCCTCAACGCCAAGACCGAGTCCCCAGTGGTGGTTGAACATGTATTGGTATTGGATGCCTGCCACACCGCCAAAGCCGATGTGGTAGTTCCCCTCCACAGGAGAGTAGAGCATCGAATGCACACCCCCTCCAACATAGAGCTGGAGGTTGTTGTTATGGTCCGTCATCTGGGCCGAGACGGCAACGGTAGCCGTCAGGAGCATGATTGCAGTTATTAATTTTTTCATATTGATTCTATTTAATGCCATTAATGATTGAAGTGGTTATTACAGCTTAACGGTTTTGGTTGTGAGGCCGTCGACATTAATCATGTATGTGCCGTGGGGCATGGTGGTCATGTCGATGTCATACTCTTCGCCGTTGAAGGTGGTGCGCAGCAGGATGGCACCGTAGCTGTTGAAGATGGTGAGCACGTGCTGCTCGCTCTCGAAACCAGTGACTTTTACCTTGGTGGTGTTGATGACGGGGTTCGGGTTGGCGGAGACGGTTTTCTTCACATCGGAGGTGTAGAAATTGAGGGGGCAGATGTAGTGTTCGTCGTCGGTGCCCTTGTTCACCAGGAGCGAGTAGGCTCCTTCGAGGTAGCCACGGGGATCCTGATAGTAGGGCTTGGTAGCACCTTCGATGGCCTCATTGTTGCGATACCACTGGAAGGTGTTGAAACGGTTCTCGCGGTTGTCGATGCTGACCACATCGTCGAAGGCGGCAACGAGATAGGAGTTGGACATGTTGACGGAGAAATGCCAAGTGGTGGAAATCGTGCTGTAAAGTCTGTTTCCGAGAGTGATGACCACGCTATATTTGCCTTCCTTGCAAGCAAGGGGGATGTCGAAGGCTACATTGACTGAGGTCTGACCAGCTTCGATGGTGACTGGTACGGTGACGTCGGCGAAACCCTGGGCAAGAGCTTCTTCGGAGAATCTGAGGGTGTAGAAGGTGGGAATACCCTGGGTGATGTGGACACCCAGATTGGCCTCGTCGCCCTGGCAGTATTTGGAGGTGGTGGAAACAATGCCGCGTTCACCAACAGTGGTATCGATGATGGTGGCGGGGATGATGGCGCCGCTGATACCGTAGATTTCGTCAGCAGGAGCCAGATAGTTGCCTGCATCTTCACCTTCGATGTCGAAATGCACGATGATTTGCTTGTTGGTGCCCACCTCGGGAGAGTCGAAACGGGCGGTGGTGATAAGGGTGACATTGTCGTTGCCGACCAGATTGGTGGCCGTGGCGGGAACAAGCACCTCGGCTACATCGGTGCCGTCGTAGGTTTTTTCTCTTTTGATGACATAGCCTTCAGCCTCGATGGTGCGGCCGTAGATGGAGGAAAAAGCAGAGCCGGCACCCGCAGTGTCGGGCACGGAGATGGTGTAGTTGTTGCTTTGGGGACCCTGCAGGAAGTAATACAGGTTCACTCTCTTCATCATGCCCACATTGGGGTTGGTGAAGGAAGCTGTGACGAGGTGGGTGACCGAGTCGCCAACGAGCACACCTTCGATAGTGCCTTGGTCGATGACGGGGCAGGTGATGTTGCCGTCGTACTCTTTGCCTGTAGCAACAGTGGCAACAGGAGCAGTGATGACAGCGGGCAGGATGTCGGCTACATGGGTGAAGCCGGCAGGAACCACATAGTTGGATGCGCTGGAGCCGTACAAGCTGTAGGTGACGGCAACCTCTTTGTCAACGCCCACATTGGGGTCGGCAAAACGGGCGATGGCCGAGAGGTGAACATCGTCGCCATCAATGGCACCATACAGCGTGCCGGGAGAAGAGATGTTCAAAAGCACTCCGCGGTTGTACACTTTGGCGGTGTCGATGGTTGTGCCAGCCACCGTCAAAGACTTGGCGGTAATACCACCGGGCAATGTGTCGTTGAAAGGAGGCAGATAATAGCTCGAATCGGAGCCGGAAAGGGTGTAGGTTACCACAATCCTGTTGATGCCGTCGACATTGGGGGAGATGTAGTTGGCGATGGCATTCAGGGCAACATTGGGGTGAGTTGCCTCCACTCCAATCAATGCACCCACATGATTGACATGAGCTATCGTGTTGCCGTCATACACTTTGGCGGAATCGACCGTTGTGGGGTCGTCGCTGCTGATTAACAGCCTGGTCGTCTGGGACCACATGGGGGAGACAACGAGGCACATCATGCACAATAGGGATAGTGCATGTTTCTTGGCAGTTGATGCCGAAAAAAGATGATAATTTGCCATAATTTATTGTTTTAATTATTGTTGCTATTTCTTAAGCAGTTTGTTATTGTTTTGCAAATATACATAATTTTTTAAATATATCTGTTTTTTTCATAATGTAATTCGACAAAGTGCTTTTTGTGAAGTCGCAATCCCTTAGGAGCTAAGATGAAATGGTGAGTCCCTTGGCTCAGGGAGCTTACTGCCGCATTATGGTTTACCTTACTGCAAGCCGTCGTACCACACAGCGGTTGCGGCATTGGAAAACAGCGGTATATATGCCTGATGGCAGTCCGTCGGTGCGTATGCTGAACAGGAATCGGTCTGCTGCTTGAAGGGTGGAGCGGTGGACAATACGTCCCAGGTTGTCGTACAGCACAACGCTGCATGCCGAGCCCTCGTCCAAATCGATGGCAATGCTGGCTTGGTGCTCAGCCGGGTTGGGATAGAACTGCCCGAAGCCTGATTCCATCGGATGGTCGATAGTCTGTAGATGGGGTGCCGAACTGGTGTCGTAGGAGGTGTGTCGGGAGTCGAAGGCAAAGGTGATGTCGTCCATCGGCCGGTTGGTGGTGTCGAAGTCGTAGCGGCTGCTGTCAATCGGGGGACGGGTGTTGTCGAAATAAAACGTGTAGTATCCGCCTTGCCTTGCTGTCATGGGCTTGGTGACAGTCTTGCCAGTTGTGGTGGTGACGCTGAGGTAGTAATCGACGGTGACAGTGGTGTCGAGCTTTGCTGCCGAAGTGTCGGGGAATCCATCCACAATGCTGGCCGTGGGGATGCGGGCGGAGAACTTGTTGCCGTTGGCAGCAAGGCGCAGGGTGTCCCACTCGGCTCCGCCAATGCGGTAGATGCACTCGGCGTGGGCTATACCGTCGCGGTTGGTGACAATGGCACTGACGGGGATGTCGTTGCCGTGCATGTCGCTGGCATTGCCCACTACGCTCTTGTGCAGAATGCGGACGGGGTTGTCGGCGGGTATCTGTTTGGTGATGCAGTGAATGGCCCCTCCCATTCCGTTGAATGTGCGCACATCAATGCAATAGATTGTATAGCCCGGGTACGCCTCTTGCAGCTGCTTGATGTTTTCGAGGTCCCATCGCTCGCTGGGGAGGCCGTTCACCACATTCGAGAAGCAGGGCTGGATAATCAGATTGTTGACAATGATGTGGTTGCTGTATGAGCGAGTGTAAGATTTGTTGTACTCGTCCTGGTCGGCAAATGGTCTGCCGTTTTCTTTTGAGGGGAAAGGAATTTCGGACCCGTAGTACGGACGGTTGAACAGGGAGGGGTAGGAGCATAGTGTGTCGATGTTGCTTTGCCCCGTGGCATAATCGTCCCAGTCGCTGTAACGCTCGGGCATGCGCGAGAATACGAAACCGTTCTCTTCACACATATCGACATAAAGGTCGATGTGGCCTGTCCCCCCATCGTATTGAAAGGCGGGCATGACATAGGTGGCCCGCTGGCCGATGAGGCTGGCCATTGCCTGACGGGTGGCCTGGGGGGAGAGCGGCTCCTTGCGCTGGTAATGGATGCTGGAGGGGTTGCGGCCGTCCCAAGTTACAGGACCCACGGTGTCGCCGTTTGCTCGATATATATGGTCGCTGGTAATCAATGCACCGGCACCGTCCACCAGACAGTTGCCCCCTTCATACTCAATTGTGGTGCTGTAGTTGGGGATACCTGTCTGCTGATAGATGAAGGAAGGCAGCGAGTCGTCCAGATTGCGGTATGTGTAGTAGGTGAAATCGAGCATGGCCAGACTGTCGCGGTCGCCATGGTAGAAACAGATGGGGCCGCAGTCGCGCATCCAGAACGAGTTGCCCGGGGCGATGATGAACCGCACGCTGTCGTGGCGTAGCTGCAATCGTGACAGGGTACGAAGCACTGAGGCTGTGTCGGCGGGGCGTTCAACACGCACCCACGCCTCGGCGTGTCCTTGCTGTATGCCGTCCATCAGGTTGAAGAACACCCGACCGAAACGGCTCGTAGTGTCTATGATACTGACGTATGGGCCGTACTCTCCTGTCGACACCCAACCCCGTCCATTGTTGTATCGGTAATACTCCGCAAAGCCTCGGAAGATGGGCTCGGCCGAGTAGTATTCGTTCTGTGGTTGGTTGGCGGGTCGGTACAGATAGTATGGCGTCACCACCACGGCCTTCACCTCTTCCCATTCGCCTGGGAACCACACCCTGTCAGTCGGCAGGGCGGTCGTCCCTTTGGCCTCGGTGGTTGCTGTAGCCACGGGGATGGGGCGTTTTCCGGCAGGCTGGTACTGGTCGCGATGGTGCAGGGCGTGTCTCCATGCTGTTGCCCTCGAATCGTCATTGTCGGGGGTCTGAGCCACAGCGGTTGCGGCCAAGAGGATTAATATTAAGATGGTAAATGCGTGTTTCATAATGATGTTCGGTATAGTACAGATAATGGATAAATGGTGGGAATCGGGAGGAAAGCGATTGGCCAACTGGTGCTTTTTTTTGATGAAAGGAGACGCACCTTGGCACGTCTCCTTGTCATCATGTTACGTTGAAGGCTTACAGAATAAGCTGTTAGCGCTGCTTGAGGCCGAGAATTTCGCGGGCTTCGTCGCTGTTGGCGACTTCGCGGCCCAGCAGTTTGGCCATGCGGACCACTTTGTCCACAAGCTCGCCGTTGCTCTTGGCCAGCACGCCGCGCTCCAGATAGAGGTTGTCTTCGAAACCGACGCGTACATTACCACCCATGACGATGGCGGGGGCGGCCAGCTGGAAGGCGTAGCGGCCAATGCCGGTGGCTGTCCAGGTGCTGCCTGCGGGGATGTTCTTCACGAGCCAGCAGAGGTTGTCGACGGTGGCGGGGGTGCAGCCGGGCACGCCGAGGACGAAATTGAACTGCATGGGTGCTCCGGGCACCTGGCCTTTGCGAGCCATGGTGAGGATAGTGTCGAGGTGACCCATCTCAAAGCACTCGTATTCGGGCTTGATGCCGCGCTCCATCATGCGTTTGCCGAAGGCGCCCATGGTGGGCATGGTGTTGTCGAAAATCTCGTCGCCGAAGTTGCAGGTGCCGCAGTCGAGGGTGGCCATTTCGGGCAGGGGAGTGGTGTCGGTGCTTTGCAGACGCTCTTCGGGCGACATGCCCACGGCGCCGCCGGTGGAGGGAATAAGGATGACGTTGGGGCACTCTTTATAGATGGCCTCTTCGCACTCCTGGAAACGGTCGCGGCTCTGGGTGGGGGTACCGTCGTCGTGACGGACGTGCAGGTGGACGATGGCTGCACCTGCATCCACAGCCGATTTGGCCTCGCGGACGATTTCCTCAACGGTATAAGGAACAGCGGGATTCTGCTCTTTTGTTACTTCTGCGCCGCAGATGGCGGCGGTGATAATCAGTTTGTCCATGGTATTGTTGTATTTAAATAATTATATCTCTTTTGCGGATAATTTGCAAAGATACAAAAAAAAATCGTATTTTTGCAAAAATTATGTCGCAATGTTGATACTCGGTATAGACCCTGGTACACAGGTTTTGGGCTACAGCCTTCTCGACACCGACGGGCCGAAGCCCCGTTTGGTGGTGATGGATGTGCTGTATTTGCGCAAGATTGCCGACTTCCACCTGCGCATACGTAAGATTTTCGACACCACACAGCGGATTATCGACTCCTATCACCCCGACCACTTGGCGATAGAGGCTCCTTTTGCGGGCAAGAATGTGCAGTCGATGCTGAAACTGGGCAAGGCCCAGGGGGTGGCTATTGGTGCCGCCATGAGCCGCGACCTGTCGTATACCGAATATGAGCCTGCCGCAGTGAAACAGCGTGTGACAGGTTCGGGCAATGCCGCCAAGGAGCAGGTGGCTGCGATGCTGCAAAGCATCTTCGGCTTCGACGACCTGCCTCAGTATCTCGACGCCTCGGATGCTCTGGCGGTGGCGTATACCTGCCATCTCGAGATGACCGACCCCCTGGGCGACATCCGCAGCCAGTTGAAGCCTACGAGGGTGCGAAAGAGCAAGAAACAGCAATGGGCCGATTATGTGGCCCACAACCCCGAGTTGGTGAATAATTGACTCGCCGTAAGAGACCCTTTATTAATCACAGTGAGAATCTGATAACTATTTCCTATTATGAGTACACAACAGAAATCCTTTTCCTCGAATCTGGGGGCAATCATGGCAGCGGTAGGCTCGGCCGTGGGACTTGGCAATATATGGCGTTTCCCGTATACCTGTGGCAAATACGGCGGCGGAGCCTTCCTTATCGTCTATCTTGGTTTTGTATTCTTCCTCGGCGCTGTGCTGATGATGTCGGAGTTTATCATCGGCCGCCGTGCCCAGCACACCCCTGTCAAAGCATTCCAGGCACTGCGTCCCGACCGCAAAGGGTGGGGGTTGGTAGGTCTGTTGGGTATCGTCACCAGTTTCTTTATCCTGTCGCAGTACCTCGTCCTGTCGGGTTGGACCACGGGGTATGTGTGGGAGGCTCTCTCGGGTTCGCTGGCAGCCTTGGGCACCAGTGCAGCCCCTATCTCTGATTATTTCACCCAGTTCTCCACCAGTACATGGAAACCCGCCCTGTTCCTTGTCGTCTTTTCTGTCTTGGTGTTGCTGGTTATTTTGGGCGGAGTTCAGAAAGGCATCGAGAACGTATCCAAAGTGCTCATGCCTGTGTTGGTGGTGTTGATTTTGGTGCTGTGTGTCCGCAGCCTTACCCTTCCCGGAGCGTACAAAGGGGTGGAATATCTGTTCTCGCCCGACTTCTCCAAACTGACGGGTGAAGGCATTCTGGCCGCTCTGGGGCAGTCGCTATTCTCGTTGAGCGTGGGCATGGGTGTCATGATAGTGTATGGTTCGTATATACCTGTTAACGACAATATCTTCAAGACCGCCATGTGGATTACCGTGTGCGACACACTCATCGCTGTTCTGGCAGGCATAGCCATTTTCCCGGCAGTGTTCAGTTGTGGGTTCGACCCTGCTGGCGGTCCAGGTCTGGTGTTCTGTGTACTGCCCAATGTCTTCAACTCGATGGGCAGTGCGGGAGTGGTCTTCGCCACCATTTTCTTCCTCCTGCTGATGGTTGCCGCCCTCACCAGTGCCATCTCCCTGCTCGAGGCCCTCACTGCCACTACCAGCGAGCATCTGGGAACCCGTCGTGTGGTGGGCGCTGTGCTTTTCTTCATCTTGTCCACGATTTTCGGTGTGCTCTTCTCGCTGTCGTTAGGACCGCTCTCGCACATGAAGCTGGCAGGGCTTACACTCTTCGATACTGTCGACAGGCTCAACAGTATCTATCTCCCGCCATTATGTGCGCTGGGTACAGTGATTTTCCTTGGTTGGGTGATGCCCGAAAAAGATGTGCGCGACGAGTTCACAAACCACGGCGTTCTAAGCGGGCGTTTCTATGGGTTGTTCCGTTTTCTTGCCCGCTATGTGGTGCCGGTGGCACTGCTGGTGGTCTTTGTTTCGGGAATCCTTATGTAGTTGTAAACAATCAATTCTCACAGTCATATATATGCAACGCAAGTTCGGTTTGCTTTTGATTATTGTGGCACTGACGACGGTATCGTGCCATCATGTCAAGCCCAAGGTGTTCGACCCCTCGCTGGTGGATTTTGAGGCATCGTACAACCCTTATCTGGAAAACCAGTTCTATCCTTCGCTGGTGATGGGCGTGGCCGGCCTCAGCGACAAGAACTTTGGCAATAACGACACCAATGCCCTCTTCACCGTGTCGGTCACGGCACCGGCCAGCAACTCGGTGCTGCGTATCACCATCGACTCGTCCAATCTCAACTACGTCACTATTTTCCAAGAGGTACTCCCGGTGAAGGATATGCGCTATACCTTCCATCCGTCGGTGAAGTGGAAATACGACAAGTTGTACCAGATACGCCAGCAAGGCACCGCCGACCTTACATTCACCTGCTATATCAATGACGAGGAGGTGGATGTGAAGAACGTGAGAATCAACTACCGGTCGGCTAACGACTGTCTCCTCAGTGTGTTGGACAGTGAGGGCAAACTGCACGATTTCCGCTGGCTTTTTGCAGCTTACGTCAACGAGGAGCATCCCTTTATCGATAGCATTCTCACCGATATTATGTCGCAGGGAGTAGTGTCTAAGATCACAGGTTACCAGAAGGATGCCAAGAGCGTGGTACAGCAGGTGGAGGCCATTTGGTACTATGCCTTGGAACGTGGCATCTCTTATTCTTCTATTTCGTGTACTTCGTCGCCTACCGAGCGTGCCAATGTGCAGCATATTCGTTTCTTCGACCAAGTGTACAACACACGCCAGGCCAACTGTGTCGATGCCTGTGTCTTCTTTGCTTCAATCATGCGCAAGATAGGCCTTAAGCCGGTTATCTTTGTCGAGCCCTGCCATGCCTACCTCGGCTACTATACCGACAACCATCGCCGCAAACTCCAGTTGATGGAGACCACCATGACCAGCTGGGTTGATTTCCCCGCACTGACACGCAACTACAACGAAACCATGCAGAACAACCCGCAGGCCAAAGGTGCGGAACGGATTTCGGCGGCAATGAATGCCAAATATACCAAGTATCTCTCTGCTGCCGACAAGAAACGTTGGGAAGAAGGCACACTGTCGTTTGAAAGCTTCAAGCGCGCTGTTGCCCACACCATCTTCGTCAAGGCTACCGATTACGACAAGGAGAACTACAAGAATAACCGTAAGTATTTCACCAATTCCTCCAACCCCACCTATCAGCAGCTGGATATCGAGTTGCTCCGTAAGATGGTGCAGCCGATAAACGGATGATAGGTTCATGCCTCAAAAGGACAAAGTATGAGGGGTTTAGGCTTCCGAAACTATCTTCCAGAAGAGCATTGGTGGTACGTTTAGAGAGAAAAAAGAAGAGCCGCTCGGATGGGCGGCTCTTTTTTTATTGTTATTGTCAGGGATGTCAATCCTTGATGTTGGGTTCCTCAAGACCATAGCCTTTCTTCTTGTCAACAGCCTTCAGGTAAATCGAGATAAGCAGGGCTGCAATGCCGAGGGCGGCCAGCATGACCAGTGCCCAGGTGTAGTTGAGCTCGTGGGCGGCAGCACCCTCTTCGTTGGTCTTGTTGAGAACAATACCGATAAGGGCGGGGAACAGGCCAAGGCCGATATTCTGAATCCAGAAGATGGCGGCATAGGCAGAACCGATAATCTTTTCATCCACCAGCTTGGGCACTGAAGGCCACAGGGCGGCAGGAACCAGCGAGAAGGAGGCACCCAGCACCAGAATGGTGATGTATGCTACCACAACACCACCGGCAGCCGATTTGGCCGAAACACCGGGCAGGATGAAGGCAAAGGTGAGGTGGCAGATGACCAGCAGGATGGAGCCAAGCATCAGCATCGAGGCGGCCTTGCCCTTATGGTCGACATAGTTGCCAAGGATGGGGGTGATGGCTACAGCCAGCAGCGGGAACACAGCAAAGATGGTTTCGGCAGTGCCACGCATATATCCCATGTAGCAGTAGACAATCAGAGCCACTACGGCAATACCCATCAGGAGATATTTCAAACCTTTGTTATTCTTGATGAAGTTGCTGGCAAAGGAACCTGCTGCCACAACCAGCATCAGGATGTACTGCACCCAGGTCACCGAGCTTCCGCCCCAGTAGGTGTTGGGGTCGGCAGGGGTCAGGTCAAGGTTGCACTGCAGCATGTTGACGGCATATTTCTGGAAGGGGAAGATGGCGCTGTAGTACAGCACGCAAAGCAGGGCCACAAGCCAGAATCCCAGGCTGGTGAAGATCTTGCCAAGGTCGCTGATCTTGAAGGGGTCGTCCTTCTCCTCGGCCTCGCCGGTCTGGCTGTCGAGTTTCTTGTCCATGAAGAAGTAGGTGATGAACATGATGAGGGCAATGCAGAGCAGCACTACACCGAATTTCACAGCGTTGTCAACGTGCACCTCACCGCCCAGCTTGGCGAAATAGGGCGAGAAAATCATGCAGGTGGCAACACCCAGACGGGCAAGAGCCATCTCGGATCCCATGGCCAAAGCGGTCTCACGGCCTTTGAACCATTTCACGATACCGCGGCTCACGGTGATACCGGCCATTTCGCATCCGCAACCGAACAGCATGAAACCGCAGGCGGCCAGCTTGGCCGAAGCGGGCATACCGGCACAGAACGGCAGGATGGCACCGATTACAGGGAGTTCGCCATTCCAGTTGAGGTTGTTGGTGAACCACATCTCAATACCCGTGCCTTTGAAGGCGTCGCTGACAGCATAGAACTTAATCAGTCCGCCGATGAGCATCACCGCACCAGAAAGGACGGCAGTGAAGCGCACGCCCATCTTGTCGAGGATGATACCTGCAAAGATGAGGAAGAACACATAGACATTGAGGAACACTTCGGCGCCTTGCATGCGGCCGAACGAGGCACTGTCCCAGCCACGGGTTTCCTGCATCAGGTCCTTGATGGGGGATAGGATGTCCATAAATACGTAACTGCAGAACATGGCCAATGCCAATAGCAACAAGGCTATCCATCGCATGGCTGCACTGTCTCTTAAGGTTTTAACGGTTTCTGTCATAGTAATATTGTTTTTGTTAGTTATTTTTTACTAATTGAGACTGCAAAATTACAAAAAATATTCGTAACTTTGCATATTCAAACAAGAATAATTTTAAGAATGACAGCACAAGTTCATCCGGACACGTTCCAATTTTTTGAAGAACTGACGGTTAACAATAACCGTGAATGGTTTAACGACAATAAGTTGCGCTGGGCTGACATCCGTGACTCTTTCATGGACTTTACCCAGCAACTTATCGATGCAATGGCACCCTTCGACCCTTCTGTCCAAGGCCTTTCTGCCAAGCAATGTGTATATCGAATATACCGAGATTTGCGTTTCTTGCACGACAAACGCCCCTACAAGACCCATATAGCCTGTTTTCTTCCTTTCGGCGGTGACCGTACGCAGTGTGTCCCCGGCTACTATCTGCAACTTGGGCAGGAGGACTACGGCCTGCAGGGCAACTGCTCCCTTGGCGGGGGCTTCTTTATGCCCAGCAGCAAGCAGCTGGCGGCCATCAGGCAGGAGATTTTCTATTGCACCGACGATTTCAAGGCAATACTCAACAACCCTGACTACAATCGCTACTATGGCCGAGATTTCTTCACCTCCAAAAAACTTTCCCGTCCGCCCAAGGGCTATTCTGCCGACTGGCCCGACATTGACCTGCTCAAATACAACGACTACTGCTGCATGCATGAGATGTCGCGGAGCGAGGTGATGTCCGACGACTTCTTCGACGAGGTGATAAAGGTATGGATGGCCGCAGTGCCGCTGAACCGTTTTATCGAACGCGCCCTTGATATGATTTGATCTCAATTCAGGATTATGCAAGCACTCGTCACTGGAGCCACCTCGGGCATGGGCTTGGAATACTGCCGACAGCTGGCACAGAGCGGCCACAACCTCGTCATGGTCTCCAATCAGCAAGAACAGCTCGACACACTGCCCTTGCTAATCAGCCAACAATACCATGTACGTGCCATAGGCCGCTACCAGGATCTTGCTGCCCCCGATGCAGCACAGCAGCTTTACGACTGGTGCTGCTGCGAAGGACTGCAGATAGACATCCTCGTCAACAATGCCGGCATGTTCTTCTTCCACGAACTCACCCCCGACTATGTCGGCCGCGCAGAAGCCATGCTCTCCCTCCACATGCTCACCCCCACACGTCTCTGTTTTCTCTTCGGCGAGGAAATGAAACACCGCCGCCAAGGCTACATCATCAACGTCTCGAGCATGGTCGCCCAGATGCCCACACCGGGCATCACCATCTATGCCGCCACCAAGGCATATCTCAAAAGCTATTCCAAGTCGCTATACTTCGAGATGCGTCCCTACGGCGTGGGAGTCACCACCGTGCTGCCCGGTGCCATCGCCACACCGCTTTACAATATAAAGCCCGCCACACTCAAACTCCTCACCCGTCTTGGAATCGTCCGCACACCTCAGTGGATGGTGCGCCGCGCCCTGCGAGGCATGTTCCGTAAACGCCATTATGTCAAGCCCGGTGTGATGAACTATCTGGCGCCCGTCCTACTGAAACTCCTCCCCAATGGGCTTGAAACCCGAATCTGGCAGAAAATAAAAGAGAGGACTGATTAACCCTCCGCATATACCGTATAATAAAACACATAATGAGCCCTTGTGTGGGTCTATGCTCTATTGCTTTGTTGTTTTTTCCTCTTAGTTTTAGGTAAAGGGTCGCTCGTTCTCGGTTATTTCAACGTTAGTTCTCCCATATTTCTCCCATCCTGCATGGGAGAAATATGGGAGAAATGGGGGTGAACGAGCGAACCTGCTATTAAAAACGAGCGAACTTGCAATTAAAAAAGAACAGAAGGCCTCCGCCCTTGGCGAAAGCCTTCTGATACATTAACTACCATATATCTATCTTAAGTACAAGAGAATAATAGTAAGAATTCCTCTATCAGTTATCTGAGGTTGATTATTTTCTTTCGAACTCATAATGATGGGTCTCGTAAAACATACCATCGAGACTATAACCAGTTTCCTCAAGTACAAGTTTCGATTCACTGATTTCTTTTATTTCATAAATTATCCAGTCATCTATGATTATTTTGTTATCTTGAATCTTGTAAGTGAAAGTATAACCATCCCCTTCGTCAATGCAAATTCCTGTTTCGTCACTTTTAAAATCATAGTATAGTTCACCAGCTACAATTGGATAGCGGTGAATAACCCCATCGGGATTATTTTCAACATAGCTTTTGGATGTATTTATCCAACTACCAATTATTAATTCACTAGTGGTCTTTTCTTTTGTACATGATGCAAAAGTAAGAGACATAAATACGCTAAGAAAGAGGATTATTTTATTATATTTCATGACTTACGTAAGAATTATTGATGGTAATGAAATTGCCTATTAGAAGCGGTAGCGGATACCAAGAGCGGCAGCCCAGCTGAAATGGTTGATGCATTCCTTGGGCAGAACAAACTCATATTCCGGACGGATGTCGACGGTAATCTGGAAAGGAAAGTTGGCAAAGTTGGCTTCGAGACCCAGCTGTGCGGCAACAGCAACACCTACACCGTGGTTCTTGCAATAGCTTACCTTTGCACCAGGGCCAGCATACCAACCCAGCCAGTCGGTAAGACCGCCTTTCCACTGATAGACACCGGTCAGATAGAAAAAGTCGAAATCAGGCAGATTCACTCCCAAGTCGAACTCAAGACGGTTAGCTGCCAAGCTCTTCTGATAGGAGATCTCAGCGCCGTACTTGGTGCCGCCGCCGAAACGGAGACCCAGTGCATCCTGTGCGTTTGCAGCAATTCCAAGGGCAAATACTGCCACTAAAAGTACAAAAATTTTCTTCATGATAATGTTGTTTTTTAGTTTGTTATTAATTTATTTTTGGGATATTGTCTATATTCTTTCAATTTGCAAATATACATAAATTCTGCAAATAACGAAAAAAAAATGTAACTTTGCAGAAATTAATTCACATCGTTAATTGCAAAAACACGTTGATTATGAATATACATATAGTACAACACGACATTGTGTCGAATAATCCTGAAGAGAATCTGAAATGGATTTTGGAAGAGCTGGAGACTCCTGAAAGCAAGGAGGCGCTGTTGACTGTTTTTCCTGCTTGCACACTGTGCGGTGCGCCGTTGTATGGTTCGGTGGCCTATACCGACGTCCAGAAACGTGCCCAGGCTGCCTTGCAGGAATTGGTGCAGCGGTCGGAGCACCGCGCCTTTCTGGTGGGTATGCCGTTGCAGATACAAGACCGCGGTCTGTGCAACGCCATCGTGTTTGTACAGAATTGTGCCATCCGTGGCATCATCACCAAGAAATATCTGGCTCCCGACGAGCAACGCTATTTCGTACGCGGCGAGGGCGTGCAGACCATCCAGTATCAAGACCAGTCGCTGGCGATAGGATTCTACGAAGACTTGAAGGAACTGTCGAAGTCGCACTCTGGGCAGCCCGATGTGGTGATTTGTTGCGGATGCAATGTGTTCGACTATAACAAGCCCTATCGTATCCGTTACCGCATGCACAAGATTGTGGAGAACCTAAATGCCGCACTGGTGTTTGCCAACCGTACCGGCAGCGAGGGAAGCCTACTGTTTGCAGGTGGCTCGATGGCGTTGAATGCCGCAGGGGTTGTGCTGTGCCAGCTGCCTTATTTTGAAGAGAGCGCAGCCAGCGTCGACCTACAGCTGCTCGAACCCTGTGAGGATGAGAAACCCGAAGTGGTGGCATTGGTGTATAAGGCGCTGGTGACGGGTTTAAGGGACTATTTCCGCAAAAACCACCTGCAAAGGGCAGTGTTGGGCCTTTCGGGCGGCATGGATTCGGCCATGGTATGCCTGTTGGCCGCCGATGCTTTGGGACCCGAGAATGTACACGGCATACTGATGCCGTCGCAATACTCCACCGACCACTCGGTGAAGGATGCTGTGGATCTGGCCAACAATCTAGGGGTCAGTTACGACATCGTACCCATCAAGCCAATGTTTGATTTGCTGAAGGAGACCATGAAGCCGGTGTTTGGCGACAGGGCTGAAGATGTGACCGAAGAGAACATGCAGGCCCGTATCCGCGGCACCATCGTGATGAGTTATGCCAACAAGTTCGGGGCTATGGCCTTGAACACCACCAACAAGTCGGAGGCTGCCATGGGCTACGGCACCCTGTATGGCGACAGCTGTGGCGGCATCAGTGTCATCGGCGACCTTTACAAGACCGAGGTATATGAGTTGGCGGAGTATGTGAACCGCGAGGTGGAGAGAATCCCAGTCAATACCATCCGGAAACCCCCTTCAGCCGAGTTGCGTCCGGGACAGAAAGACACCGACTCGCTGCCTGATTACAGCGTGCTGGATGCCATCTTGAATCTGCATATCGAGGAGCAGCTCTGTGCCGAGGAGATAGTGGCCGAGGGCTATGATGAGGAATTGGTGTCGCAGGTACTGCGCAAGGTGCGTATCAACGAGTGGAAGCGGTTGCAGTTTGCCCCGGTGCTGAAGGTGTCGCCCATGAGCTTTGGAATCGACCGCCGGGTACCCATCAGTTGAGAAGCGGGTGCCGCCGAGTAGGGCGTGAGCTATGGAGCAGAGAAATCCTCAGATCGAACTGGCTGAAAAGTATGTGAACGAGACGGGTGTTTCGTTGTTTCTGACTGGAAAGGCAGGAACAGGGAAAACCACGTTTCTTCACCATATTGTTGCCAACTGTTCAAAACGCAATGTGGTGCTGGCACCGACGGGCGTGGCAGCGGTGAATGCTGGAGGCGTGACGATACACAGTTTCTTCCAGCTGCCCTTTTGCCCCTATCTGCCCGATGTGAAGGAACTGGTGACAGAATACCAGCTCCCCGAAAGCCAGAAGCAGTTGAGAAAGTCGAAAGTGGACGTCATTCGTACACTCGATTTGCTGATTATTGATGAGATAAGCATGGTGCGAGCCGATTTGCTTGACGCGGTGGATGCTGTGTTGCGACGCTATCGGCGCAGCAGCCGTCCCTTCGGGGGGGTGCAGCTGTTGATGATTGGCGATGTGCAGCAACTTGCGCCCGTGGTCACCGACGAGGAGAGACCCTATATGGACAGGGTGTACCCTTCGCCGTTCTTCTTTCACAGCAAAGCTTTGCAACGGCTGCAGTATGTTACTATCCAATTGACCACAGTATACCGCCAGCAGGACCCTGTCTTTCTGCGCCTGCTCAACAACATCCGCGACAACAGATTCGACGAGACTACGCTGGCAGCACTCAACTCCCGCGTGCGGAAACCAGGAGCCACTGCAACCTCCGCCGATGGGCAGGAGCCTATCTTGCTTACCACCCACAACTGGCAGGCCGATGAGGTCAACCGTCGCCATTTGGAAGCTCTGGACACGCCTGTCCACATCTTTGATGCTGAGGTGGAGGGTAATTTCCCCGACAGCGCTGCTCCCACCGAGCGGCATCTGGAACTGAAAGTGGGGGCTCAGGTGATGTTTGTAAAAAACGACAGCTCGGCGCATCGATATTATAACGGCATGATAGGTGTGGTGGACAGTGTGGAGGCCGAAGACGATGCGTCCGACGGACAGAGGCATATCGTGGTGGTGAACAGTGATGGGGAACGTATCAATGTAGGAAAAGAGAGATGGGATACATGGAAATACGAGATTGACAGTTCCGACAACCAGATAAAGCAGAAGCTTGACGGCGTTTTTGTGCAGTATCCCCTCAAAACCGCCTGGGCTGTCACCATCCACAAGGCCCAGGGACTGACTTTCGACAGGGTGCAGGTGGATGTGTCGGGTGCGTTCACTTACGGGCAGGTATACGTGGCGCTGAGTCGCTGTCGCAGTCTTGAAGGCTTGACCCTGTTGTCGCCGGTCACTTCCCGCTGTGCCTTTGGCAGCGAGGATATAGCGCAGTTCAACCAGACCTTCACGCCTCCCGAACAGGCTGAGCAGATGTTCGACGGCTTCAGGTCGCAGTATTTCTATGATGTCCTCTTCGATTTGTTTGATTTCAGCACCTTGCAACACGATACCGAGGGACTGAACCGACTCTTTCAGGAGCATCTGCGTTCGGTGTATCCCTCACAGGCAGGGGCCCTTTCGCAGTTGTGTCTTGGCGAGGTTGAGGAAATGGTGTCGGTAGCAGGCCGTTTTCGCCGCCAGCTGACGGCTATCGGACAAACCGCCGACGGACAGTCCGGCACATTGATGCAAGAGCGCATCGGCAAGGCGTCGGTCTATTTCCAAGGTGTGATAGAGGCTATCGACAATCGTGTGCAGCCGCTGCTGGATGTGGATGTGGACAATAAGGAGGTGGCTCGCCGACTGAAAGAGTTGGCCGAACGCTACCGCCACGATTCCGGCTTGAAGAGGTATCTGCTTAAAAGTGTAGGCGAAAAGGGGTTTGATATAGTCTGCTGCCAGAAGGCCAAGGTGGACTTTGAACTACAGGAGCCAGCCAAACCCAAGCGCGAACGGCGCGAGAAGGTCTACGAGGGTGTGCAGCATTCCGGATTGGTGCCGATGCTGTCGGCTTGGCGGCGCAACATTGCCGAGGAGGCTGGGGTGCCGGCATTCGCCATCATGCAACAGAAGACCCTCTTGGCCATTGCCGACCGGTTGCCCTTGACGATGGAAGAGTTGAAAGAGGTGCCAGGCATGGGCAAGATAAAGTTGAAGAAATACGGCTCTGAAATCATGCAGGTTGTGCACGACTATTGCCAGGAAAAGGGCATCCCTCTGCCGGAGATTAACGAGGAGGCAGAGCAGGAAAAAGTGCCCATGTGGCAGCAGGCGGCGATACTGATGTCTGAGGGCAGGACGGTGGAAGAGGTGGCACGGGAATTGAACCGTGCCGTGAGTACTACGGAAGGCTACCTTTTTGCCGCGGTGGAACATGATGTTCTCGACCCCGAACTGTTGTTACCGCAAGAGGCGTTGGAGGAGTTGTCGGCCTATTGGTCAGACCATCCTGATGCGACACACCTCAAGGAGGTGCATGAGCATTTCGAAGGCAAATACAGTTATCTCCAACTGCGGGTGGCGCGATATGTTATAGGACTATAGTGCCGCTCGGTCTATAGGTCTACAGGCTTGAGCGTTTGCTGTGCCCGTGTGCGTGACATCAGGTTGAAATGCCACCACTCCGAACGGAATGTGATTAACCCTTGGCTACGCATCAATCGGCGCAGTAGGCGGCGGTTGTCGTATTCCTGCTGCGTGAGGCGTCCTGAGCGGAGTAGCTCGTGTTCATTGTCGATATGCGATTCGGGGCCGAAGTGGTCGAAGTCGGAACCCATGGGTAACATGTTGCCTGCTGTATCGGCAAGGGTGATGTCGACTGCCGCACCGTAATTGTGTAGGCCGGGACCATTGCGCGGGTTGGATACATAGATGTTGAGGGGTGTGCCTTGTACAAGGCTGAACATCGAACGCTGCACCGACAAGGGGCGGACGGCATCGAGAATCACCAGCGTCAGGTCGGGACGGATGCGCTGCAGCTCTTTCTGCGCGGCGGCAATCTTCTGAGCCAGTTGCGGCAGCAGGAAAGCCTTGTGTATGTCGGGGTAGAGTGTCTGCCCTGTGAAGTTGTCGGGTGTGGAATAGACGAGATGCACCTGGATCGAGGAGTCCAGCTGCTGCACATCGACAAGCCCCAAACTGAGCAACATGCATTCGGTTGGAGTGTAGGGTTGGGGTGTCGGCTGGGAAGCAATGGAAACGGAGTTCTCCTGTAAAGGACAGCTGTCGGCGGTATCGCAAAGGGTGCCTGACGGGGAGGCGTGTCGGCATCCGACGAGAAACAATACAATGATGAAGAGTATGTAAGGCCGCATGGTTGGAGACCGTGATGCGTTGGTGGGGTTAGTCGCTGGTCTCGTAGCCGAATTGCTTCAGCGCACGGTCGCTGTTGCGCCAGTCTTTCATCACCTTGACATACAGGTTGAGGAAACATTTCTTGCCGGTGAATTCCTCGATGTCTTTGCGTGCCTCAACCCCCACCTTCTTGATGGATTTACCCTGATGGCCGATAAGGATGGCGCGCTGCGATTCCCGCTCCACGTAGATAATCGCACGGATATTGTCCACCCCCTCTTTCTCTTCATAGCTCTCCACCGCTACTTCGCAGCTGTAAGGAATCTCTTTCTGATAGTAGAGTAACAGCTTCTCCCGAATAATCTCGCTGACAAAGAAACGCATGGAGCGGTCGGTCAGTTCGTCTTTCGGAAAATAGGGCGGGTTCTCGGGCAGCAGCTGGATGATGTGGTCGAAGATGCTGTTGATATTGAAGCGTTCGGTGGCTGAGGCGGGAATGATGACCGCCCGGGGAATCTGATTGTGCCAGTAGGCTATCTTGTCGGTGACCTGCTGCTGGTTGGAGAGGTCGATTTTGTTGATGACTAATATGATTGGCGTGTCGGAACGGATGATTCTTTCCAAGAGCTCCTGGTTCTTCAACGTCTCGCCCACTTCGGTGACAAGGAGGAAGAGGTCTGCATCCTCGAGGGCATTGCGTACCACTCCCATCATCTGCTCGTGGAGCTTGTAGTGGGGGTTGACAATGCCCGGGGTATCGGTATAGACAATCTGGAAATCCTCGCCGTTGACGATACCCATGATGCGGTGGCGTGTGGTCTGGGCCTTGCTGGTGATAATGCTGAGCCGTTCGCCTACCAGGGCGTTCATCAGGGTGGACTTGCCCACGTTGGGGTTGCCGATGATGTTTACAAAGCCTGCTTTGTGCATGGGGAAAGGTGCTAAAAGTCAAAACCTAAAAACCAAAAGGCATAAGGTGACCTTTTAGTTTTTAGGTTTTAGTTTCAACTTGGATGATTATTCGGCCTCAACAACCTCGTTGGCTCCGGTGGCAGCGGCACGGGTGCTGTTGATCACAACTACCTCGCTGCTCTTGGGGTTGAGGATGCAGTAGTTCTCGGTGGCGATGTCCTGCACTTTGCAGCGCTGGGCAACATCGAGATTGGTGATGTCGATAAGAATCTCGCTGGGCATGTCGGCGGGAAGAGCCTTCACGTTGAGTCTCTTCTGTTTGTAAGCCAGTTTACCACCCTTCATAACACCTACCGAAGTGCCAGTGGTGTGGACGGGGATGGACATGACGATGGGCTTGTCGTCGCTCAGCTCGTAGAAGTCGCAGTGGTACACGATTTCAGTCACGGGGTGGAAATCGATGTCCTTCAGCATGGCGCGATGCTTGGTGCCGTTCAGGTCAATCTCGACGTAGCAGGGTTCGGGGTTGAACAGGATGCGCTGGAACTGGGTCTGGGGGACAGCAAACAGGTACTGCTCACCTTTACCATACATTACGCAAGGCACTTTGTCTTCGCGACGGAGAGCCTTAGCATCTTTTTTCCCTACGTTCTCGCGGAGAGAACCGCTCATTGATACTATTCTCATTTTTTGTTTGTTTTTTGTGGCCCGAAGGCCGGTTAATGATTATTGTGAATAAAAAAGTTTTCAGTATTTATTTCGTAAATCGACTAACACGATAACACATTAACGCGTTAACACATTTTACATGCGGTGGATAACACCTTTGTGGTGGATGGTGGTCTCGTAGAGGTTGTCCAGAGACTCGTAGCACACCACGCGGCGGATAGCCTCTGCCAGCAGCCAGTCGCAGCTGAGTACGCGAATCTTGTCGCTCTGGCGTTTCAGGGGGATGGTGTCGGTGGTCACCAACTCCTCGAGGGCGGAGTTCTCCACCTTCTCGATAGCATTGCCGCTCAGCACCGGATGGGTGATCATGGCTCGCACGCTCTTGGCTCCGCTCTCCATGATAATGCCTGCAGCCTTGCAGATGGTCGAACCGGTATCGATAATGTCGTCCAGAAGGATAACATGACGGTCGGTCACGTCGCCAATCAGACGCATCTCGCCAATCTCATTGGGCTTGTTGCGGTGCTTATAGCAGATGACAAAGCTATTGTTAAGGGTCTTGGCATACATGCCTGCGCGCTTGCTGCCGCCCATGTCGGGGCTGGCGAACATCACATCCTCGATATCGAACTTCTCGCGGATGTAAGGCATAAACAGCGATGAGCCGTAGAGGTGGTCGACGGGGATGTTGAAGAAACCTTGAATCTGGTCGGCGTGCAAGTCCATGCAGATGACACGGTCGGCACCGGCGGCTTGAATCATGTCCGCAATCACCTTCGAGGCAATCGGCACATGGGGCTTGTCCTTGCGGTCCTGACGGGCAAAACCATAGTAAGGTATCACCGCGATGATTTTCTCGGCCGAGGCACGCTTGGCGGCATCAATCATCAGCAGCAACTCGAAAAGGTTGTCGGTGGGAGGGATGGTGGACTGGATGATGAAGACCGTGCCACCGCGGATGGTGTCTTCGTAGGAAGGCTGGAATTCTCCGTCGGCATATTGGAAAACGGTGGAATTTCCAAGCGGAATTCCATAAATATCCGCTACTCTGTGGGCCAGATTTTCTGTTGCACGGCCCGCAAAAATGAATACTTTATCAGTTTTTTTTTCGCCCATTTTGTGTTGATTTTGAGACTGCAAAGATACACTATTTTTCTTGATTATTGTAGTTTTTGAAAAAAAAATTTGCCATGTCGAAAAAAGTGCGTAATTTTGCACCCGTTTTCGAGAGAGAAAAAGTGATGGAACAGGTGCCCTCAAGGGCTGCTCCAAAGCACTTCCCGAAACGCCCTGGTGGCGGAATGGTAGACGCGGTAGACTCAAAATCTGCTGTCAGCAATGGCGTGGGGGTTCAAGTCCCCCCCGGGGTACAGAAACGACAAAGTCACATGGCTTTGTCGTTTTTTTTTGCCTCCTATTGTTTTTTATTATTATATTTGTATTCGACCGAAGTTACAATCGATGTGAGTACCTTGCCCCAGGGTGTATACATGTTGCAATACACTTCGCAGCGTGGCACCTCTGCAACGCGTTTTGTTGTGCAATAATACATGGAAAGAAGACAGTCCGGCTCTTTGACTGGCTGTCTTCTTTATCCCAATATGCATTATGAGGAATAGTGACACAATAAAATATGCGTTTCCGCGTTACAGATGTGTTAATTTTTATTATCCATTAAATACACACAACAATGAAAACAATTAAATTACTTATGTTCTTTGTGGCTGCCGCCACAATGATGACCATGTCCTCATGCACAAAGGAGAAGGAGGACAATTCCCTTGCCGGTACCAAATGGCAACTTGTCAACGAGCAGGACGCAACCTATCATGGTGTCAAAGTTGTCTACACTGTAACGTTCGGCCAAAACAAGGAGATGACCTTCACAAGGAACGTGAACGGTACAGATTTCGTGATGAAGGGCACCTACACCTACAAGGACGGCTCAGGTGTCGGCCTGCTGTATCAGGAAGGCGATTCCAACGAGTATCGCTTGACTTTCAAAGTCAGCGGCAACACTTTGACGTTGAATTTCTCCTTGCGCGACATAGTGATGACCAAGATCTAATAACGATTCATCGCTATATGTTTGTGGTCTGAGCGGGGACACCCCACTCAGACCACTTTCTTTATCTTGGCCAAAACAAAAGCGGGAGGCATTGAAGCATGCCGTCCCGCTTGTGTTAGTTTATTGATGTGATGTTTATTCAGCTCTGCGTGCTAAGCGGATGCAGAGGGCGTAGCCTGCATGCACAGTTGCATTGTTGTCGTTGGGGGAGATACTGGAATTGTCGAAGTAGAGGTAGGAGTGGGTCTGGTTGCCGTCGAAATCGCGGGTCCAGTAGTAGCCCTAGGTTTGATTCGCATGGGTCGGATTATGGCCATTATGTTCGACGTAGCCGTTGGCACGGAGGAACACACATCCGGCTTCCTCCAGCTCGCTGAACTGTGCAGCGGTATAGTTGAACTGAGTGAATGCTGCCGAGGCATCGTTCAGGGCTGTGGGCTGTGTGAGGTTGTCGTTGGGCCAGAGGAACTCATCGGGGAACAGCAGCAGGCCGTTGGCACCTTCCACCTGAACCTTGGCGAAACGGGCGTAGGAGACACCGCGGGTATAGAGCAGATAAGCCCATTCGGTCCTGCTGAGTGTGAACCACATGGTAGCGTCGATGTAATTACCCCAGTCGTAGTAGTCGTCCGGGCTGAGAGAGCCATATCCGTTGTTGTTAGGGAATACACCGTTGTTGACACTCTATAATATTTGTATTTATCCCAAATCGGTCATTAGTCGACTTATCAATCGGGATAACCGCACTCAGCGGACGGCACGACCCACTTGGGTCGTTCAATCCCGGCTCGATGTTGCCTTCTTATAGTCTTGTTTTCCATTATCATATCGAGTAACGAAGCTATAACGATACTATAACAATACAGGATTGAACGACCCCTCTCCGTAGCGAGGGGAAAACGTTGCCGCTCCATGGCGCAGGGTGGGTAGGCAGAACAAGGTATGGGGCACGGTTTATCCCCGTGCATTGCACGATTCGGCAGTTAGACCGTAGGATTATTCGGTTTTCTAACGACCGATTTGGGTTTATTTTCTATATTATTTCGGTACACTTGGTAATATACGATGGAAGCTTAGTCAAAGTGGGATGTAAAATGTGGGTGTAGTACGACGGCAAGACCGACGTAATCCCTATTGAATGCTGGGAATTAACGACCGAATAATCGAGGACTCTGGAGCAGTTCCGGTGGTGACGAAGGTGTGGCGGCGGGTCTGCCACACGTGAGCTGATGGGGGGATAAACAAAGCATCCCGCCGTGGTGGGCGGGATGCTGCCTATGTATAAACCAAAAAAATGTGTCAATAGTATTTGATGTCGCGCTCGACGATGTAGACGGGTATTTTCTTGTCGTTCTCAACCTGGTATTCGTAGCGGGTCACCCAGTTGCCCTCTTCGTCGTAGCGGTATTCGTAGAGGGTGATGGTGAGTTCGGGCTCGTTGGGGTCTTCGTAATAGTCGAAGAGGGTGGAGCTGACGGGTTCGTTGTGCTCGTCGTATTCGTAGCGTATCTCCTGCACCTTCTCGCCCTTGGCGTTGAAGACTACGGTCTTGTAGATGTTGTCGTTCTCGCCGTAGATGTAAATCTCGCGACGGAAGACGTTGTTTGCGTGGTCGTTGTAGCTGAGCTGGCTGAGGCGGCCCTGGGCGTCGTATTTGTACAGCACGCGGCTTTCAATCTGGCGCTCCTCGTCTTCGATATAGACTTCGGTCAGGATGAGGTCGGGGTCGTAGAGGTAGTAGGTGCGGCCGATGATGTTCTCGTCGGGGTCGAGGATGTGCTCGAGGGTGACGAGGCCGAAATCGTCGTGCTTGTATTTGGTGCGGAAAATCATGTCTTCCTCGTTCGAGAGGTACGACTGGCTGCGACGCTGCCCTTTCTGGTTGTAGACGGTCTTGAGCCGTTCGAGGATGCTTCCCCGTCCGGCGTTGGCGTGGTTGTCGGCCTCGTACATCACGGAGAGGACGTTCTTCACTTCCCCGTGCAGACCGTCGCGCTGGCAGTCGGACAGCTGCTCGGGCATACGCTGTTCATTTTTCTGTGGTGCGTTGGGGCGGCGCTGTACTGCCTGGGTGGGTCGGTCGTTGATGCGGCCACGCAGGTTGTCGTTGTTTTGGGCGGCCAAACAACCCGCAAATCCCAAGAATACGGCGATCGCCAGAACTTGCTTATTTTTCATAATATTCTTTATACTAATATGTTGTACTGACTTTTTGATGTATTTGAACCTAATTTTGCGAGTTCAAAGTTACGAAAAAAAACGGAAATGGGAAAAATTTAGTATCTTTGCACTGCAAAAAAATTTTAAACGTGCAATGGAAAGTGTTGTCTTAATCTGTTTTGTGGCTTACACGGTGCTGCTTTTTGCGGTGATGTGGCTCTCGTCGCGCAAGTCGGCGGACAACGATGCCTTTTTCCGTGGGCAGCGCAAGTCGCCGTGGCCGGTGGTGGCTTACGGCATGATCGGGGCTTCGCTTTCCGGGGTGACGTTCCTCTCAGTGCCGGGAGGGGTGTACTACGGCCAGTTCACCTATATGCCCCTGGTGTTCGGCTATGTGCTGGGCTATGCGGTCATCGCCCTTGTGCTGCTGCCGTTGTATTACAGGCTCAGCCTCACCTCTATCTATAGCTATCTCGAACAGCGTTTCGGCGTTGCTTCCGAGCGGACCGGAGCCCTCTTTTTCATTATCTCCCGCCTCATGGGTTCGGCGCTGCGCATGTACTTGGTGGTATTTGTGCTCTACGAGTTTGTCTTCAGGGGATGGGGTGTGCCCTTCTGGGCTATCGCGGTGGTGTTCATCTGCATCATCCTGCTCTACACTTTCCGTGGCGGAGTGAAGACGGTGGTGTGGACCGACATGCTGCAGACCACCTTCCTGCTTCTTGCTGCCATCGCCACTGTGGTGGCCATCCTCCACGAGATGGACATCTCCCTGCCGCAGCTGCTCCGCCGTTCGGCCGATGCGGGCTATACCCGCGTCTTCGAGACCGACCCCACAGCCGGCAAGTATTACTGGAAGCAAATCCTCAGCGGCATGTTCATCACCATCACCATGACGGGTCTCGATCAGGACATGATGCAGAAGAACCTCACCTGCAAGAATCTGCGCGATGCCCAGAAGAATGTGATGACCAGCAGCCTGCTGTTCATTGTCGTCAATCTGATTTTCCTCTGCCTGGGTGCCGCGCTGATTGCCTATGCTCAGAGCACCGGATTCGAGTTGCCTGTGGATGCCAAGGGGCTTGTCATGGGTGACAAGATTTTCCCCTCCGTGGCTTTCCATCTTAGCACCTTCACCGCTGTGGTGTTCATCCTCGGCATGGTGGCGGCGGGCTATTCCAGTGCCGACGGTACGCTGACGGCGTTGACTACCACTTTCTGCTACGACTTCCTCGGGTTCGACCGCCGCGAGGACTCCCGGTCGTCGGTGCGTCTGCGCCGCTGGGTGCATGTGGGCTTCGCCCTGCTCTACCTGCTGGTGATTATCGCCTTCCGTCCCTTCCACACCCAGTCGCTTATCGACACCCTCTTCGACATTGCCGGCTTCACCTACGGCCCGCTGCTGGGTCTCTACACCTTCGGCCTTTTCACCAAGCGGAAGGTGCGTGACCGCTGGGTGCCGCTGGTCGCGGTGATGGCCCCCGTGCTCTCGTTTGCATTGAAGAAGTATATGCCCCTGTGGACAGGCTACCATTTCGGGTTTGAGATTCTGCTGGTCAACGGACTGCTCACCTTCATCGGCCTGCTGGCCATCAGGGTGAAGGAGAAATAGAATGTATTCATTGAAAATAAATATTGTATAGATATGTTTCGTAAACTGCCATTCCTTTTTGCCGCAACGGCTTTGCTGTGGGGGTGCTATTCGGTCACCCCGGTCAGCGGCGACAACGGTGTGATGGGCGAGGGTGTGTTTTATTCCCTGCCCCGTACACAGATTTGTGTCGATGTCACCTACCAGTATTATGATTTGAAAGATGCTGTCTTCAGCGAGTATGCCTCCGAGATGCTCGCGCTGGACAATTTCGATGTCGACAAGCCTTACCGCATCCAGAATGTGTCGTCGTCCTATACCGTCGTTGCCGACCCCGACAATTACTATCTGGTCACCCCCAGCGGCATCTCTGTGCAGGTGGACAACCGCCATCTGCTCTGCGCCGTGGGCATGACCCCCAAGGAGGTGTCCGAGCAGCTGGGACCCGCCATGCAGGTCAACCAGCTCACCGACGGCGATGCCAAGCTGGTGCTGCATAACGCCACCGCCGACAAGATGCTGCCCACCTACAACCTCTACGACCGCACCGACACTTTCTATGTGCGTGGCGACCGTCCCGGCCAGCCCACGGGTCTCTCCACCAAGAAGGCTCCCCGCTCGCTGCGTCAGCGTGCCCAGCGTGCCGCCGAGGAGATTGCCGAGCTCGAGGATACCCGCGCCGACATCGCCCTCTCCGACCGCTATACCCCCGAGGGGAAACGCGAGCTGCTCCACCAGCTGGAGGAGAAAGAGGCTGTCCTCCTGGCTCAGTTCATCGGCAAGCCTGTCGTCGAGACCGTCCATTTCTTCATCGACCCCAAGCCCGCCAGCAGCGCCAAGGACTCGGTGCAGCAGTTTGTTCTCTTCTACTTCTCGCGCAGCGAGGGGATCTGCGAGAGCGACGACTACGATGCCCTCCCCGTGGTCTGCACCCTGCGTCCCGACAAGACCATGCAGCAGGTGCGCGCTTTCAGCCGCCATCCCAAGCGGCTCGCCTTCTTCGCCAAGCACAACTTCCAGTACCGCTTGCCCTCTCTAGCGCAGATGAAGCTGTCGTGCGAACTCTTCGACTATCAGGTGACACTCCCTGTTGCCCAGTTCGGACCCGTGGTTGATTTGCCCCATCGCCATTTCAAGGCCCTGTTCGACCCCACTACCGGCGCCATTGTTTATTTTGAGAATTGAGAGTTGAGAATTGAGAAGCCTTCAAGCAATAAATTATAGGAGGTTGTCATAAGGTGAATTTCTACACGACTATACTCGGCTCCGGTGCCGCTCTGCCTACTGTCGCTCGCCACTGCAGCGGACAGGTGGTGAACGTCAACGGCTTCAGGATGCTCTTCGACTGCGGCGAGAACACCCAGACCCAGCTCCGCGTCTATCACCAGAAGATGCAGGGCATCTCGCACATCTGTCTCACCCACCTCCACGGCGACCATTTCTTCGGGCTCCCCGGACTGGTGAGCAGCATGCACCTCTGCGGGCGGCAGCAGCCTGTCGACGTCTACGCTCCCGCCGGCATCCGCGACGCCATGAACCTGCTGATGCAGGTCACCGGGAGCCATATCGAGTTCGAGCTCAACTACCACGAGCTCTCGTTCACCGAGGGCATCCAGCTGCTTTTCGAGTCGCCATTGTGCCGCGTGTATGCCTTCCCGCTGCTCCATTCCGTCCCCACCTACGGCTATCTTGTCGAGGAGAAACCCCGTGGCAAGAACCCCGTCCGCCGCTACGCCTATTGCACCGACACCACCTACGACGAGCGTTTCCTCCCCTATATCGAGGGGGTGAACCTGCTGTGCATGGAGAGCACCTTCGACCACTCTTTCGACAGTGTGGCACGCGAGAAGCTGCATTGCACCACCGTCATGGCGGCCACGATGGCAAAGAAGGCTAATGTGGGACAGTTGCTGCTGACGCATATCAGCGCCCGCTTCAAGGAGCCGGAGAAGCTGCTGGCCGAGGCGCAGGCCATCTTCCCCGCCACGCTCATTGCCGCCGACGGCGATACGCACGAGGTGCGCTACCGCTCCTGAGCGACTCCGTCGTCGTGACGCTTCGGGTCGATGCGCTCCACCACTGCCGTCTGGCCGGTCACTCTGAATTTGATTTCACACCCGCCGTATTCCATCCCGTACAGCCGTCCGGGGTCGTGCTGGTATTGCGGCCGTGGGTCGTGGGCGAGCAACGCTGTCAGGCTTGGCCGCAATGCCGGTGGAAGGACCTCTAGCAGCTCCTGCGGGCATTGCACCTCGAGCAGGGTGTCGGCAGGCTGTGGGGCGAAACCGCTGCGGGCGTCGGGATGGCTGTCGGTATAGGGCAGGTAAGGCTTGATGTCGTAGATGGGGGTGCCGTCCATCAGGTCGGCCCCCGTCACATGCAACACAGCACCCAGGGTGGCATGCTGCTCGATGCCTGTCAGCCGCACCGACGACAGCCCCAGGGCGTTCGGGCGGAAGGGACTGCGAGTGGCGAAAACTCCCATGCGGCGGTTCCCTCCCAGCCGTGGCGGCCGGACGGTGGGCGACCAATCCTGCCTCACCGCTTCGCTGAACTGCCAGATAAGCCAGATGTACTCGAAATCCTCCAGTCCCCTCACCGCTTCGGGCACCCGGTATTCGGGCTCGAAGACGATGCGTGCCGGGGTGTCGACGATGCCCGCCTGGCGCGGGATGCCGAATTTGGTGGCAAAACAGCTCTCGATATGGGCAATGGGGTGCATCGTGTGCTGTGCTTTTAGAACTGTAGGTAAGGAGCCAGCCAGTACATCAGCGAGGTGCTCAGAATCCCCAGTCCGGCTCCCGCCAGCACGTCGCTGGCCCAATGCCGGTTGTTATACATGCGCAGCAGACCCACGCCTGTCGCCACGGCATATCCCGTGATGGCGATGGCCGGATACTCCTCGCCATACTCCCGTCGCAGCATCTCCGCACCGAAGAAGGCGGTCATCGTATGCCCCGAGGGGAAGCTGGTGAACACCCCCGGATAGGGGCGCTCCCTGCCGATGGCGTATTTCAGTCCGTTGGAGAACAGCACGGTGAAGAGGGCGCTTCCCGCCCCCAGGCACACCATGTCGCGCCAGTTGTGGCGGCTCTCCAGTCCGCATGCTTTCAGCAGCACCACTGACGAGATGGGGACGTACTGCAGGACGTTCTCCGCCTCGTACCGCTTGTGGCCGTCCAGCTGCAGCCAGTCGCGCAGCTTGATGTCGATGTTGTCGTGGAGCGACGGGGAGGAGGCCACGGTAGCCCCTCCCGCCAGCAGCAGGGTGGGGGCCACGGTCTGCCCCCACGTCAGCCGGTGGTCGTAGTGACACGTCAGGCTGTCGCTGCGCTGCCCCGCTGCCGCCAAGGGCCGCAGGACCGTCGCCAGCAGCAGCACGCTGAGCAGCGTGGTGTGTATATGGCTTTTCGTCATTTGCATGTCAGTACTCCGTTGTTCAGCTGCGGCACCACGGGACAGGTGTTGCACTTGAAGGCGAAGAGGATGTCTGCCTCGGCGCCGAAGCCTATCAGCCGCTGCACATGGCTGGCGTGGCGCAGGCTGTAGGTGTGGGGGTCGCCCTGGCAGGCGTCCCACAGGGCCATGGCCATTGCCACGGCGTCGTGGTGGCTCGTGTATAGGCCGCTGGCCAGCAGCCGCCGGCAGAGGGCGCCGGAAAAGAGGGTGTCCTCAATCGAGAAGTCGTTCTTCCACCCGCTGCAGAGGATCACCAGGTCCTGGGGCTGGGCGAGCAGCCGCTCCGAGAGGGCGTTGATATTGGCGAAACAGCCCACCAGCGTGCGGTCGGCGTCGCCGCCGCGCAGGATGGAGACAGTGCCGTTGGTGGTGCTGTAGGCGATGCGTTTGCCATGGAGGTCGGTGGACATATATTCCGTGGGGGAGTTGCCATACTCGGCGTCGCCGATTTTCCTGCCTCCGCGCTCGGCGGCCCGCAGGTAGCCCTGTGCGCGGTAGGGTTCCAGAGCTTCGAGGCTGTCAAGGGGCACGATGCACTCCGCGCCCGCCTGGAAAGCGGCGCAGATGGCCGTGGTGGCCCTCAGCACGTCGACGGCCACGGTGGTATGCCCCTGCTTGAGGGTGCGCCACTCGTAGAGGGCGGGGGTCAGCGAAAGCTCAATCTGTGAAACACTCATTTCCAAAAGCGTCTTCTGAGTAGTCCGAACGTTCGATGCTGCCGTCGGGGTTGATGGTGAAGCTGTAGAACACGGGGTTCGACGAGATGTAGCGGTCGTGCTGGAAATGCCAGCGGCTGATGCTTGTGGGCAGGTTGCGCAGGGCAAAGTCGCTCATCTGCTCCAGCAGGATGCAGCGGTGGGCGAGCTTGCTGCCCATGCCGCTCCGGTCGATGAAAGCCTGGTCTGTCGACAGCTCCACAGGCTCCCCCTTCACGTCCACAGGCTGCATCTTGTCGCCGCGCACCCAGACGTGCATCAGCTCCACGCCGCTCTTGGTGGAGCGCAGCGTGTATTCGGTGTACACCACGATCTCGTTAATCTCTGGCTGCTGCCATTTGTGGATGGCCGTGAGCAGCACGGCGTCGATGCCGTAGGAGCTGTGGAGCATGGAGATGTCGGCGTTCATCAGCTTGTTGTAGTCCAGCCCCAGCTTCTCGACGAGGATGTCGGAGGTGAGGGGGGCGGTGGCGTAATAACCCTGGCTCGACAGGGGGTAGGAGAGGGTCTGCCGCATATAGTGTGCCGCGGCGGAAAGCTCGTCGTTCAGCACCCTGTCCTGAGTGGTCTTCACCATCGGACGCTTGGCGTTGTCCTGCACGGGTGCCACGAGGATGGTCACGGGCTTCTCGCGGTACAGTTCGTTGTAGGTGGTCACCTTCTTCTCGCTCTTGCACGACACGGCAAGCAGCAGGGCGACCAGAGGCAGTAGGTATTTGATTCTCGGCATGGCGGTGTATGGGCTATTGGTTCTCTAATTGTTTAGCGGCGCGAGCGATGCTGTCCTGCATTGCCTTCTCGGCGGCCTTGGCCTGCCGTTCGGCCTCGCGTTGTGCCTTCAGGGCTTCGCGTTCGGCCTCGCGTTGTGCCTTCAGGGCTTCGCGTTCGGCCTTCTGTGCCTCGCGTTGAGCCTCGCGCAGGGCTTTCTGCTCCTCGCGTTGTGCTTCGCGCTGTGCCTTCTGCGCCTCGCGTTCAGCCTCGCGTTGCGCCTGGAGGGCCTTCTCGCGTTCCTGGCGTTCCTGTTCGCGAGCCTGCTTGGTCTGTTGTGCCTGTCGCTCGCGCTCCTGGCGTGCCTGTTCGCGGGCTTGCTTGTTCAGCAGCTGCTGCCGCTCGCGCTCCTCGCGGGCCTGCTCCTTCATCATCTGCTTGAAAGCGGGGTCGTCGGCCTGCTGTTGTCGCAGTGCCTCCTCCTCGGGGGTGTAGTGGACGGTGATGGTGTCCAGCGTGCGGAGGTCGATGGCCGAGGTGTCCACGCGGTTGTCGCCGCGCTGGTTGGGGGTGAGGGCCTGCTTCAGCTGGTCGACGTAGGGCGAGCTGTTTGGGAAGAGCATCTTCTCGTTGTTGAACATGATGTTGGCCTGTTCCAAGCATCCCAGTCTGGCCAGGGCGACGCCGTAGTCGGCATACTGGCCGGGGTAGGGGGCCTGCTCCTTGAGGTTGCGGTTGATGGCCTCGGCATAGGCCTTGGCCACAGCCAGCAGCTTGGCCTCAGTGGGTTTGTGCTGATAGGACATCAACGTAGAGGGCACGTCGACCATGGTGCCCTGGTTGATGCAAGCGGCCAGCGTCAGGCATCCCGCCATCAAAGCCGCAAGAGTGGTAGAATAGTGTCTTTTCATCGTTCTGCAGTCAAAAAAAGAAAACGGCAACGTCATAAGCCGGGTTCTGTCACCGCCGAGTCCGGCGGTCTCTATCATCAATCTACTGCCGTCGTTGCCGACGGCCTCTATCAACCTACCCCCCGGCAAAGGGCGAGCCAGCCCTGTGCTGCCGGTATATTTGGTCTTTCAACCCATAAGGTTTGCCATCAGGCGGCATCGCTGCCGTCCGTCGTGGGCTCTTACCCCGCGCTTGCACCCTTGCCGGACGGAAGGCCCGGCGGTTTATCTTTCTGTGGCACTCGCTGTCGTCAGGGTGCTTTCCTCCCTGCCGCCTTCCCGTTAGGAAGTATGGTGGCTCGTGTTGCCCGGACTTTCCTCCCGTCCCTGCCCCTTGGGGGCGTGGACCGGCGATAGAGTCGGTTGCCGTTATTCTGTCAATGTGCTCTCAGTGTGCTGTCGTTGTATGCTGTCAATCTGTTTTTTGTTGTGCCGTCATGTGGGCATGACGGGTGGCGACGGTCCCGCCGACGAGTGGGAGTGCAGTCCCTCGGGTCGTGGGAGGTTGCCGGTTAGAATTTGCAAAAATACGAAAAAAAACCGATTCAGCAACTTTTTTTCACAAAAGTGCCCCTGTGGCGGTCCTGTGGCGTCCCCATGTGTCAGCGCAGCAGCACCACGCTCCCTGTCTTCCGTTTCGGCACCGTGGGAGCTGCCGGCGTGGTGTAGCTGATCACGTAGAGGTAAGTCCCCTGGGGGCAGGGAGCCCCCTTGTGGGTGCCGTCCCAGCGTTCCGAGGGGTCCCTGCTGCCGAACACCAGGGTCCCCTGGCGGCTATACACCCGCAGCTCGTAGTCCACCGTCGCGCCCCGCACCCCGAAGCGGCTGTTCTCCTCCTCCCTGCCCTTGGGCGAGAAGACATTCGGCACATACAGCTCCTCGTGCCTGAAGGGGGTGCACCGCGTCGTGCTGTCGGTGCAGCCCTCCGTGGCCACGGCCAGGGTGATGCGCACGGAGTCCTCCGTCAGGTCGGCGCGGTAGGTGATGGCGGGCGTGGTGTCGTAAGGATGGGCGTTCACGTACCACTGCCGTCGGTGAGGGCCGTGGGAGATGTCCGCTGCAGTGAGCGTGGGGGCCTCCTCAGTCAGGAAGTCGGCGCTCAGCGCCATCGCAGCCCGCGGACGTGGTGCCACATGCAGGCGGACCACCGTAATGCTGTCGCAGCCCGCTGTGGTAGTGAGGCTGTCCATCAGCGTCGTGTCGGCGGTGTAGGTGCTGCCCTCCCATTGTAAGCTGTCGCAGCCCGTCACCAGCGTGTCGCTGTGGTAGGAAGGCGACAGCGAGAGGTGCAGGACGGCCATACTGTCGCACAGCCATTGGTTGAGCAGCCGAGCCGTGTCCACGGCTGAGGTGGAGTACAGCCTGCCGTTCGCCGCCCAGCGGAAAGTGTCACACGCCGTGTGCCACTCCGCCCCCCAGCTGCTGTAGTGCAGCACCAGGTGCAGCGTGTCAGTGCCGGGACACCCCTCGCCATTGGTGTAGTCGTAGGTATACGTGCCGCTCTCGATGTAGACCACATCGTGCCAGACGTATTGGTCGCAAGCATCCTGAAGGAAGACGTCGTGGGTGCTGTGGTTGATAGTCAGGTGCAGGGTGTCGACATCTGTGCAAGGTGAGCCAGGCAGCGTATGGTCGAAAGTGTACGTCCCCGATGCTGTATAAGATATGCTGTTCCAAGAGTATTCATCGCAGGCAGTCACATTGTATGTGGAGTCATCGTGCTGGGAGATGGAGAGGTGTAAGGTGTCTGTACTAGGGCAATTATCATCGTTTGTATAGTCGTAAGTGTAGTTGCCACTCTCGTTGTAGTTTACATCGTGCCATGTGTATTGTTTGCAGGCATCCTGATGAAAAGAGTTGTGTGTGCTGTTATTGATTGTTAAGTGGAGTGTGTCAACATTGGTGCAGGGTGAGCCCGGCAGCGTATGGTCGAAAGTGTACGTCCCTGATGCTGTATAACCTGTGCCATTCCAAGTGTATTCATCGCAGTAAGTCACATGGTATGTGGTGTCATCATGCTGACTGATGTTGAGGTGTAGTGTATCTGTGCTTGGGCAATTATCATCGTTTGTATAGTCGTAAGCGTAGGTTCCACTCTCGTTATAGATTACGTTATGCCATGTGTATTGCTCGCAAGCATCCTGGTGATAGGAGTTGTGTGTGCTGTTATTAATTGTGAGGTGAAGAGTGTCGATGTTGGTGCAAGTTGAACCCTGCTGAGTATGGTCAAAAGTATATGTTCCAGATGTTGTATATGTTGAGCCATTCCAAGAGTATTCATCGCAGGCTGTCACGTAGTATGCGGTGTCATCGTGTTGGGAGATTGTGAGGAGCAGGGTGTCAGTGCTGAGGCATCCATCGTTATTTGTATAGTCATAGGTGTATGTGCCACTTTGAGTATAGTTGACATCGTGCCATGAGTATTGTTCGCAAGCATCCTGATGATAGGAGTTGTGGGAGCTGTTATTGATTGTGAGGTAGAGGGTGTCAATGTTGGTGCAGGGTGAGCTCGGCTGAGAATGGTCGAAGGTATATGTTCCGGTTGATGTATATGTTGTGCCATTCCAGGAGTATCCATCGCAAGCAGTCACATAGTAAGTGGTGTCGTAATGCTGTGAGATAGTGATGTGCAAGGTGTCTGTGCTCGGGCATCCATCGTCGTTTGTATAGTCATATGTATATGTGCCGCTTTGAGTGTAGTTGACATTGTGCCATGTATATTGTTCGCAAGCATCCTGATGATAGGTGTTGTAGGTGCTGTGATTGATTGTGAGGTGAAGCGTGTCAACGTTAGTGCAAGTTGACCCTTGTTGTGTATGGTCAAATGTATATGTTCCTGTTGTTGTATAGGATGTGCCATACCAAGTGTATTCATCGCAGTCAGTCACATAGAAAGCGGTGTCGTCATGCTGTGAGATAGTGAGGTGCAGTGTGTCAGTGCTGAGGCATCCATCATCGTTTGTATAGTCGTAAGTATAAGAACCGCTTTGTGTGTAGTTGACATCGTGCCATGTATATTGTTCGCAAGCATCCTGATGATAGGTGTTGTGGGTGCTGTTATTAATTATGAGGTGGAGGGTGTCAACGTTAGTGCAAGTTGACCCCTGCAGTGTGTGGTCAAATATATATGTTCCGGTTGTTGTATAGGATGTGCCATTCCAAGTATACTCATCGCAGGCTGCCACGTAGTATGCAGTGTCGTCGTGCTGACTGATGTTGAGGTGGAGGGTGTCCGAGCTAGGACAGCCATCATAGTTTGTATAGTCGTAGGTGTAAGTTCCGCTCAAGTCGTAGTTTACATCGTGCCAAGTGTATTGCTCACAGGCATCTTGGTGATAGGCGTTGTGTGTGCTGTTATTGATTGTGAGGTAGAGTGTGTCGACATTTGTGCAGGGGGCGCCTTGCTGACTATGGTCAAATGTATATGTTCCGGATGCAGTATAGGCTGTGCCGTTCCATGTGTACTCGTCACAAGTTGTCACATAGTAAGCAGTGTCGTCATGCTGATTGATGTTGAGGTGGAGAGTATCTGTACTGGGGCAGCCATTGATGTTAGTATAGTCGTAGGTGTAGGTGCCGCTCTCATTGTAGTCGACATCATGCCAAGTGTATTGCTCACAGGCATCTTGGTGATAGGAGTTGTGAGTGCTGTTATTGATTGTGAGGTAGAGTGTGTCGATATTTGTGCAGGGGGCGTCTTGCTGACTATGGTCAAATGTATATGTTCCGGATGCAGTATAGGCTGTACCGTTCCATGTGTACTCATCACAAGTTGTCACATAGTAAGCAGTGTCGTCATGCTGATTGATGTTGAGGTGAAGAGTATCTGTACTGGGGCAGCCATTGATGTTAGTATAGTCGTAAGTGTAGGTGCCGCACTCATTGTATACGACATCATGCCAAGTGTATTGCTCACAGGCATCTTGGTGATAGGAATTGTGCGATCCGTAGTTAATTGTCAGGTAGAGGGTGTCGATGTTGGTGCAAGGTGAGCCCGGCTGAGAATGGTCGAAAGTATATGTACCAGAAGTTGTGAGTGTCGTACCATTCCAAGTATATTCATCGCATGCCGTCACATAGTATGCGGTGTCATCTTGTTGGGAGATTGTGAGGTACAGGGTATCAGTGCTCGGGCAATCATCGTTGTTTGTATAATCATAGGTGTAGGTACCACTCTCGTTGTAGTTTACATCATGCCATGTGTATCGCTCGCAAGCATTCTGGTGATAAGAGTTGTGGGAGCTGTTATTGATTGTTAGGTGGAGTGTGTCAACGTTTGTGCAAGGTGACCCCTGCTGTGTGTGGTCAAATGGATATGTTCCGGATGATGTATATGTAGTGCCGTTCCATGTGTACTCATCGCAGGCGGTTATGTGGTAGGTTGTGTCGTCATGCTGGGTAATTGTGAGATGAAGGGTATCCGAACTTGGGCAATTCTCGTTGTTTGTATAGTTGAATGTGTAAGTACCACTTTGGGTATAGTTGATTTCGTGCCAAGAGATTTGTTCACAGGCATCTTGATAGTATGAGTTATGCGAGCCGTAGTTAATTGTTAGGTAGAGGGTGTCAATGTTGGTGCAAGTTGAACCCTGCTGTGTTTGGTCGAATGTGTATGTCCCGGATGTTGTATATGATGTGCCATTCCATGTGTATTCATCACAGGCAGTTACATAGTAAGTGGTGTCGTTGTGCTGACTGATGTTGAGGTGGAGGGTGTCCGAGCACGGACACCCTTCGATATTTGTATAGTTGTATATGTAAGTTCCGCTTTCGTTGTAGTTGATATCATGCCATGTGTATTGCTCACAGGCATCTAGGTGATAGGAGTTATGTGTGCCGAAGTTAATTGTTAGGTAGAGGGTGTCAACGTTGGTGCAGGGTGAGCCCGGATGAGAATGGTCGAAAATGTATATTCCTGATGCTGAATATATTGTGCCATTCCATAAGTATTGGTCGCATGCTGTTACGTAGTATGCAGTGTCATCGTGCTGTGATATAGTGAGGAGTAAAGTGTCTGTGCTGGGGCATCCATCATCGTTTGTATAATCGTATGTGTAAGTACCACTTTGGGTATAGTTGATTTCGTGCCAAGAGAATTGTTCACAGGCATCTTGATAGTATGAGTTATGCGAGCCGTAGTTAATTGTTAGGTAGAGGGTGTCGATGTTGGTGCAGTGTGAGCCTGGCTGTGTGTGGTCAAATGTATATGCCCCGGATGCAGTATAGGCTGTGCCGTTCCATGTGTATTCATCGCAGGCGGTTATGTGGTAGGTTGTGTCGTCGTGCTGGGCAATGGTGAGGTGCAGAGTGTCGGTGCTGGGGCATCCTTCGTTGTTTGTATAGATGTAGGTGTAGGTGCCATCGTGGGTGTATGTGCTGTCGTGCCAGGTGTATTGCTCGCATGCGTTCTCGCTGTATGATTGGTGGGTGCCCAGGTGGATGATGGCATGCAGGGAATAGATGGTGTCCCATAGGATGGGGTTATGAGTTGTATCAAGGTAGTCTCCGGAGAGGGTGATGGTGTAGCCGCGCCAGGGGTAACGGTCGCAGGCGGTGACGGTGTCGGGGATGAGTATGTCGGGCATGGGTTGTATGGCACCTATGCTGGTACTGTCAACTCGTCGCAGCGAGCCTATCTGGTCAAGGCTGTCGAGGATGGGGGCATAGGCGAGGAGGGTGCCGGTGCGGTTGTCGCGCCATCCGGCGGAGCAGAGTCGGGCGGTGGTGGAGAGACCGGTGTTGTGTGCGGTGCGGATGCCGCCAGTGGCGGAGACACTGGTGGCGAGGGGCGGGAAGAGGGTGTGGGGGACGCCGTTCACCGCTATGACAGCGGGGATGGGCAGGCCATATGTGTCGGCATGCAGTTGGGAGAGGGTGACGAGGGCGTTGCCATCGGCGTTGTCGAGATTGGCGGGGATGGCAGCCCATGCGTTGCCATAGGCTGATGCCGTTGCATTGCGGTGGATGTAGAGGTCGTTGGGCACCGTGTCGCCGAGGTTGCCATCGAAGAGGTTGTTGACGAGCTGTATGTCGCCGCCAAGGCAGGCTATCGCTCCGCCCAGGCCGTAGGCCCCAAAGTTGCAGACGAAGGTGCTGTTGAGTATCGTGCTGGTGCCGCTGGCGTTGTGGAAGAAGAGGGCTCCGCCCATGTCGGTCTGGTTGTGGTAGAAGGTGCAGTTGTTGGTGATGTGGCGAGTCTTCCCTTCCTGACAGAAGGCACCGCCGAGCCCCTGACGGGCATAGTTGCCGACGAAGGAGCTCTGGCTGAGGGTGACCCGGAGGGAGGTGTCGGCACCGGTGCTGTAGACGGCACCCCCTTTGCCGTCGGCGGAGTCGGCACGGAAGAGGCAGTTGACGATATGTAGGGTGCTGCTGTTGGTGTAGACGGCACCACCCGAAGAAAAACGCCCGACGATAGTGTATGCACTATTGGTATCAAATTGGGTGTTTGTTATTGTAACCTGACTGGTGTTGATAGATAATGCTCCCCCGTTAATAGTGATTTCATTTAAACCATTGGTGTCGATATAGGCGTGATTGTCGGCGAAGAGGCAGCTGTCGATGCGGCACAGGGAGGTCTCGATTTTGACGGCCCCGCCATAGCAATGGGCGTGGGCACGGGTGGCGACGGTGTTGTGACGGAAGCGCGTATGAGCGATGGTCGAGGTGTCGCAGCCCGACATGCAGATGGCGCCACCATTCAAGGAGTGGTTGCCGGTGAACAGGCAGTCGGTGATAATGACCCGCGAGAGGTTGGGCGGGTCGCTTCCGCAGTAGACGGCTCCGCCGCTGTGGGAGGCCTGGCAGCCGCTCAGGGTGCAGTGGCGCAGGGTGAGGAGGGTCTGATAGCAGAGGATGGCTCCGCCCGGCCCAAGGGCATAGCCGCCCGAGATGTTGAGGCTGTCGAGGGTGAGGGTGGCGTTTTGGGCGGTGAAGAGCTTGTGGGTGCCGCTGCCGGCGATGGTGACGATACCGCCTCCGTGGCCGCGGTTGCGGCCGTTGATGGTGCAGACTGCATTCACGATGGCGGGGAGGGTGTCGGCGAGAAGGATGACGGGAGCACTCTGGCTGAGGTTGAAGGTGACCGTGGCAGGGGCGCCGCTGGCGACGACATGGCGCAGGGCTTCGCGCAACGAGACGACCCCGTCGTCGGGGTCGACAGTGTCCAGCAGGGTGGTGACAACAACAGGACTGTCCCCCTCGGGCGGGTTGCAGGCGGAGGGAGTTGAGGCGTTGGCGGGCGTTGCAATGAGGAGGAGCAGCTGGAGGAGCAAGGCCCAGAGGGGTTGTGCCGGGCGTTTCATGCCTAGGAGGGTCAGTAGGTCTTACTCCACACTTCGTCGATATAAGAGCCGCCAAAGTCGATGAAGACCCTCACCTCGATGGGGCCCTGGGCAGGGTCGGAGGAGCCGTCGAGCAGGGCATCGGCCATGCTGGCGAGCTTGAGGGTGATGGACCGCACGTCGCGCGGCGTGGTGTGCAGCGCCCGCACGGTGTTGTCGTTGACACGCTCGTAATAGCCAAAGAAGGTCTGCTGGAAGGCCCGCTCGATGTCGGTGACGGTGAGGTGCTTCTCCGCGACGGGCGCGTAGAGCTGCCAGTAGACGGTGCAGTCGATGGTGTCGTCTTTCTTACACCCGACAAGGGTCAGCAGGCTTAGGGCAATCAGTATGCATAATGTCCGTTTCATGGGCTTGGGCTTGGGCTTTGGGACGGTGGTACGGCTACGGGTGGCACTCACCCTTCTGGGTTGAGCTGCTCTTTGCGGCTCCAGTGCTCCATGAAGTCGGCATAGTTGCGTTTGAGGAGGTTGGGGGTGTCGAGGTTGTAGGGACAACGGCTGCGGCACTGCCCACAGCCCAGACACTTGGTGGTCTGCTGCATCTTGTCGTAGAACTCGTCGGTGAGGTAGACGTTGTAGGGGGCGCGGCGCAGGAAGAGGTACATGCGGTTGCAGCTCTCGATCTCGATGCCGGCAGGACAGGGCTGGCAGTAGCCACAGCCGCGGCAGAAGTCGCCACAGAGCTCCTGGCGGTCGCGCTCGATGCGGGCACGCATCTCGTCGGTGAGGACGGGCGGGTTGTTCTGGAAGGAGATGAACTCGTCGAGCTCTCTCTCGCGCTGGATGCCCCAGATGGGTTCGACATAATCGAACTGGGCCAGGTAGGCGTAGGCCGTGGCGGCATGGTTGATGAGGCCTCCGGCTAACCCTTTCATAGCGATGAAGCCCATGTCGTGACGATGGCATTTCTCCGCCAGGGCCAGCTCGTCGTCGCTGGCAAGATAGGAGAAGGGGAACTGCAGGGTCTCGTATAAGCCACTGTCGATGGCTTCGTGCGCCACCGCCATGCGGTGGTTGGTGATGCCGATGTGCCGCACTTTGCCCTGCCGCTGCGCTTCGAGCATGGCTTCGTAGAGGCCGGTGCCGTCGCCGGGCTTGGGACAGAAGGCGGGGTTGTGGAACTGGTAGAGGTCGATGTAGTCGGTGCGCAGCAGGCGCAGGCTGGTCTCTAACTGGCTCCAGAAGTCTTCCACACGCGTGGCACCGGTCTTGGTGCTGATGATGACTTTGTCGCGCCGGTCGGCAAAGGCCGCCCCTAGCTTCTCTTCACTGTCGGTGTAGAAGCGCGCGGTGTCGAAGTAGTACATTCCGTTGTCAAGGGCTTTGTGCAACAGGTGCACGGTCTCAGCAAGGGTGATGCGCTGGATGGGGAGGGCCCCAAAGCCGTTCTTGGGGACTATTAGCTCCGATTTTCCTAATCTTACTGTGGTCATTTTCTTTTTTTGGGGGGGGCTTTTTTTTTCTAGTTTTTTCTAGTTTTTCTAGATTTTCTAGATTTTCTAGATTTTATAGATATTATAGATTTTATAGTTTCTTGTTGTTCTTTTTCCTCTTTTTCAGTTTTCAATTCCCTTCTTTATTCTTCGTTTTTGCCGCAGCAGTTTTTGTATTTCTTGCCGCTGCCGCAGGGACAGGGGTCGTTGCGGCCTACTTTCTTCTCGACATGCACGGGCTGGGGCTTGGGACGCTCGCCGGTCTGCTGGCGGGCGGCTTGGTCCATGGCGCGCTGGGTGTCGGTGGCGGCACTGTCGTGGCTGGCTTTCAGATTGCGGTTGTCGCGCTTGGGCTGACGGGCTTCCTTCATGTCCTCGTCTTCCTTAACGGGCAGGCTGGCACGGATGAGGAAGGAGGAGATCTCGCGGTTGATTTCGAGCAGCATCTTCTCGAAGAGGTTGAAGCTCTCGAATTTGTAGATCAACAGGGGGTCTTTCTGCTCGTAGCTGGCGTTCTGGACGCTGGTCTTCAGCTCGTCGAGTTCGCGCAGGTGGTCTTTCCAGAGGTCGTCGATGATGGCCAGGGTGATGCCCTTCTCGATGCTCAGCTGCACCTCGCGGCCTTTGTTCTCGTAGGACTTCTTGACGGGGGTGACGACGTTGAGGGTCTTCTTGCCGTCGGTGATGGGGAAGGCGACATTGATATAGCGGGTGTTCTCGTAGATGCGCTTGATGAAGGGGTAGGCGAGTTCGGTGATGCGCTGCATGCGCTCTTTGTAGGTGCTGTAGACCATGTCGTAGAGCTTCTGCACGGCGTAGTCGTGGCGGGCGTTGAAGAGCTGCCGCTCGGTGAAGGGGACCTCGATGGCGAAGACGCGGATCATCTCCATCTTGAAGCCTTCCCAGTCGTGGCTCTGGAGGGCGTCGTCGTAGATGAGGGTGCAGGTGTCGTAGAACATGTTGCTGATGTCGATGCTGAGGCGGTCGCCATAGAGGGCGTTGCGGCGCTTGTTGTAGATGACGGTGCGCTGGTTGTTCATGACGTCGTCGTATTCGAGCAGGCGCTTACGCATGCCGAAGTTGTTCTCCTCGACTTTCTTCTGTGCTTTCTCGATCTGCTTGGTGATCATGGAGTGCTGGATGACCTCGCCCTCCTGCAGACCCATGCGGTCCATGACGCTGGCGATACGCTCGGAGCCGAAGATGCGCATGAGGTCGTCCTCGAGGGAGACGAAGAAGAGGCTGCTGCCGGGGTCGCCCTGACGGCCGGCACGACCGCGCAGCTGGCGGTCGACACGACGGCTCTCGTGGCGCTCGGTGCCGATGATGGCGAGACCGCCGGCTTCGCGCACGCCGCCCTTGAGCTTGATGTCGGTACCACGGCCTGCCATGTTGGTGGCGATGGTGACGTGGCCGGGTTCGCCGGCATGGGCCACAATCTCGGCCTCCTTCTGGTGCAGCTTGGCGTTGAGGACGCTGTGCTCGATGCGTTTCATCTTGAGCATTTTGCTCAGCAGCTCGGAGGTCTCGACGCTGGTGGTACCCACAAGGACGGGACGGCCGATGCCGATGAGGCGCTCAACCTCGTCGATGACGGCTTTGTATTTCTCGCGCTTGGTCTTGTAGATCATGTCGTCCATGTCGATACGGGCGATGGGACGGTTGGTGGGGATGACCACGACGTCAAGTTTGTAGATGTCCCAGAACTCACCTGCCTCGGTCTCGGCGGTACCGGTCATGCCAGCGAGTTTCTTGTACATGCGGAAGTAGTTCTGCAGGGTGATGGTGGCGTAGGTCTGGGTGGCGGCTTCGACCTTGGCGTTCTCCTTGGCCTCGACAGCCTGGTGGAGACCGTCGCTCCAGCGGCGGCCTTCCATGATACGGCCGGTCTGCTCGTCGACAATCTTGACCTGACGGTTCTCGTCGACGATGTAGTCGATGTCCTTCTCGAAGAGGGTGTAGGCCTTGAGGAGCTGGTCGACGGTGTGGACGCGGTCGCTCTGGATGGCGAAGTCGCTGAAGATTTTCTCTTTCTTGGCGGCTTTTTCCTCGGGGGTGAGGTGCTCGTGCTCAAGCTCAGCAAGCATGCTGCCGATGTCGGGCAGCTGGTAGAAGTTGCGGTCCTCGCCGAGGCCGGTGAGGAAGTCCATGCCCTTCTCGGTGAGCTCGACGGTGCGGTTCTTCTCGTCGATGGTGAAGTAGAGGTCGTCGTCGATGATGTGCATGTATTTGTTCTGCTCCTGCATGTAGAAGTTCTCGGTGCGCTGGAGGATGGCCTTCATGCCGGTCTCGCTGAGGAACTTGATGAGGGCTTTGCTCTTGGGCAGACCGCGGTAGGCGCGGAGCAGCAGCTTGGCAGGCTCCTCCTCGGGCTTGGGGTCGGGGTTGGAGGCCAGTCCGTTCTTGGCGTCGGCGAGCACTTTGGTGACGAGGTTCTTCTGGGCGTTGTAGAGCTTCTCGATAACGGGCTTGAAGCGGTCGAACTCTTGGTCCTCGTCGTCCTTGCCGGTGGGGCCGCTGATGATGAGGGGGGTACGGGCGTCGTCGATGAGCACGGAGTCGACCTCGTCGACGATGGCGTAGTTGTGGCCGCGCTGCACCAGCTCCTCGGGGTTGCGGCTCATGTTGTCGCGCAGGTAGTCGAAGCCGAACTCGTTGTTGGTGCCGTAGGTGATGTCGGCGCGGTAGGCGGCTTTACGCTCCTCGCTGTGGGGCTCGTGCTTGTCGATGCAGTCGACCTTCAGGCCGTGGAACTCGAAGAGCATGCCCATCCACTCGGAGTCGCGCTTGGCGAGGTAGTCGTTGACGGTGACGACGTGGACACCCTTGCCGGGCAGGGCGTTGAGGTAAACGGGCAGGGTGGCCACGAGGGTCTTACCCTCGCCGGTGGCCATCTCGGCGATTTTGCCGCTGTGGAGCACCACGCCGCCGATGAGCTGCACGTCGTAGTGGACCATGTCCCAGGTGATCATGTTGCCGCCAGCCATCCACTGGTTCTTGAAGACGGCCTTGTCCTGACCGTCGGGGCCGGTGACGATGTTGACGTTGTCGCGCTTCACGGCGAGCTCGCGGTCGTGGTCGGTGGCGGTGACGACGACTTCGCTGTTTTCGGCAAAGCGGCGAGCGGTCTCCTTCACCACGCTGAAGGCCTCGGGGAGAATCTCGTTCAACACTTTCTGTGTCTTGTCGTACGACTCCTTCTCCAGCTTGTCGATGCGTTTGTAGAGCTCCTCTTTCTCGGCCACGGGCATGTCGTATTCCTCTTCGATGCGCTGGCGCAGGGAGGCAAGCTCGTTCTCCTCGGCTTCCACCTCTTTGCGGATGCGCTCCTTGAACTCGATGGTCTTGGCACGCAGCTGGTCGTTGTCCAGTTTCTGAATCTCGGGATAAATCTTTAGTGTGGCATCGAGGAAGGGTTTCACCTCCTTCAAGTCGCGGTCGGACTTGGTGCCAAACAGTTTGGATAGAAAGTTTGCCATTATCTTGTTTTCTTTTTTTGCTATATTTTTGTATTACAATATCTTTTAAGGTCTCGACACACGAAACCGAATTTGCAAAGATACATAAAATTTTCCACAAACGAAAGTGTGCTGTTCCCCTTTAACGTTATTTGTAAAAAGTTGGAGCGAGGCAGGGGTGGACAGAGAAGGTGGGTGGTGGGCTGATAAGGCGCAGAAAGGTGTTGCGTCTCTTGGTGGCGAAGCCTCTAAAACCCAAATCAGTCAATCGTGAACCGAAAACTCCCACGGAGTGATTGAGGACCGATTCGGGATAAAGAGGGCGGGTGCGAGAGACCGTAGCCTTTCGCACCCGCCGGTGTAGTGTCGATATAGGACGAGGGATTATTGGTTGCACTCGTCGACAGACTCTTTGATGAGCTGGAAGGTGGCTTCGATGTCGTTGTCGAGACCCATGCTGAAGCGGATGAGGCCTTCGCTCATGCCCATCTCCTTCTGGATGTCTTCGGGCACTTCGGAGCTGGTGCTCTTGCCGCTGTTGCTGAAGAGGGTCTTGAAGTAGCCGAGGCTGACGGCGAGGTAGCCGACGCCCTTGCGCTGCATGATTTCCATGATGCGGCTGGCCTTCTCGGCAGTGCCCATGTCGATGCTGATCATGCCGCCGTAGCCGAAGCCTTCATTGCACATGCTGTTGAAGAGCTCGTAGTCGGGGTGCTCGGGCAGGCCGGGGTAGTTGTATTTGAATCCCACCTCTTTGAAACGCTTGGCGAGGTACATGGCGTTCTCGCCGTGTTTCTTCATGCGGATGTGGAGGGTGTGGAGGTTCTTGTTGATGGAGGCGGAGCGCATGGGGTCGAGCACGGGGCCGAGGAGCATGCAGGTGCCGGTGTTGACGTCGATGAGGCTGTTGATGTATTCAGCGGAGCCGCAGATGGCGCCGGCCACACAGTCGTTGGTGCCGTTGACGTACTTGGTCATGGAGTAGACGGTGACGTCGGCGCCCAGCTGGCAGGGGCTGAAAATCATCGGGGTGAAGGTGTTGTCGACGATGAGCTTGGCACCGGCGGCATGGGCCATCTTGCTCAGCTCGGGGATGTTGGCGATGCGGAGCAGGGGGTTGTTCATGGTCTCGGTGTAGACGACCTTGGTGTTGGGGTGCTCGGCGAGGGCTTTCTTCACAGCGTTGAGGTCCTGCATGTTGACGAAGGTGGTCTCAACGTTGAATTTCTTGAGGTAGTTGGCCATGAAGGCGAAGGTGCCGCCGTAGGTGGTCATGGAGCTGACGATATGGTCGCCGGCTTTGACTTCGTGGATGAGGGCGGAGGTGATTGCAGCAAGGCCGGAACCGGTGACCCAAGCGGCCTCGGTGCCTTCCATGGCTGCGAGGGACTGGCAGAGGGCGAGGTTGGAGGGGTTCCAGTGACGGCTGTAGAGGAAGAAGCCTTCGGTTTCGCCGTGGAAGGTCTCGGTCATGAGGTGTGCCTCGGGGAAGGTGAAGGTTGCACTGTCGCAGATGGCGGGGTTCACGCCGCGGTTGGCATCGCGGCCGTCAACACGCTGGATGGCTGTTGCGGGATCGAATTTTTTCATGATAATTTTATTGTTTTAAGTTGTTTGTTTTTGTTGGCTTTTTTGGAGGGTCGGACTTGTCGGACTTGTCGGACGGGTCCGACCTTTTATTTGTATAATAGGAATATGGCGGGGCGCTTGTGGAGGATGGGAGGGTCGGTGAGCCACAGGCGCGCCATGCGTGTGCGGATGTACTGGGTGGGCTGCAGGATGTCGCAGGCCACACAGATGCGCGTGGTGGGCATGAGGTGGGCGGCGAAGAGGTTGAGAAGCCTGTCGTTGCGGTAGGGAGCCTCGATGAAAATCTGGGTCTGGCTGTCGCGGTGGATGCGGGCTTCGAGGGTCTTGATAAGTGCCAGGATTTTGTTGCGGTCGACGGGTGGGTAGCCGTTGAAGGCGAAGTTCTGCCCGTTGAATCCGGAGGCCATGAGGGCGAGGAAGATGCTGCCAGGCCCTACGAGAGGCACCACTTCGATGCCCTGCCGGTGAGCCATGGAGGTGATGAGGTTGCCGGGGTCGGCGATGCAGGGCAGGCCGGCCTCGCTCATCAGTCCCACGTTCTGGTCTTGTGCGATGGGGTCGAGGTAGTGGACAATGTCGAGCTCGGCGGTGTGCTCGTTGAGCTCGTAGAAGGTGACATCGTCGATGGGAGTGTCGTAGCCCATGAGTTTGAGGTTGCGGCGGGCTGTACGGATATCCTCAACAATGAAATGGCGGCAAGTGTTGAGCATCTCGCGGTTGTAGGCCGGGATGGAGAGGCTGGCAGGACCTTCGCCTATGGGGACGGGGAAGAGTATGAGTTTGGCGGCCATCAGATCATCTTTAGGTATCCCACTTCTTTCTCGGTGAGCTCACGGTAGCGGCCGCGGGGAAGGTCTTTCTTGGTGAGACCGGCAAAGACTACGCGGTCCAGCTTGTGGATATTGTAGCCGAGGTGTTCGAAGATGCGGCGCACGATGCGGTTCTTGCCCGAGTGGAGCTCCACACCCACGATGCGTTTGTCGTTGGCACCCTGGACGTACTGCACGTCGTCGACGTGGATGGGACCGTCTTCAAGCTCGATGCCTTCGAGCATACGCTTCATGTCCTCGCGGGTGACGGCTTTGTCCACTTCCACCTGGTAGATTTTGTATACACCCGTGGAGGGGTGTGTGAGGCGGCGGGCAAGGTCGCCGTCGTTGGTGAAGAGGAGGAGGCCGGTGGTGTTGCGGTCGAGGCGTCCCACAGGGTAGATGCGTTCGGGGCATGCCCCGTCGATGAGCATCATGACGGTCTGCCGCTCCTGTGGGTCGTCGACGGTGGTGATGAACCCTTTGGGCTTATTGAGGAGGAAGTAGCGTTTGCGCTCGGAGCGGAGGGTCTCGCCGCCGTAGTTGACCACGTCGCCCTCATGCACCTGGAAACCCATCTCGGTGATGACTTTGCCGTTGACCGAGACACTGCCTGCAGCGATGAGTTTGTCGGCTTCGCGGCGGGAGCAGATGCCGGCGTTGGCGATGTATTTGTTGAGGCGGATGGTGCCGTCGTAAGGCTTGGGGGTTGGGGGCGGCACTTTCTCCTTGCGGACAGGAGGGTGCTTGGGACGGTTGGGGTCTTTGGCCCGCTTGGGTGGACGCGCCGGTTTGTCGGCACGGGTGGAGGCATTGGGTCTGTCGCCATCCTTGCGATAGGGACGCTTGGCGGCCGGTTTGGCATCGCCGCTTTTGTTGATACGCGGACGATGTGGGCGTTTGTTATTGTCGTTCTTTTCCATAATTCTTTAGAATCGCATTTTGTAAGGGAAACTGGCATCGAGCTCTTGCTTGTTGCGCAGCGAGGCCACTTGGTCGGCCAGGCGCAGCAGGATGTCGAGTTTCATGAATTTGAGCCAGGAGAGGGCTTTGTCGTCTTTGCGGCAGGCGAGGGCGAACATGAGGTTGGCCTCGTGGAGGTTCTGCTGCACCCATTGCCGCGCGCGAGGGTCGCCGTCGATGGCGTGGCTGAGGAGCCCCAGCCAGTGATAGTTGTGCTGAACAAGCCACTGCTCGGCCTCCACGTCGTCCTGGAGGAAGTTGCTGAAGGCGGCCAGCTCGGTGTAGCCGGCTTCGACAAGCCATTGGAAGAAGTCTTTGCTCCCTCCGATGGCCTGCTGCAGGGCCAGCAGCACACGGGGGCTGTAGGCTAACAGCCCTTTGCGGCGGTAGGGGTTGGCGGCAGTGGCGCTCATGGGTTATTGTCTTATCGTGGCACCCAGCTGGGTCTCGAGGTTTTTCTGCAGTTTTGCCATAACGGCTTCAATCTGTTTGTCGTTAAGGGTCTTGTCCTTGTCCTGCAGGATGAAGCTGACGGCATAGGATTTCATGCCCTCGGTGATGCCTTTGCCTTTGTACACGTCGAAGAGGCTGACGCGCTTGAGGAGTTTCTTCTCGGTGTTGAAGGCTACTTGCTCAATCTCGGCGAAGGTGACCTTGTTCTCGAGAATCAAGGCGAGGTCGCGGCGCACTTCGGGATACTTGGGTATTTCGGCGTAGAGCACTTCCTTGGTGGGATAGCTCTTGAGCAGGAGCGACCAGTCGATGTCGGCATGGAAGACCTCCTGTTTGCAGTCCATCTGCTTGAGGGTGTCGCGCCGTATGCGGCCCATGGTGCAGAGGACTTTGTGGCTGTCGCGGTAGACGAAGGCCAGCCCCTCGGCATAATAGTGTTGGGTGGCGGGGACGATCTGCAGGCGGGAGAAGTTGACGCGCATGCGACGCAGGATGTTCATCACCTGTGCCTTGAGGTAGTAGAAGTCGGTGGGTGTGGCGGGAATTTTCCAGTTCTCGGGCTGCATGTCGCCGGTCATGAAGAGGGCGAGGTGCTGCGTCTCGACATACTTCTTAGTGACGGCCATCTCGGCTTCGGCATCGGCGGAAAGGGCCTCGGGCGAAAGCTGGTAGGTGCGACCGAACTCGTAGAGCTTCTGGTTGTGGATTTTGTAGTTGAGGTTGCGCACGATGCACTCCATGCCGCAATAGAGGAGCGACTGCCGCATGACGTTCAGCTCCTTGCTGAGGGGATTGAGGATGTGGATGCTGCGGGCGGCGTCGAAGTCGGGGTTGTTCTCGTAGTATTCGGCCTTGGTGAGGGAGTTGTTCATGATCTCGTTGAAGCCGTTGTAGGTGAGCATGTCGCTGACGACGTTCTGCAGCTTGTTGGGGTTCGGCTTGGTGCCGAAGCTGAGGCAGCTGTTGATGCGCTCGTCGATATGGATGTTGTTGTAGCCGTAGATGCGCATGATTTCCTCCACAACGTCACACTCGCGCGTAACGTCCACTTTGCAGGAAGGGATGAGGAGTTTCATGCCCTCGGGGGTCTCGGAGACAATCTCGATGTCGAGCGAGGTGAGGGCTGTGCGGATGGCATCGAGTGGGATGCTTTGGCCGATGAGCCGGAAGACACGGTCGAAGTTGATGTCCACCTCGGCACGGGGGATGGGGGTGGGGTAGAGGTCCACCACCTCGGAAGCGACGGTGGCACCGGCCAGCTCCTGGATGAGATGCACGGCACGCTGCAGCGCCCAGCGGGTGATGTTGGGGTCGCAGCCACGCTCGTAGCGGAATGAGGCGTCGGTCTTCAGGCCGTGGCGCTTGCTGGTCTTGCGGATGCTGACGGGGTTGAAATAGGCACTCTCGAGGAATACGCGGGTGGTGTTGTGGGTCACGCCGCTCTTCTCGCCGCCGAACACACCGGCGATGCACATGCCTTCCTCCTCGTTGCAGATCATCAGGTCGCGGCGGTCAAGCTTCCGTTCCACTCCGTCGAGGGTGACGAAGGGGGTGTCCTGCGGCAGGGTGCGGACCACCACGTGGTTGCCCGTGATTTTGTCGGCATCGAAAGCATGCAGGGGCTGTCCTACTTCCATGAGGACGAAATTGGTCACATCGACCACGTTGTTGATGGGACGAATGCCCACGGTGCGCAACTTGTTCTGCAGCCACTCGGGCGAGTCGGCCACGTGGACGTTCTCGAGAGTGATGCCGGTGTAGCGTGGGCAGAGCTCAGGTTCCTCAACGGTGACGCGGATGCCGTTCTTTCCGGTGGCGTTGTTGAGGTCGGCGACCTCGGGCCACTGGATATGCTTGCCGGCCTGGTTGCGGGTGTTGAGTACGGCCACTACATCGCGGGCCACACCTATATGGCTGGTGGCGTCGCTGCGGTTGGCGGTGATGGCCACCTCGAGCGTATAGTCCTCCTCTAGATGGAAGTACTCTTTGGCGGGCATACCCACGGGAGCGTCGTCGGGGAGTACCATGATGCCAGCATGGTCCGAGCCGAGCTGAAGCTCGTCAGCGGCACACAGCATACCCTCGCTCACGGCTCCGCGCAGTTTACCTTTCTTAATCTCGTAAAACTCGGTGTCGGAGGTGTATATCTTAGTGCCTATCTGGGCGCACACCACCTTCTGGCCGGCGGCCACGTTGGGGGCGCCGCACACGATGTTGAGCGGGGTGCCGCTGCCTACGTCCACGGTGGTAAGGTGAAGGTGGTCGCTGTCGGGGTGGGGCTCGCAGGTGAGCACTTGGGCTATCACTACATGCTCCAGTCCTCCACGGATGCTTTCAACCTTCTCAACACCTTCAATCTCCAATCCACTGAAGGTGAGCAATTCGTCAAGTTCGTTCGGGGTGAGGTCGGTGTCGACATACTCACGCAGCCATTTGTACGATATCTTCATTATGATGTGTTTTTATTTTTTCAATACGTATAGTTTATATTGTTGTGTGGGCAAGGGGGTCTCGACATAGAGGTCGGAGGGTACGGCCACGCTCCCGTCGGTCAGCAGGTGGCGAGGCAGTGGCTGCTGGGGGTGGGAGAGGTCGGTTCTTTTCAGGTCGATATGCTTCTCGCGGTAGTAGTAGGCATACAGGCTCCATTCCTGCGACAGGGCAAGGGGAATGCCCACCTGCTCGCCCGTCTCCAGCAGCGGGACTATCGTCCGCATATCCTCCTGCATGGCCACATCGCGGCCTGGTTTCCCATAATTGACGGCGTTGAGGGCCACCGCTCCTGCAGCCGCCAAGAGGGTGACGACAATCAGGGCGTTCCGATACTTCCTGCTTTCGGCGCTTGTCCAGCGGGTCAGAGGCTCCTGCATGATGGCTCCCATTCCCACGGCCACAAAGGGGTATACCGTCAGGATATAGAATCCGTGCTGCTTCAGGCTGATGGCTATGGGCAGCACGCCCGAGAGGGCGAGGAGGAAACAGATCCAGAAGACCCTCCTGTCGGCCTTGGCCACACGCTTGTGGGCCTTCGCTTTCATGACACCCACCACCACTAAGGCCAAAGCCCAGAGGATGATAGTCTGTTCGAAGAAGTTCTTCACGATGGTCCAGCGACTGTCGGCAGTCGGGGCGTTGAGGTTGCCGAGCACTTGGTGCGACAGATAGGTCTCGAAGTAGGTGACCGACTCGGGGAACAGCAGTCCCGTGGCGGCAAAACAGACGGCAAAAGTGCCGAGGGCCATCAGCGTGTCCGCCACCGCCTGCAGCAGGGCGCGCCCCAGGTGCTTGTGGTTGCCCATGGCCCAATCCACCACCCACACAATCATCGGCAGGGCGAAAGGATAGAGCCCGGTGAATCCTTTGCACAGGAATGCCAGATAGAGGAACAGGCCTCCCAGCGCCGCGTGCAGCAGCCGTTTGCCACCTTCGCGGGGCAACAGACTCAGCGTAGCCGCCAGCACAAATATCGCCATTGTGCATTCCAGCATATTGTCGTGGGCGTTGCGCGACATGGCGGGAATCAGCACCCACATGAGCAGGGGTATCCATCCCGTCCGCCGTTCGTAGCCCATCCGATGCCACAGCCTCACGGTCAGCCAGGCCGTCAGCACGGTGGTGACCATGGTAAACAGCCGTGTCACCCATACGTGGGTGCCGAAAAGCTTGTAGAACAGGGCCAGCAGCCCCATCACCAGAGGCGGATGCTCGTAGAAGTCGGCATGCAGCGACGGAGAGTGCATGGGGTGCCAGAAGGTGCAAGCACCCGAGGCCATGTTGTCCGCCACATTGCCGTATATCAAGCCGTCCATGAACATACCCGTTGTCAGCAGCGAACCGCTGATCAGCATCAGGAACACCGATGCCACAAACGTGTATAGCAGACAGCTTTGTTTCATAATAGCTTATTGTCTATCAAGTCTATCTCCTCAATCAAATCTATCAACCCTGACTAATCTTTGCCCAAGTGTCTTTCAGCGAGCAGGCACGGTTGAACACCAAGTGCTCGGGGGTGCTGTCGCGGTCGGTGCAGAAATAGCCCATGCGCTCAAACTGGAAGCGCATCGGCTCTTCAATGCCGCGTTCGTTCACCACCATGCGGGCATCGGCCAAAGCGGGTTCAAGCTTGCAGCCCTGCAGCACCTTGAGCGAATCGGGGTTCAGGTTGTCGAGGAAAGTCTTGCCTTCGGGGGCCTCGTCGGGGGCCTCGGTGGCGAAGAGGCGGTCGAACATCCTGACCTCGGCGTCGACAGCGTGCTGTGCGCTCACCCAGTGGAGCGTGCCCTTCACCTTGCGGCCGTCGGGGGCGTCGCCGCCACGGGTGGCGGGGTCGTAGGTGCAATGGATGCAGGTGATGTTGCCCTCGGCGTCCTTCTCCACGCTCTGAGCCGTGACGAAGTAGGCATAGCGCAGGCGCACTTCGCGGCCCAGGCTCAGGCGGAAGAACTTCTTGGGGGCATCCTCCATAAAGTCCTCGCGCTCGATATACAGCTCGCGGCTGAAGGGTACCTGACGGGTGCCGTCGGCCTCGTTCTCGGGATTGTTCACGGCGGTGAGCATTTCCGTCTGTCCTTCGGGATAATTGTCTATCACCAGCTTCACGGGGTTCAGCACAGCCATGCGGCGCGGGGCCACCTTGTTCAAGTGGTCGCGCAGGCTGTTCTCCAGACGCACATAGTCGATGATGTTGTCGCGTTTGGCCACGCCGATGTCCTCGCAGAAGTTGCGGATGCTCTCAGGCGTGTAGCCACGGCGGCGGAAACCGCAGATGGTCGGCATACGGGGATCGTCCCAGCCGCTCACGTAGTGCTCCTTCACCAGTTGCAGCAGTTTACGCTTGCTCATCACCGTGTAGTTGATGTTCAGGCGGGCGAACTCGTACTGGTGGCTGGGGAAGATGCCCAGTTGCTCGATAAACCAGTCGTAGAGCGGGCGGTGGATGTCGAACTCCAGGGTGCAGATGCTGTGGGTGATATGCTCAATCGAGTCGCTCTGTCCGTGGGCGTAGTCGTACATGGGGTAGATGCACCATTTGTCGCCGGTGCGGTGATGGTTGGCGTGCAGTATGCGGTACATAATGGGGTCGCGCAGCTGCATGTTGGGGTGCGCCATGTCGATTTTGGCGCGCAGAACTTTTTCACCGTCGGCGAACTCGCCCTTGCGCATGCGCTCAAACAGGTCGAGGTTCTCCTCAACCGAGCGGTCTCGCCAGGGACTGTTTTTTCCTGGTTCGGTCACTGTACCGCGGCCGGCGCGGATTTCCTCCTGCGTCTGGTCGTCGACGTAGGCCAGTCCCTTCTTGATGAGGACAATGGCCCACTCATACAGCTGCTCGAAATAGTCGCTGGCGTAGTGTACACCTGCCCAGTCGAATCCCAGCCAGCGGATGTCCTGCTGGATGGAGTCTACATACTCCGTGTCCTCTTTCACAGGGTTGGTGTCGTCGAAACGGAGGTTTGTTTTGCCGCCATACTTTTTGGCGAGGCCGAAATTAAGGCATATCGACTTGGCATGGCCGATGTGCAGGTAACCGTTAGGCTCTGGCGGGAAGCGCGTCAGAATACTGTTGTAGGTGCCCTCGCGGAGCCCCTGTTCGATGATTTCTTCCAAAAAATTCAGTGACAGATTCTCTTCCATCTTTATAATGTGTTCATTTCCTATTTGTTAATAAAATGTATCCAAAATACATCAACCTACAAAGATACAAAAAAAACTTATAATATCCTTGTTTTTTTCTCACAAAAATACTGTTGGGTGACAAAAACGCCCGGTAGCGGCTGGGCAGCGTGCTGTCCGGCATGCCTTTCGGTCGGTCGTTGCTTGCTCGGCAGAATCAACTAGCAACCCCCTGTTGGCCAACAGGGGTTATGGCAGACTGGCAGTAGGTTCTGACCTTCGCCCTATGTTGTTTTCCATTTTGATTGGCTTTCCATGGGTCTTCAACTAGTCTTTATCAGTTGTACAGAAATAATAGCTAAATAATAAAGAAACAAAATAGAAAATATATAACGAAGGAACTGCGGCTGGAAGATGGTTTCGGGCAGGGGACATGACTCGGGGTCGGGGCAAAAAGAAACGTGCATCTCCGGATGGAAATGCACGTTTCTTCCGCCCATGCGGAGGGCTAGTTTCAATTGTCAAAAGGTATAGCCGAGACCCAGATACACGCCCGAGGTGGTGGTTTTTGCGTGCTCGTGGGCGTCGATGTTGAGAATGCCCATGACATATCCGCCGAAAATGCGGATGTGGCGCACATTCAGTGCGAGGCCGAAGGTGGCCTGCACATTGAGCCGCTTGAGGAGTACGGGGTCGGCATACCAGTCTCTCTTGCCGAATTCACCGACGAGGGAGTTGGTATAGGTTGATGAGCCCATTACGGCATACGACACCAGCGGTCCGCCGTAGAAGGAGAAGCGGGAATAGTCGCTGAAGGGGATGCCGAAATGAAGCAGCACAGGGACGTCGACCACGACCTGCATTTCTTTGGCTGAAGAGGGCAGCATGGCCATGGTGAACTGGTAGTTGCGCGTGTTGTAGCGGCCGTTCACTCCGGCGGTGACGCCGAAGTTATCAGAAAAGTTCAGGGTGTAGGTGACGCCAAGGTACACTCCCTGCATGTCGCCTTGCACGATTTTGGGAGGGTTGTTCAACGTGAGGGGGTTGAACGAGAAGGCGGGTATGTTCTCGGGGGCGTAGCCTACATGGATTCCCAGATGCTGGGCGCGGGCGCCTGTGCCGATGAGCATGGCGACGGCCGCAAGGATAAGGGTGACTGTCTTTTTCATTATCTTTAAGTGGCTGACCGCCACAGGTGATTAATGGGCTGACCGCCAGAAGTGTTTGTCGGGCGGTCAGCCGCTGGTTATAAAAAGGGGTTAGAGGATATAGCCGAGTCCGACGAAGTAGCCGGAGGTGGTGGCTTTGGCCTTGTCGCTCTTGTTGAGGTCGAGGAAGCCCATGCGGTAGCCAGCGAAGAGGCGTAATTGCTGGAACTCAAGTGCTGCGCCGGCGGCACCCATCAGGTCGAACTGGTTGTAGTTGGACTTCTCGCCATACCAGTTGAAGTCATTTTCGGCGGACAGGCCGGTGATTGATTCGGTTCCTTTTGTGTGGGTGTTGCCTCTCAGTGCAAAACTGAACATGGGACCGGCAAAAATGGCCAGGCGTACGTTGTTGCCGAAGGGGATGGCGAAGTTGAGCAGCAGGGGCACGTCAAGCAGGATTTGGGTGTGGGTGGATGTTCCCTTAACTGATAGGAAGGTTCCCTCTTCTTTTTTGATGTTGTAACGTCCCTGGAGACCGAAGGAGAGTCCGATGTTGCCCGAAAGGGCGTGGTTGTAGTTCACTCCTGCGAAGAAACCGTTCATGTCTTTTACGACGAAGTCGGTGGTTGTCTGCGGAGCATAACCGAGATTGATGCCGAGGTTCTGAGCCTGTGATTTGCCTGCCAGCAGCAGGAATGCTGCAACGGCGATGATTGAAATTGTTCTTTTCATAGTGATAGGTATTTTTTTAATAAGTTATTCTTGTGTGGATTGAATAGTAACAATTAATAATTGGGGCTTCACTGATTGTAAAAATAATTCTTAATTATTGTTTTTTTATCGTTTGAGGGTGCCGAATGAACTTGAGCCGCTGTTGCCGCTGTTAGTGCCGGAGGTGGTGCTGGAGGTGGAGCCGGTAGATGTGGCGGGTTTCATGATTTGGATGTAGGTGGGCGATTTGATGGTCTGTCCGGCAACGGACACGGAGGGGCGCACGCGCAGACCCAATTGCGACGAGGTGCCTTCCTTGGTGAAGCTGCTGGCGAAGGTTTTGAGTGCTTCGACTCCCGAGCTGGAGAAGAGCTGGTAAAGGTCGGTGCTCACACCCAGGGGCACGGTGGTGGTTTTCTTGGCGTTGATGTTGTAGTTCTGATTGGTGGTGCCGGTGGCGAATTCCTTGGCGGCAACATCGAGGGCCCAGTCCATCGTGGTGAGTAATGCGTTGCGGTCGGTGGGGTTCTTCACACCGATGTTGACGTTAAGTGCAAGGGGCACGCGTTTGGAAGTGATGGCGGAGGCCAGCATCACCACATCGGTGGCGGAGATTTGTCCACTGGCGATATTGCGGACGTTGACACCTGCCACGGAGACGTTGGAGACGTTCTGCAGAGAGTATTCGCAGTTGGCCAAATTGGCTATGCTGGACAGGTTGTTGGCTAGATTGTCCAGAAAGGTGCATGATGCAAACGAAAGGCTACATGCCACAGCTACAATGATTAACGACTTTTTCATGATGATGTATTTTAATGTGTTTATTGGTGCAAAGATACATTTATTATTTTAATTACAGGCTTTATATATTGTTTTTTTAACAATAAAAAAAGGGGGACAGGCTCGACCTGTCCTCCTGTAGCGTAATATGGGTTGAGTTTTTATTCTACCACCAGTTTCTTGGTGAGGTTGCCCAATGGGGTGTGAGCCACGACGAGGTAGAGGCCTCGCGGCCAGTCTTTGACGGAGAAGGCGGCAGTGTGGGAGTGCGGAGCCAGGGAGCTGTGCTTGATGCCGCCGTAGTGGTAGATGTCCACGCTGGAGATGAAATAGTCGGAGTGGAGGGTGACGAATTCGGAGGCGGGGTTTGGGATGAGCCTAAGACGGTTGTCCATACCTGCGTTGGAGATGGAGGAGTTTCGAGTCTGCCAGAAGACGGGGTCGCTCCATGAGCTGAAGCGTAGGGTGTCGAGTTCGCTACAGACTGTGCGGACATAGGCCACCATGGAGGCACCGGAGAGGATGGTGTCGATGTATTGCCAACGGTTAGTGTTGCAGGTGACGAAGGTGCCGCTGTCGGGCGGGGTGCCTTCGGGGCCGTATGAGATTTGGTACTCGCTGTGATCCCGGTCGGGGTCCCAGCGGAGCATGATGGTGTCGCCGAACCGGCTCATAAGTCCGAAGCGTGAGACGGGTAGGCAGGCAGGTGTGTCAACGGTCCAGATGGTGTCGTATACTTTGATAAGCGGGAAAGCCATCCAGAAGTCCCTCGTCTCAGTCGGAGCCCATTCGTTAAAGGGGAAATCAAGGGTATAGGCAGGATACAGGCAATTGGTGGAGTCCAGCCTCCAACGGATTTTTTTCTTCATATTGGGCATACGGCAATCGCCATCGACAAACCTTCCAATCTGGGTCATTTGACCGTATTGTAATTCTGGATGGGATGGATATGGCTCATCATAGTTTGGGTTGAGCGACCATTCGTATAAGCCTTGAGCCCACTCAGCATAATTATATGATACACCAACATAGAAGGAATCCTCTACATGGATGGGTTTGTCGAAGAAGTGCTGATATTCAAACATCGAAGGGATCATTACATCAAAATTGTACATGGGGTCGGTGCAAACATATCTGTTAGTACGTGTATCGCGACCGAGCCAGGTTCCATTGAACGAAGGGTTGAACACGTTGATGGAGATTACCTCCTTTTGTTCGAAGGTGTCGGGAGAGGCATCGTAGAGGTACAGGAATTCTGCGGGGAAAAGGCCTTCGGATTCGTGTCCTTGACAGTGTGGCCCGCATTCTGTCCGTACCCAGATGGTCAGTCCCACGATGTCGGCTCCCCCTTCGATGTAGTTGTATTGCAGTAAGTCACCGTATATAGTATGTTTCCTTTCTGTCCCCGAGGAGTCGGGAATGTACATAGACAGAATAGAGTAGCCAGTATACATTGGGTTGCCCGAATCAACCCAAGCTTGGTAGTCAAATTGGATGTATGGACGAATGACAGTGTCTATCCGTACATACCCTTGCGCCAGTGCCATACTGGACATTATTATCATTATTACTGTGATGATAATTCTTTTCATATTGGTTGTCTCCTTTCTAATGGTTGCATATTATTGTTGCAGGGGAATCATATACTGTAAATGAATATAATTGGGTTGATACCCCAGGAGAAAAAGTACAAATGGATCTCTGGTATCTCTGCATAGTAGGTGTGGTTTTGATTCCTTTGACAATCTCGACGTTGGTGCAAAGGACAGAGGCGGAGGGGTTCTGTTCAACATGGACACCAAGCATTCCCGTCTTGGTTCCCGACAAGGTGTATCCGCCGTTTCTTAAGTCGTCCAATGAATGAAATCTGTATCCCGATATATATCGTGCCTCATAAGTTCCGGCATAAAAGTTGGCCATGTCAATGCGGTAGAGGTAACTGCCGAATGTCCCGCTAGTGGAGTTGGTGATGTCGTTCAGTATCCATAGCTCTTTTGTGGTCCGGTCATAGCGGATGTCCCTCATCTCGCAGGTGCTTGAAGAGGCTGTTGCGGGAGGGAATTCGAGACTGTATAACAGCAAGGGGACTCCTGCCGAGATTTTGAATACTTTCACAGCCAGACCATCATCCTGAGAGGGTACATCGTAGTGGTAGGCCACGGCAAAGATGTCTTCTTCCAAAGCTGTGGACATGACCTTTCCAGTAACCTTGTGGTCGGTAAAGAAATAGATATCGCTGCCTGGAGTCGGTGGCAGATTGGCATAGTTGGCTCCTTTGTCATGCACGACGAATTCAAGCCTGTTGTAGTAGCAATCCCTCGATACCAGTGCAATGTAGTTGTCGGTGGCAGTCAAGTCAGAGAACAGGTTGAAAGCGTCCTTGTTGTAGTGGAAGGTGTCGATTGACCATGCTAAGCCGGAGAAAAGGGCGTCGCCGTAACCCACGCGTCGGCATCCAATGCCGCTGGAGCCTGAGCCCACTATTGAATCGTCGGCGATGTAAGCCACGCAGGTGGCCGACCCGCTTTGGAATGGGAAGATACGTTTGATTCCAGACACGTGGCAGTCAGGGAAAGTAAAATCTTGGCAGGTGCTGAATCCAATGTTGTTTATAATGAATGTCATAACATAGAACGTGCCACTGGCACCCATCAGGTCGTGGATGCTGAAACTGGCCAACAGTCCATGAGAAAAGGGTGTGCCGGGAATTTTGCCTCCGGCATAGACCATGTCTCCGAATATGCGAAAGTCGTTGATGATTACGAATGGTGGGATTTGTGCAGACCTAATCGTGGGAGATAGATTGTCGTGGTACGACACTGTTTGGTTCGAGCCTTGCCTGGAGTAAACGATATACTTGCCTTCGCGCCATTCCCTGACGATGGTGGTGTCAGCCGGGGTGGTCGGCATCTCCCAAATGCGGCTCTGGGCCAGCACTTCACTTGCCGACAGGAGCATTAAGATGATGATTAGTGTTTTGGTTTTCATGGGATTGTAACATTAGTTGGATATTGGTTGTATAATGCAAATATACACTTTTTTTTAAATATACAAGTTCTTTTGTATTTTGATATGAAAAGGAATATGTGGATTGTTGTAGAAAAAGGAGATGAAGTGCAGGATGAGGCTCATCTTTCTTGTTAGAATTGTTTTGGGTTTAACAATAATTCGTCCATGGCGACGTTAACCAAAAAAGATGAAAATCATGATAAACGAGAAGTTTTCACTCCGCAAGAGGATAAAGAGCTTCGGCTATGCTTTTGCAGGCCTCAGGGTATTGTTCCGGGAGGAGCATAACGCCCGTATTCATGCTGTGGCGGCAGTGTTGGCCGTAGGAGCAGGATTTGTGTTCGGCATCACACCGGGCGAGTGGACGGCGGTGGTGATAGTTATAGCCATGGTACTCGCGGCCGAGGCGGTGAATTCCGCCATTGAGCGGACGGCAGACTTCGTCAAGGCCGAGCGTGACGACCGCAAACGCGACATCAAAGACCTTGCCGCAGGGGCTGTGCTGTTGTGCGCCATAGGTGCCGCGGTGGTGGGTGTTATCGTCTTCCTGCCATATTTGATAACCTTTATAAATACATTGATATGAAGAAATTGCTATTCTATTCGGTGCTTTGCACAGTGATGCTTTGGGGCTGTGTACAGAAAACGCCGACTGACATGTTGGCTGCATTTTACAGTGACTATCTTGCCCTGTCCTGTGGGGATGGGGTATCCGACTACGGACGGGTGCAGGAGTGCCTGAAGAATTATTTGTCACCACGTGTGGCAGACGAGTTGGAGCAGCGTCGGGATGCGGAGCGTGAAGACTGGCTGGACTACGATATCTTTATCCAAGGGCAGGATTGTTGGCCGGGTATCCGCGCTGAGAAAATCACCCAAGTGGAGGGGACAGACTGGTACGATGTGGTGGTGGCACAGCCCGATAACATCAACCACGACAGTATTGTCAATCGCGAGCATGTCTTTTTCTATGTAGAGAAGGGGGATGATGGCTGGAGTATAGGCGCAGTGGACGACCGCCATAACCGTATAGGGTCCGCACCCCGCAACGAGGAGGCGGCACTGAAACGCCACCAATGGAAACTCCTGCAGGAAGAGGGTGTCCGCTGGGAGACACAATATGCCGACGAGATGACACGCCTGCTGGAGCGTGAAGCAGCATACAATATCCGCCTGAACGATGCAGCTCAGCGTTTGAATGACGGTATGGCCTTGGACGATGATGAGTTAATCGCCCTGCTTCCCGATACACGGGACAGGTATATGGTATTCTGGCATGTAGGAGAATGGCCTTTGGACAGTTCCGAGGGCAGACAGAAATCCCGTCCCGAGATTATCGACTCTGTTGTAGTAAGCCGTGCGGCTGAGGGTTGCACACCGCTTATGCACCGCTATGTCGCCATGCTGGAATGGGCCGATGGATGGCCCGGCGAATACATCTACGAGGGAGTCAGCTATTTGCGCCATTGTCACCCCGCCGAGGTAGATGCTGCACTCGACAGCCTTTTCCCCGACAGCGACTGGCAGAAGGAGGAGATACAAGACCATCAGGAGTGGTTTGAATATAATTCCACCAACAAGAGATGGAAGTAAAATAAATAATTCCCCAGTGTTTCTACCGTGTCAGTTTGCGGTTTATCCAAACGGCAAAGGGAATGGTGAGCAGGAAAGTGCAGAGGTCGGCGGTGGCCTGAGCCATCTCGACACCGTGAATGCCAAGGAAACTGGGCAGCAAAAGGACGGCGGGAATGAAAAAGAGCCCTTGCCGCCCGATAGAGAGGAGTGTAGCGGGAAGGGTGAGCCGTATATTCTGGCAAAGCATTCCTGTAGTGGTGGCCAAAGTGCAAAGCGGAAAGACGACACATTGCCATCTCAGAGCACTGGCTCCGATGTCGACCAAGACAGGGTCTTCGCTGCGGAAAAGGGTGATAATCTGCGGGGCAAAAATGTAGCCCAACACTGAGAGGAGGGTGAGCATGGTCGTGGATACCCCGAGGGTGAAAAGATACGACTGGCGCACACGGCGGTAAAGATGCGCGCCGTAGTTGAATCCGCACACCGGTTGGAAACCCTGGGTGAAGCCCAGAATAAGCGAGAAGGCAAACATCGTGGTGCGCGACACCACGGCAAAGGCCGCAACCGACGATGCTTCTTGTCCCATCGGGGCATAATGAGCGGCAGCATGGTTGAGCATTATTGCCGAGGCACAGTTGAATGCCTGCCGGAAGAGGGAGGGAAGCCCGCCGGCTACAATTTCGCGGTAGTAAGCCCATGAAGGTTTAAAATTGGCAAAACGGATGTGGACTGACTCGCTGCGCATGGTGCCGTGCAGCAGCAGACACCATGCAAACAATTGGCTCACCGCCGTGGCAACCGAGGCTCCGGTAACACCCATGTCCAGAACAAAAATAAGGATAGGGTCGAGCACAATGTTCAGCACCGCACCGCTTACAATGCCAATCATGCCGAAATGCGCATTGCCCTGTAGGCGCAACTGGTTGTTGAGCGTGAGAGCCGACATCATGAAAGGCGAGGCCAAAAGAATATAGCGGAGATAGTTGCAGGCATGAGGGACGACAGCAGGCGGAGCCCCCAGCAGCACGACAAGTCGGGGGAGCATCGGCAGGCCTACAAGAGCCGCAACAAATCCCACCATAAGGGGAGTGAAAAAACCCACAGCAGCCATGATGCCCGCATCGGAATAGTTGCGGCCGCCCAGGGCACGCGAGATATGGTTGCCGGAGCCGTGGCCAAAAAAGAATCCCACAGCCTGGATGAAGGTCATGTAAGCAAAGGCAATGCCGATACCTGCGGTGGCTTCAGTCGACAGCCTGCCGACGAATGCTGCGTCAACGACATTGTAGAGAGCCGTGACCACCATGCTGATCATTGACGGTATAGCAAGACGGAACACCAGTCGGGGTACCGGTGTTCCTGTCATTTCGCGTCGCTTGCTATCCAGATCGGCCATTGAAGGACTGAAAAATAAAAAGTGAAAAGTGAAAAGTGAAACCTCGCAGGGGTGGGCAAATCATTACCCCTATAATTTCACTTTTCACTTTTCAATTATCTATTCACTTAGAATCCCATGCCGAACATGCTCCAATACTTGGCTTCAAGTTGGCTCCAAGCGAACGATGTGTTCTCATACTGGTCGCGGGTGAAATTGTTGAGCGTGGCACGCATGTCGTCGATACGACCGAGACGCTCGAAACGGGAAGCCTCGCGTTCGATAGCCTCAAGACGGTTGAACGCATTATCCTCAAGGCGCTTCAACTCCTTGTTCATCGAACCCTTGGTGCGCTGCCAAGCCACCGTGGCCAGTTTATTGGCGCGACGGTATTTCCACAGAATGGCATCGGGATTATACTCCTTCTGGCCGCAAATACTGTAAGGCTGGGGCAGCTCGCTGCCGCCGCAGAAAATAGGCACACGGGGTGACTGACCAGGATTGTCGACCGACATCCAGCAGATACCTCCTACGCAGTCTGGCAACCAGTCGCGCAGTTGAGCCACGAAAGAATAGGAGCACCATGCCACACTCACCGTGCGACGGAACTGGACAGTCCCCGGAGCGATAGTATTCAGCGTACGCTGCATCGAAGAACTCAGCCAAGGATTGGCGATGGGGCTGATAATCGTGTCCGTATACTCTTTGCCGTTCTTGTCCTTCTGGGTGACGGGCATTTTGATATTCTGGCACATGTCCATATCTGTTCCCTCATACGTGCTGCGCAGCAGCTCCATCACCTTACGAACATCGACATTGTTGTCGGGTCGCACTGAAAAAGGAAGCTCTGTGGTGTCCATAGTCAACTCCAGCGAAGGGGCAAGGGCGTTGAGAATGAAAAACTCGCGTTCGCGGAAATTCTTCCCGTTGGCATAACTGCTGTTGAAAGCCTTCCAGAAAATGAAATCGCCCTTTCCATCCCATAAGCCATAGCGGCGGGCCACAGACTCAATATTGTCCGAACACATAAAATACTCCGTATTGCCTCGTTGCAGACGTCCGATGCGGGGAATATTGCAGCTCACCCCCACATGGTCGTCGGGAATGCGCTGTGCGGCCCACACACCGCCAATGTTATCCTTGCCTTCGCCCAGAATTTCCATCTGCCAAACCTCCTTTGTGTCGGCAATCGTGATGCACTCACCTCCGTCGGCGTAGCCGTACACTTTGATAAGGCTGGCGATGAGGCGGATAGCGTCGCGGGCGGTAGTGCAGCGTTGCAAGGCCACACGCTGGAGTTCCTCAATCAGGAACATGCCGGCAGGATTGCGCAGTGTGTCGGGACCGCCGAAAGTGCTTTCACCTATTGCCAGCTGATGCTCGTTCAGGCAGGGATAAGCCGTGTTGAGATAAGCATAGGTATGAGCAGCCTCGGGAATGGCACCCACCAGACGCAGACCCGTCGTGTCGCCGCGGAAAGTGGTGTGGAGCGAACCCTTGTAAACAGGATGGACAGTGCCCGGCTCATAATCAGCGGCAGGCTCCATATACATCCATGTGCGATAGCGGCCGTCGCAAGTGTGCGACGTCACAACACTTCCGTCGCGTGAGGCACGCTTGCCTACCATAATGCTGGTGCAGCTCTGTCCGTCAAACTCCGGTTGGCTAATCTCTTGTCCCACTGTGGTGAGGAACAAGGCTGTCAAGACGATCGAAAATAGAACTTTTTTCATGATTAATTATGTTTTTATGTTTTCTTTTCTTGATATATTGGGATGATTTTTAGCGATTGTTTTATGATAAAACCAAGGGTTGGGATTCGTGTTGGTGTATTATTATTCAAAACTCAATAGATTCAGCAACACTTGGGCGGCAGGTTGGGTGAGCGCGTCGGGGAAGTCGTAGTCGGGATGGTGCAACTCGGGTTGCTTTTCGCCTGACCCAATGCCGAACATCGCACCGGGGAACACTTGCAGATAATTGGCAAAATCTTCAGACCAACGGAAAGGGGTGAGGACATGCCACACAGGACAGTTGCAGTGCTCCTCGATAAATTCCACCATGGCCGAATTGTTCTCGGTGGCAAGGAACGGGTCGCGCAAGGTTTGGGAAACTTGCAGGTGATGGGAGGCTGCTATCTGCGATACGATCGTGTTGGCCTCGGACAACAGTTGCTGCATGGTGCTGTTGGTATAAGCACGGAGGGTGAACATGATGTCAGCATCGCCTGCTGAAGTGCCAAAGGCCTCTTCGCCCAGATTGACACAAATAAGCGTTGATTGGCGGAAGCGGTCGGTCGGAGCGTTGGCAGGGCTGTTGAGTCGGTTGAAAGCCTGAATGATTTCGGCTACGGCAAGCCCCGGGTTGATGCCCTTTTCGGGAGTGGAGGCGTGGGTATTGCGGCCAGTCAGACGATATATGACACCTGTGGAGGCGGCAGCGAAAGTATGGTAGTTGAGCACGGCCGTGCCGAGGGGGAATCCGGGTAGATTATGGAATCCGAAGACGGCCTTGATATTGTATTGTTGCAGGATACCTGCATCGAGGATTTTCTGGGAGCCCGTACCCGTCTCCTCTTCGGGTTGGAAGACGAGGATGACATTTTTACTGTCAAGCAACGAGATCTTTCTATCACCTATCCATTCAGCCAATTGAAGAAGCACAGCGGTGTGGCCGTCGTGTCCGCAACGATGTCCGATAGGAAGGGCATCGATATCGCCCCGGATGGCTACTGTGGGATGAGACTGGTCGTTTCCCCATACAGCAACCACACCGAAACCTCCCACATGAGTGAAGACATGGTCGGGATGGCAGGAGGCAAGCTGGTGCACTATCAGGTCATGGGCGTAATGTTCATCGCCCGAAATGCCGGGATGGCTGTGCAGCTCTTGCCGTATGGAGGTATAATCGGTCATTTAAGAAATGGCTATTCGTTTTTTAAAATCAGTTCTTTAAAAGTGTTGCCCCGGTGTTCGAAATTGGTGAAACTGTCATAGCTTGCCGCTGCGGGCGAAAGGAGGCACACCTTACCCCGCTGGGTGTGGGCAAAACACCATGCGACAATTTTGGCATAATCGTCCTCAAGCAGGACGTTTCTCCCCTCAAGAGGATTGGGCGACAATCCTTGCCACTCCTGTATCATACGCCGTCCCGCCTTGCCTACGAATACAAGATTGCCAACCTCGTTGCGGGCAGCGAGGCATACGGCCAAGGGACTGTAGTCAATTCCCCGGTCGAAACCGCCAAGAATCAACGTGTGGGTTTGCGGCAAGGCTTGCAACGCCGCCATAGTGGCCTCGGGTATGGTGCTGATAGAATCGTTGTAGAACGTAATACCCCTGAATGTACCCACTTGTTCGAGACGGTGGGGGAGACCCTGAAAAGAAGCAAGAGCCTCTGCAAAACAAGACGACGACACCCCCATCAGCGAAGTGACCTCCCTCACAGCAAAAATATTGCAGAGATTATGGTCGCCCTGCAGGCGGGTCGGCATACTCGCGACATCCGACTGGCGCGCTTCACGCAGCGAATAGGCGTGGAGCGACGAAACCACCTCTGAACGGAACTCCGAAACCATTGCAACCAGGTCGGCACTGTCGGTGCAATAAAAACAATGGTCGCCTTGTTGTTGGCGCAACATCATCTGCAACTTTGCCATCCCATAGCCACGGTAATCATGGTAATGGTCAAGATGCTCTTGATAGAGATTAAGAACAACGCCGATATGGGGACCGCGATGGATATTCTCAAGCTGGTGACACGAAAACTCAGCCACAACCATCGTCCCTTCGTTCATCTGGTCAACAACGTCGAAAAGTGGAATGCCCATATTGCCCGCCACCAAAACCTGCCTCGAAGGCATAGCCGAAGCCAGCACATGCCCTAACAACGCCGTGGTGGTACTTTTGCCCTTCGTGCCCGTCACCCCCACCGTCATATCGCCAAACACCTGCAGAAACAAATCCGACTGCGACGTGACCTTTTCCAAATTGCAGCGTCCCTCCAACTTCATCATAGGGATGCCCGGCGACTTCACCACCAAGTCATACTCCCTGCCGCAACGCCTCGACTCCTCCAAACAGGCAATGATCCCCTCGTCATCCCGTGCAACAGTTATCTCCGGCAACGGGGTGATGCGCTGCAGCAGCGCATGCGTGCTCCTGCCCTCACGGCCATACCCCGCAATCAAGATGCGGCGGCAACCCAACAGACTATCCAACAATCGCTGCCTGAACATGCTCAAGTAAAATATTAAACAAATCGGGCGGGACATTATGCTCCGCCTCTACACGCGACAAAGACACCCTGTGGGCACACGGGACGAACCCCCTCAAAAGCCGGGGACGAGCCGACCCATACCAACGCTCCAACGCCATTGATAACGCTGTCTTCACCTCATCAACAGTCCCCACACACTCAAACGGCTTCTTGTCCCCTCTGCCTATTAACTCATCGAAAAAAAACTCTAACGCAGGGTCATCCAGCAAATCGTGCCCGAAAATAGACCGGAGACGCGACGGAGGTATAAAAGGAGAAAGAATGATATACGCAAAAAGACACTTGGCACATCTCCCGCACCACACATCCTCCTTGCTGCCCGCATTGCAACTGCGGAACACATCGAAATACTTCGGATAATGGCTAAACAACATTGCAATCTGCAACTCCGAAAGTGGACGGAGAAAACTGAAATAATTCAGCCCTGGCGACAGGAACTCCCTCGTATACCTGCGGAAATCATCCTCAAACCCCTTGCTCTTCGAATACTGGTGATTCACCGTCGATCCCGCCACTGTAGCCTCGTTCGCGCTCCACTCGTTCGAAAGCGCAATATTTGGGACACCGCTAAGCTGCGCAGCCAACAACGAATAAAACGCCAACATCGCACTGAACGGAGTGTGGCCGTTCAAACACCCCTCCCCGTTCAACCTCAGCAAAAGCGGGTCAATCGTGCGTTCAATCACTAACGCATCGTCCAGCTCGTAGCCTGCCGCCTTGATACAATTAATCGTTGCACCGCGCGGATTCATAATCAGCGGAACCGTCGAAAACCCGTCGCCATCCCTCCCGCTCAGCAACTCCAGCGTAACCACCGAATCCTTTCCTCCCCCTATCGGCACAAGAAAATCCCTCCCCCTCGCCGGAGTAAAAGCGAACGGTCCAGGACGCACACCCTCCTTCCGGCACACAATCTCCATAAAATCGTCCAACTTCGCATCAATCCCGTTGATATAGAAAAACTCCCCCAGACCGTAATAGAAAGCCCTCATCCAGAACCCGATCTGATCCTCCGAAAGACATCCGCAAGCCACCACAACCCGCCGAGGGCAAAAAGACTTCCAGTAACTCACCAACTCAATCATTCCGATATTAAAAATCAGCAAATCCGTCAAATCACCCACAGACTCAAAATGAAGGAATCGCCGCGAAGGGATAAAAGCCGTCGGATTGAAAACATAATCCCCAATGCGAAAGGTAAAAACGATGTGCAGCCCATCGGACTGCACATCGTATAGGTAACTTTCATAGACAAACTCAGGGTATGTCTCGCGGAAAGAATTGTATTTTGCCAGATTCGACATCCTATTCGTTCACATCGGCAAGGCAAAAAGCCTGATTATTTCAACTTGAACTCAGTAACACCGATAAGGTTGCCGTTCGCATACAGGTTCAGTCTGTACACACCCGCTTCAAGCTCCAACTGGTCGTCACAACTCCAACTCATCTCGAAAGGACGGGTCTGGCCAGTGAACTCATAAGCTTGAACCATGGTATAAGTGGTACGGACACCGTTGGCATCGAATTTCTGCTCAACAGTTCCGTTATGCAGCACAGCGTTCGAAGGAGAAGTGATGACAGCGTAGACAGTGATAGTGCCAGGCTCTACAACCGAGTTGCCCATCAGATAGCCCTCAATGCGGAAAGCGTGAGTGGCCGATGCACGCGAAGTGGGTTTGCCGGTGCCGTTGCTGAGGCGTTTCAGCGGTGTGACATTCAACTCTGAAGTAGAGAGGACCGATGCACGGCTCACCTTGGCAGCCATCTTGGCGTTCTCAACAGCAACATTCTCTACATTCTTCTTCATTGTGTTCACCTCGCTGCGGAGACTGTCATTTTCATTCTTCAGGATAATATTCTCAGCGCGGAGACGCTCAAGTTCCTCATAATATTCGTCACATTGAGCTTGCAGTTGTGCCAGTTTCTTGTTGATAGAGCCTTTGGTTTTGGCAACAGAAGCCTTGGTTTCGGCCTCATTGTTACTGGCGTTCTTGGCGGCGTCGTTAGCCAATGCAGTCTGTTTGGCGAGCTCTTCTCTGAGACGGTTGATTTCATTTTGCTGGTTGGCAACTTGATTCTGCAGTATCGACACTTGGGCGGCATATTCGGCGTTAGTGGTCTTCTCGCTCTCAGCACGTACTCCCATCAGGTATGCCACATGGGCTACTAACGAATCGTTGATATTGGTGAGAGCCACCTTGTCGTTAGTCAAAGCAATGATACGGTTCTCTTGGTCCTTAACCAACATCTGTAAACGAACCAAGGCCTCGCGATCGGCATAACCGTCAGCGGCTTTCAGTGCGTTGAGTTCATATGTCTGTTGGTTTAGACGTTCTTGCAAGCGGTTGATTTCAGCCTTACGGGCAGCAAGTTCAGCATTCAGTTTCTTCAGTTTTGCACTGTTAGCCTTGGAACCGGAGCGAGTGGCCTTGACATTGCGGTTGCCCTTTGTTCCGGCATTGTTCAGTTGGTCAATCAAACGCTGGATTTCGGCAGCCTGAGCCTGGATGGAACTGTCCTTCTCGGCCAATTGGCGGGTATAGTCGTCACAAGTGGCTTGCATTTCCTGATACTCTTTCATAATGTCGTTCAGGCGGGTCTGCATTTCGTTGACAGTGGGTCCATTTTGTCCATTTTGGTTGCACGAAACAAGGCAACCGACAGCCAAAAAAGTGAGTGCGACTACCTTGAAAATAGATACCTTTCTCATTGTTTTCATTGTATTTATGTATTTAAATTTATCTATGTGAAAAATATTTTGTACTTTTGTAATCGAATTGCAAAGATAAATCTTTTTTTTTGAATAGACAGTTTTTCAATAAAAAAAATATGAGACAACCGAAAAGACTTTCAGATACTCAGAGAAAACAGGTATTCAGAAGAACTGAGTATCTGAAAAGCGGACAATATGGAGATCCGTTTATTTTTTTAATTGTAATATTCTTTTCGGCACTATTCTTTTCGGTACCACTTAAGGCTCAGGATAAAGAAGATGGGAAATTGCTATTGGTGCTCGAAGGCGGTGTCGGATTGGGTTCATATCGTGATTTTGGTGCTTCGCCTTTAATAGTACGAGGACCTGAGTTGTGTACGGCACTGAGTGTTGAGAAAAGAACTAAAAACTGGCTTTTTGATATGGGTGCGGGACTCTCGGGAGGTACTTATGGCTATCGCATCCATCTGAGTTCTTTTTTTACATACGGAGGGCAACTCTCAGCCTATACTGAGTTGCTCCGATCCTTCTATTGTCGGAATGGGTGGCAGTTTTGGTGTGGTGCGGGAATCGATGATTTGTTTGACATTCGTTACAACAAACAGTTAAGCAATGCCAGTGTTGGAATGTCGAACTTTTTCAGACTGCGTTTGTCTGTCCGTGCTGAATATTCTTGGAATAGATGGTGTGGGTATGCTCAGTTGTGGACAGACCCTGTGGCATTGTTGCTCCGTCCAGGATTTTCTTATATTAATAATTACGATAGGGATATAGCCAATCCGGTGGGCAATGCTTTCGATCAGTATGAGTGGTATGTGTCGGGACTTACGGGTATTGCTTCTCGGGTGGGGGTGCGCTGCCGCCTTGATGCGGGTAATGAGGTAGGGGTGGCTTATTGCTGGGGGTATTTGACTTCCCGTGTTTCGTCCCGGCCCGGTTTGGCGCCTTGGCGTTTCCAGCAGGCTGGTCATGGATTAACTTTTCAACTTCTTTTTAACTTATGAGTCGTTTTTGTTTTTGCCGTGTTTTGCCCGGGTTGGTGCATTATGGCCGACGTGTTTTTCGGAACGTTGTGGCGCCGATGTTTTTTTTGTTGTTGTCGGGGGGTGCGATGTTCCTTGCCGCGGGTTGCGAGAAAGCTTTGATGAACGAGGGGGCCACTTCTCCGGTAAGTACTTTTGATTATTTGTGGCAGCGGGTGGATGAGCAGTATTCAATGTTTGATGTGAAGGGTGTAGACTGGTGTGCGGTGTATGATTCGCTTCGTCCAAAGGTGTACGAGGGGATGGAGGACGATAGTCTTTTCGCGGTTTGTGCGGCGATGTTGAATTGTTTGGATGACGGACATGTGAATTTGGTTGCGCCTTTCGATGCGTCGCGGTCGATTGCGGTTCATCGTCGTTTTTTTGCGGAGTCGGGGATTGATGTGAATTGTGTAGTGTTGAATTATCTTGGTGTGGGTTATCACAGCACGGGTGGTGTGGCCTATGGTTCGCTATGCAACGGGAAGGTGATTTATGTGTATTATGGTTCGTTTTCGAGTAGTGTGTCGGAGGCAGGGTTGCGCCGGATTGTCGCTATGTATCCGGATGCTCAGGGTATGATTCTTGATATCCGGGGCAACGGAGGAGGCGATTTGTCGAATGTTGTGCGGTTGCTGGGTGTGATGCGGTCGGAGGGGCAGGTGTTGTACAGCAGCCAGATTAAGGCGGGTGCGGCTCACGATTGTTTCACTGAGTTGGTGCCGACGTATGCTCCGGTAAACAAGGACGAGGGGTTCGGGCTTCCGGTGGCTGTGCTTGTGGACAGAGGTTGTTTTAGTGCCGCCAGTACGTTTGCCATTGCCACCCAGGCGTATGACAATATGTTTCTCATGGGTGATACAACGGGGGGAGGCCTCGGTTTGCCTACCATGGGTACGCTGCCCAACGGCTGGCTATACCGTTTTTCGATTACCCGGACTATCGCTTTGGACGGGAAGAATTATGAGAACGGTGTGCCGCCCGATATTTTGCTTAAGTTCGACAGGGAGGCTGCATCGACGCTGGGTCGGGACAATATCATCGACTCGGCCTGTGCGCTGATTACTAATTACGGTTCGTCGATTCGTTAATCTGTTTGTCTGTTGATATTATGCAAGTCGTTAAACATGTCAACATTAAAACTAATCTATCAATATTAAAACTTTCACACTTTCAATATTAAAACTTTTACACTTTCAAATTATGAAGATTCTTATTCGAGCCAGTTATCCTAACTATCATATGGTGCGCCGCTATGCTTTACAGGGACCGGATGTGTTTAATTGTGATGTTGACGATGCGGGCAATACGCTTGAGGGCAATAAGCCGGGCACGGTGATTTATTCGTACGACGGCGACGACACTAAGCATGAGTTGCCGCCGCGTTGGTACGATATGTATCTTTTGCTTAAAACGCGCGACAGCCAGAAGGAGCAGTTTTTGCGCTTGCTGATTGCGGAGCGCGAGGGTACGGCCACTTCTGAACAGGCTGCTCAGTTGGCTATGCATCGTACTAATTTCCGCAATGCTATTATTGATTATGTAGAGGCACACCCTATGCCAGACAATGATGAGCTGGTCACCCCGCTCACGGACAGGGTCTTTACCGATGATGAGATCAGCCATAAGGGACGGATGCTTCTTGAACTGACGCAGAATTGTTATCCAGTGCCGGACTTTGTCATCCTCACGGCTGAACTTTTCCGTCATCCGGAACATTTGGAAGATCGTCTTGCTCAGGCCATCAATTATCTGGAACAAATGACCCGTCTCCATATGGGCGACGATACACATCCGTTAGTGATTGCTATCCGTTGCGCCATGCCGCAATATATCCCGGGTCTTATGCCTACCTTACTCAATATTGGTGTTACACGCGAAGCCTACCAGGCTCTTGGGGCGGGTTTTAGCGAAGGGATGGCTAACCGTGTCTATCTCTCAACCCTCCATACCATCTGTGAGATGCTGGGTATTGAGCGTAAATACGAGTCTTCCGACATCGCTCTTGATCTTGAGGCGCAGAAACAACGCATCGCAGCTATGGAATGCGAGATTGTCAATTGTCGTGAAGACGGTCTCCGTCTGCTTACCGATGCTTTCTACCAAACGCTCCGGTTGGTGGAATATATACGGGATTTTTATATCAAAAACCAAGACCTTATCCTTACGTTCATGCAAGGAAAGCAGGCTTCGCCTTCGCTTATCTTGCAGCGTATGGTGTGGACTATAGGCAACGATGAATCTTATCCAGGTGTGTTGTATAGCCGTCACAGCCGCACGGGCAAAGGCTGCCAGATAGAGAGTTTCCGCGATATTTTCGGTGAGGAGATCATGACGGGCGACGTACATTCGGAAGACCTTGCCTATACCAACCGCGATGCTATCAAACATGACTTTCCCGCCGTTTACCATTTCCATCCGTTGCTTGTCAAGCTCGAAGAACGCTACCATTCGCCTGTGACCATAGAATTCGCCGTTGAGACACGTCCCCGCCAAGTCAGTCTCTTTTCTGTCCTCCAGCTCAACCTGTCTGAAATGACGGGTCGTGCCGCCCTTGTATCGGCTATCGACCTCCTGCATGAGGGTCGCATAAGCCCAACTCATGTGCTTGACATTATCAAGCCGTATCACCTCCGTCAGATTGTATCCAATTCGATAGACGAACGTTCTATGAAGAAACTCCAGTTTTTCGGCAAAGGTGTCAGCGTGCTGCCTCGTACTGCTGTTTCTGCAGTTCTCTGTTTTTCGGCTGCCAAGGCGAGGGAAATGGTCGCCCAAGGCCATCAAGTGTGCCTGTGTCAGGAGCGCTTTGTTCCGGAGGATACCATCACTCTCAATGAGGTTCATGCCATCCTTAGCATGACTCCCGCCGCAATCCATGTCGTCACTGCATGCCGTGGCTATGGTATCCCCGCACTTCTGGATCTCCACAGCTACGGTATCCACTTCTTGACCGAACCTGACGGCACCGTCACTGTAGTCAACAGCGAAGGACAGCAACTCCATGAACTCGAAAAGATCACTGTCTCCAGTTACCACCAAACCATCTATAAAGGCGTTGCAGACTTCCGTCCCGCACGTTTCTCTAAATATCTGCAGGGCAAACATGTCGACCTCGCACCCGACGAAGTGCAATATTTCAATGAAATGAAGGAAGCCTATCTGGTTCATCAGGAAATCGTCAGTGCGCAGAAGGCCTCGGGTATTGACGACCTGGGTAAACTTGCGCGCCTTATCCGCTGCGAACTTCAAGACCGTCCGGACACCGCTTCGGGCATCGTGAACAATTGGTACAAAGACCACTCTGACCAATATGTGCGCCAAGTGCTTGAAAGCCGCATGGGTTCCCATCTTGACCAGTCGCGCGTTTTCAGTCTCCTCACACCTGACCACAAGGTCCACTTCTTTTGTGCAGTCTCTCAAGTATGCCTCGAACGCGGACTCTCAGGACTCAAAGCAGGCTCCTTCATGCTGGGACGTTTTGTCTCCAAACCTATCCCTACCTCCGTTTGGAACCGGCTCAGCGACCGGGTAGTTGCCTTTCTTGTCAACGAGTATGTCCTTTACGAGAAGTATACGCGTGTGCTGGAGGAGGTGGGTGAGATACGCCTTGCGCGTGCCCACAGCCGCATCGAATCGGAGGGTATGGACAGTATGGTGGTCGAATCGTTCGATATGCTTAATTTGGTGCCTCTGATTTGTTCCACGCACGACTGGTTGAATGTTGCCCGGGAGCTGGAATCAATGGAGCATCAGGATAACACACATCTCCTGGTTGACAAACTGTCGAGACCTATCGGTGAGATTTTCGACCTCTCGAACCCGTACACTGCGAAGCAGGTCAAGGCTCACGAGTTGACTCATTAACGTTTTCACAGTCCCGAAATGAAAGCTTTTGTCTTTGCCTTGCTGTTCCCGTTCGCGCTTGCCGCCCAAGGGGGTGGGGACACGGTATGCCCGGACTATAGGATTCTGAAAAACCTCCAGAACAGCCGCACTCCCGTGGGCAACACGCTTTGGGTCGCGGTCAGCAATTCTTTCGTCGTCTCACCCTTGGTTCCCATAACGATGGGTGTCGGGAGTTTGGTTGCGACAGAAACGCAATGCAAGCAAACGCTCTTCGCGAATGCCAGCGAGGCGGGAGCTGCCTGGCTTTTGAATGCTGGGTTGACAATGGGTCTGAAGTATTTTGTGGGGCGGCCTCGTCCTTGGGTGGCGCATGAGGGCGACCTTGTGTGTCTGCAACGGGTGGGCAGTCCTTCGTTCCCGTCGGGTCACACGTCGTTTGCTTTTACGTCGGCCACGGCTCTCGCTTTGCTTTATCCCTGCTGGTATGTCGTTGTGCCTGCCTATCTCTGGGCTACGGCGGTGGGTTTTAGCCGTCTTTATGTGGGTGCGCATTATCCTACGGATGTTCTCGCGGGAGCCGTTATCGGCACTGCTACCGCTCTTTTTGTCCACTGGGTGCACAATCGTTATCTGAACACTAATTCCCCTGCCACACCTCCCCCCGATGCCGTGGTCATCCCTCTTTCTTTTACTTTTTAAAGGAGAGTGGTGGATGCGTTGATGAATGTGTTAATGTATTACCCCAAATCGGTCATTAGGAGCACTGTCCTTGGTTCGCTCTTTCACCCACCCTTCGCCCTCCATTCTTCCTCAGTTCTCCTTCAGAAATGGGAGAACGATGGGAGAACGATGGGAGAACTGAGGGCTAAGGAGCGACGGAAGAGAGGACAAGCCTATATCGGTCACCGAAACGGAAAACAGAATAAAACGGTTATTATCAGCCTTTCCATTTCACTTGTCTCTGATTTACTCTTGAGTAGCCTCGGCCAGAGGTCTGCTTAGCCTAATGACCGATTTGGGATTAATGTATTAATGTGTGAATCGACTAACGAATTGACACATTAACGAATTAACGAGTTTAATTTGTGTACCAGTCTTTGAATTCGCTTACGCGGGCTTTGGGAACGACGATGCGTTCGGGTGTGTCTACCGACAGTGTGAGGGTGTATCTGCCGAGGAGCCACACGGAGATTTCTCTGATGGCGCTGTGGGCTACGATGAATTGTCTGTTGACGCGGAAGAATTGCGTGGGGTCAAGTTGCGCCATTAGTCCGTCGAGGGGGCGGTCGAGGGGATGAGTGTGTCCGTCGAGGGTCAGAGCCACGGTGTTTCCGTCTGTCAGGTAGATGCAGGCTATTTCGTTGACGTCGAGGGGCACGAGTTTGTCGCGGAGGGGGATGAGGAAGTGGTGCTTGTATTGACGGTAGTGTTGTTGCAGCATTTCTATGGCATGGTTCAGGGCTCCGTCGGGGTTGGGGAGGGAGGGGTGGAGGGTGAGGCGGTGCAGTTTTTCTATGGCGCGTTTGAGGTCGTCAGGGTTGATGGGTTTGAGGAGGTAGTCTATGCTGTTGACCCGGAAGGCTTGCAGGGCGTATTCGTCGTAGGCGGTGGTGAAGACGATTGGGCAGGGGATGGTTGTCTGGTCGAAGATGTGGAAGGCGAGCCCGTCGGCAAGATGGATGTCGAGGAATACGATGTCGGGGATTTTTGTTTCGTCGGTTCGTGAATGTGTTGGTTCGTTGATCGGTTTATACTTTGACGTGTTGTCGCACCCGGCGGCGTTGAACCATTCGACGGTTTCTTCGACGGTTTGGAGGACGGTGAGGATGGTTATGTCGGGTGCTGTTGCGGCGAGGAGGCGCGTGAGGTGTTGCACAGCTATGTTTTCGTCTTCGATAATCAGGGCGTTTGGCATATTTTGAATTTATTAAGGTGGGTTCTATTAATTCATTTTTGAGAGCGCGTGTCTCCGACACGCTGAGATGTATTTACTTGATATACCTAACACTGCATGTGCGTGGTTATCGAGAGTCTGCCTCTCCGGGGCAATTTATATAAGTCCTTTTAATACGTTAATCTGATTGACACGTTGACACATTCACACGTTCAAGAGGGGTATTTGGACGGTGAAAGTGTCGTGGGTTTGACGGATGACGATGTCGCGGTGGAGTGTGAGTTGGCATCGTTGGCTGAGGTTCCGCAGTCCGATGCTGCCGTGGGGGTCGGTGTGGGAGTCGTTTTTGGGTTGGAGGGGATTGGACACGACGAGGCAGAGGTTTTTTTCGTCAGCCATTGCGGAGGCGATGGTGACGGTGAGGGGATGGTTTTTGCTCACGATGTTGTGTTGCAAGGCGTTTTCCACTAACAGTTGTATGCTGATGGGTACTATTTGGGTTGAAAAGCATGCGGGGTTGATGCGGGTTTCGACCTGGAAACTGTCGCCATAGCGTATTCGCATCATAGCTATGAAGTTGTCGGTGAAGCGCATTTCGTCGGCAAGGGGGACGAGTCGTTGCTGCTGCATGATGTAGCGGTAGGAGAGGGCCAGCTGTTGGAGGTAGTGGTGTGCGCGGTTGTCATCGTAGCCTATCAGTCCGTCGAGGGTGTTGAGGGAGTTGAAGAGGAAGTGTGGGTCGATTTGTTTTTCGAGGGCGTCGTAGCGGTTTTGGATATTTTCGGTTTGTGTGCGTTCTTCTTCGAGGAGCATTCGTTGATGGCGTGTGAGGTTGTAGAGGAGGATGGTGATGAGGATTGCTGTGAGTGCCACGAAGCCGTCTTTGATCATGCCGATGTCGATGCGGATATCAATGCCTAAGGCTGGGGTGACACAGGCACCCACCCACGATGAGAGGATGCTGAACAGAGCGGCTATGGCGAGGGTGCCGATAATGGACCAGAGGAATGTCCTATTGGGGTTTTGCCGGTTTGCCGGGGCAGCGGAAAGATTGTGGAAAAGGTGGAAGTTGTACAGGAACAGCATGCAGCAGAGCAAGAGCATGTGGACAAATGTGAAGAGGGTGTGCGATGTGGAGAACGGTGCATACTGGCTGAAACGGAGATCGTCGATATGGATGATGCCTGTCAGTATCACTCCTGTGACTAAGGAGAACAGGAGGGCGTTGCGGGGTTTGAAGGGATGCTCAATGCGCAGAGGTGGAAAATGGGGCAATCGTTGGTTTGGGGACATGGCATATTTTGAGTTTGTTAATCTGATTAGCATGTTGACACATTTACACATTCATAATGTTGATTCGTCAATCTAACGTTGAACGAGTTGTTTTATTGTTCATGTCCAAAAACCCATTCAGGCGACACCTATTTTGAACCGTTTGGCTGCGCGGAGGCAGAGGCAGCTGGTGGCGAAATAGAGCGCGGTCTGCAGCCAGAGCATCAGGTATTCGAATTTCACTTCCGCAAGGGTCGCCCCCATGGTGTTGATACGGATGAATCCCTGTATGCCGTGGGTAGAGGGGAAAAGGTATGAGAACAGACGCCAGAATGATGGCATGTTGCATGAAGGCCAGATGGCTCCCGAAAGGAAGAGGAGTACCACGCTGAAGAATATACAGGTGATAATCCCCGTGTCGCGTTCGCGTACAAAACTGCAAACCGTCATGCAGAAGAAAACCGTGGCAAGCATGAAGGGGAGCAGGAAAACACAAAGGTCGCCGATGCGCCCGATATGGGGCAGGCCGAACCCCCGTGGCATAAGCACAAGGTCGACAGCCACAATGGGGAGGTAAAGCGCAAGGTATGCTAAGGCACGTCCCACCACTACGCGTGTGCGCCCTTCGAGACGCAGGTGCGGCGGGATAACGCGTAAAGTGCGGCGGTCTTCACGCGCGGTGCCGAAAAGAATTCCTATGCCGAGGAAAAGCGTTTGGTGAACCACAAGCACCAGCAGGGCGGGCACAAGGAAACTGGTGAACCCGCCGGCCGGCGAGTAAAGCTTCACATCGTCGAAAGGAATGGGTTGTACCAGTTCGTCGGCACCTTCGCCAGTAATGCCTGCAAGTCCATAGCGTTCCACCTCCACTTGCTGCATCTCGTCGAGGAGTACGGCACTGGTGCCCGACAAAACGCTGCGGTAATAGAGAAAACTGCTCATGTCGCAAAAGAGGCACACACGCGCTGTCTCCCCATGAGCGAGGCGGTAGTCATAGTCGTGCGGGAACAGAACAATGCCGTGGATGCGCCGCTGCTGCATCAAATGCTTGGCCTCGGCCATATTGCAACAATGATAGTCCACCCTCATTTCCGGTGTGGCATCAAGCTTGTGGATAAAACGGTGCGAAGCCTCGCTGCGCGACTCGTCAACCACTGCTACAGGCAGGTGGCGCACCAGCTCGTTCCGGTAAATGGCACCGAAAATAAGCGGGTAGAGAAGAGTGGCGATGAAAAAAATAAGAATCACACCTTTGTCGTGCAACACCCGTTGCACCTCGATGACAAACACATCCCAAATGTCTTTCAGTAGTCTCATATTCTCTGGATTCGTTAATCAATTGAACATTCACTCTTCACCATAAGTACAAAGTAGACGGCATCCGACCAAACCGGTAATCAGGAAGAGCAGCAATGCGCAGACCTGCACCCAGCACAACCCCATCCCGCAACCGAAAAGCGAAATCCGCGACACGGCCATATAATAATGACGCAAAGGGAACAACTGGGCAAGAGCCTGCAGAGCCCCAGGCATATTGTCCACAGGGTATGAGAACCCCGACATTGTGAACGCCAGCGTGCCGTAGATGGCGGCAAAGCAAGTGGAAAGATGGGCGTCAGGAATAATGCCCGACAGGAAAACACCTGTGGCCTGCATGGCCGTGACAAGCAGCAGAGTGAGCAATGCAACCAGCAGGAAACTGCCATGTAGCTCGAAACGGCACCAGCCGAACAACACCACATTGCCCAGTATCCCCATCGTTGTAAACCACAGCGTATATGGCGCAAGCTTGCCCAGTAGAGCCGGCAACGCATCCTCCCCGAGCCACTCGCGCAGCGTACCCGCCTTGCGTTCCCTGCCAACCATATAAACCGTCAACAGCAGCACACTCAACCCCAGCATGCCTGGCAGCATCGTTGTCAGTACATACGGCTGGTAATTAGCCGTGGGATTGCTGATCAGGTGGGAGTCCAATTCAATAGGCTGGATAAGACCCATAATCTGCTTTTCGTCATAGCCTTTCTTTCGCAATACCTCGCGTTGCACCGCACCCGAGGCCAGTTTGCTAATAGTGGCGAGCGACCGATAGCTCAGTGCGCCGCTCAACAAATAGGCGTTATTGCTGTACAGAGCCAGATGCGGACGGGTAAACGACAGAACATCGTTATAGGTACCCTTCGGAATCTCAAGAAAAGCATAAATTTCCTGCCGCTGCATGGCCAGCCGTGCAGCCGTGTGGCTGTTGTACACTGCCACAACACGCACTCCTTGCATCGCGTTGATCTCATGGCAGAGCCGGCGGGAAAGATAGCTGCCGTCGCGGTCCACGATTGCAATAGGTAGCCGTTGGGGCTGCCCTTCGGCCATGAGGGTGAGGAAGAAAATATAGCAGAAGACTATCCCCAGCGTGGTCAACAGCAAATAGCGTGCTTGACCCTGCCAAAGCAGACGTTTTATCTCCCGCCTCAATGCCGAAACAAAAACACCCTTGCCCATCTCAATTCGTTGTTTGTAATTCGTTAATCTGTCTATTCATTGGTCTGTTGATATGATGCGAGCCGTTGAATTCATCGACATTGATGTTAACATATTTACGCATCCCTTAGCACAATGGCTGTCATTCCGGGACGGGCATTCGGTATCGGCTCCGTCGGCACCAGTTTCAAGTCAAAGCTCTTCACATCATATTGTCCGTTGATTTTGGTGGCACGCCAGACGGCATACGAGGCCATGGCTTTCAGGTAGGTGACTTTTGCCCGGTAGGTCTGTTCGCCAAGAGCGGGAATCTGGATATCCACTTCTTTTCCTACAGTCAAATTCCCCAGTAAATCCTCACGCACACTCACCGAAATCCATGTATTGCTCATGTCAAGGATGGACATGACTGGCGAACCCGTGCCGATAAGGTCGCTCCGTTTGGCATAGATTTCAGCCACCTCACCGTCGCATGGAGCCAACAGGTAACGGTCGTGTACATAAGATGCTACCTCCGACACGGCACCTTCGGCCTGCTGTACCAAAGCTGCTGCCGCAGATTTGTCCTCGCTCTGGGCTCCTTCGCGGGCCATTTCGTATTGCAACTTGGCGGCGTTGGCTGTGGCCACTGCAGCGCGATATTGGGCTTCGGCTTCGTCGCGCTTTTGGGCGGAAACCACTTTTTTGTCATATAGTGTCTGCACACGGTCATACGACTTCTTGGCAATGTCGACACCCACTTCGGCTTTCTGCCACATCTCATAGGCCGAGGCGACCTGCTGTTGGCGGGCACCGTTCTTGGCTTTGGTGCTTTGTGCGTCGGCAGCAGCGCGTGCGGCGCGCGCCTGCTGCATCTTCGCGTCCACTTCGGGGCTGCTGATATACGCCAGCGTGTCGCCTTCGTGCACATGCTGTCCCTCCTCCACGTAGAGGAGGCTCAGGCGTCCGGGTACCTTGTTGGAGACACGGTACTCGTCGGCACACACCTCTCCGGTAATCATTTCAGGTTCGGGTTGGATGGCGAAGATACCTATTACGGCAACAATGACCACTACGGCAATGACCGTACCTATTCCCATCCATAGGCTTTTCTGTTCTTTATTCATAATTTTGAATTCGTTAATTCGTTAGTGTGCTAATCCGTTAATCCGATTCACGCATTGACACATTAACACGTTTACACATTCATTTATTTTTAATTCTCAACACTCTTTCCCATGGCTTGCATCAGGTAGAGATGGTCAAGACGAAGCTCGATTTCGGCATCAAGCACTTCGCTTTTGGCTTTCATCCATGCAGTCTGGGCGGCCATAAGGTCGGTAGAACTAATCACCCCTGCATCGAACGACTCGTCGGCAAGGCGAAGGTTCTCTTCGGCATTCTCCAGGTCGCTCTTGGCCTGCTGCAGTTTCACATTGGCAACGCGCAACTCGTGGTTTAGTTTGTTGACTTCGAGGCGTACCAAATTGCGAGCCTCCTCCATTTGGCAGGCGGCTTCGGTGCGTTTGTGTTTGGCGGCTTTGACGGCAAGGATGTCGCCAGGATGGCACAAGGGGATATTGACCACCACACCAGCAGTGAACATGCCACCGAAATTCTTTTGGAATCCGTTGTACATGTTGGGGTTGCTCACCACGTATGATCCGGTCACGGCCACGTTGGGCAACAGACCGGCACGGGCAATGTGTACTCCTTGGTTGGCAATCGCTTCGGCATCGCGGAGCATTCGGATATCGTTTCTGCGGTTGCAGATGGTGTCGAGGAGAATGTTGTCCACGGGCAAGTATAATCGTTCGGTAGTGTCTTCGACAAAGGTGTAGTTGCTGTCCGGGTTAAGCCCGCATATCTGGCAGAGAGCCAGTCGGGCCAACTCCACACCGCAGTCGGCCTTGGTCAAGTTCATGCGGGCTTCGTTGAGCTTGACACGCACCTTGGTCACATCGCCACGGGTGGCCACATCTGCCTCAAGCATAGCCTCAACATCGCTGTTGAGGGTCTCGAGCAGATTGTAATATTGTTTGGCCAGCTGCTGTTTGTGGAGGATGGAATTATACTGCCAGTAGGCAGCGTCGACGGCAATAATCAGGCCGTCGTACACCTTGTCGCCCACAGCTTGCTGCAGGTCGCGATTGTATTGCGCAGTTTTATAGAGTGCGGCGAGACGCCCTCCGAGGAAAACGGGCTGGCTGACGGTGACGCTTCCGGCAATGATATTGCGAAGGTCGAGGTCCATGGCGTCGGTCACCTGTCGCCCCATGTTGTTGAGGTTTTCTTCAATGCGCATGCCACCGAGGTTGTGTACTATGCGTGTGGCCAGTTCGGGGTCGGTGATGCCTATGTTGGTCAAGAAGTCGCTTAGGGTGGCGGCAATGTCGCCCTCCACAGTGGTGCCGATGTGGTTGACATCGTATGCCTGCTGGTCGCTGAGGAGTTTGACACTTTTTTGGTTCCAGATGTAGGTGCCGTTGGCGTCCACTTTGGGAAGGAATTGGCAGAAGGCCATTTTTTCCAGAGCTTCGGCTGTGGCGATGCGCTCTTGGGCGGCTTTGAGTGTTGGATTGCTTTGAGTGGCCAGATAGCGGCATTGCGACAGGCTGAATGAGCGTTCGGGCTGTTGGGCTGCGACGGTGAGTGCAAGCAGCAAGGATAAAATGGCGGTCAGTGTTTTTCGTATCATATTTTGAGTGATTTTGATTCTGCAAAAGTACCACCTTTCTGCCACATGGAGAAGGCTCCGTGGTCTGAAACGGCAAAAAAGAGTCCCGAATTGCTCTTTTCTTGGATTGAAAATGAAAATTGCGAAATGTCTTGAATATGTTAATTCGTTAATCTGTTAATTCGTGAATCGGATTTGCTCATTTAATAACCGTTTTATTCTGTTTCCCGTCTTGATGACCAATAAGGGTACGGCCGCTCCGCCTTCGCTTCTTTGTCCTCAGTTCTTCCTTCGTTCTCCCATTGAGGAAGGAGAAATGAGGAAGAACTGAGGTCGAGCGGTGGATGAAAAAGCGAGCCAAAGACAATGCGAAAGGGTCTTGGGCGCAGGTTGGGGAAGATTCGTGGAGGTGGGTGTGCGTTGAAAAGGGATGACAGAAACGGTGGAACCGTTTTTGTTGTGCCCCGACAACGGAAAACCGGAGTAACCAAAGGGGACTTCTATGAATCACCTCAAAGAGGTGAGACTAAATAATACGGTACAAGCCGAAGGCGCAGTGCCAGGACATTCAGACATAAGGAAACTGCGTCCCGAAGTGCCGAGACATGTATACAGAATTTATAGGATTCGCCATAAACCATTTCGGTGTATGCAGGTCGATGTGATATGTGTCGGGGCAATAACTGGATAATGCCTGATGACCGATTGGGGTTGAATGGTCAAATGCCTTTGTGCAACTGGGGCACGGACGTTTTTGTCCCGGGATTGAGGGGCCTTTTGAATTGGTTTTGTCCGTTAATGGTTTTAACCGTTGATACGATGCTGGTCGTTAAATATATCAACATTGCATATGTCAACATATCATCATTCAAAAAAAAACCGTATCTTTGCAAACTGAATTGAAAAACGGTATTGGCTTATGACTAAGTTTATCGGAGCTCATGTGAGCGCGTCGGGCGGCGTAGGGAACGCGGTCCTGAATGCCGAGGCCATCGGGGCTACGGCTTTTGCCTTGTTTACGCGCAACCAGCGCAGTTGGGTGAGCAAGCCTTTGGAGCAGGGGGATGTGAATGGTTTCAAGTCGCTGATGAGGGAGCGTGGTTTTGACGCCCGTTATGTGTTGCCGCACGACAGCTATTTGATTAATCTCGGCTCGCCGGACGAAGAGACGCTGGCCAAGAGCCGGGCTGCTTTTCTCGACGAGATGCAGCGGGCGCAGCAGTTAGGACTGACGATGCTGAATTTCCATCCGGGCAGCCATTTGAACCGGATGGGTGAGGGGGAGTGTCTTGACCAGATTGCCCGCGAGATTAACCTTGCCCTCGACCGGACAGAGGGAGTGACGGCGGTGATTGAGAACACGGCGGGACAAGGAACGAATCTTGGCTGGCGTTTCGAGCACATTGCCCGTATTATCGAGGGTGTGGACGACAAGAGCCGTGTGGGTGTGTGCATCGACACGTGCCATACGTTGGCGGCGGGTTATGACATCGGCACGGAGATGGGCTATCAGTTCACGATGGAGGAGTTTGACCGTGTGGTGGGTTTGAAGTATCTCCGCGCGGTGCATCTGAACGACAGCAAGAAGGGAGTGGGCAGCCATGTGGACCGGCATGAGAGCCTCGGCCTTGGGTTGATGGGAAGGGATTTCTTTGTCCGCTTTATGAACGACCCGCGTTTCGACGATATGCCTATTATCCTCGAAACTCCCGACCCGGCACGCTGGGCTGAGGAGATCAAATGGCTTTTCCAACTAAAAGGAGAAAACTAAAAAACGATATGGCCGCTCAGGGAGAGCTGATAACTAAAAACTTAAAACATAAAACTAAAACGGGTATTGCCTTTTTAGTTTTTACCTGTTGTTTTTTAGTTTTACGGGCTCAGCCCACGACTGTCCACGACTATGAGTTTACCACAGGGGTGGACTCGTCGCTGTGGGTGGACATGACGGTGTCGACCCCATGGGTGCCGTTGATTGTATGCAGGTATCAGTTGCCTTTCTCATTCTTTTTCTACGACAGGGACTATACGGCGGTAGATATGTATCGTGACGGCTCATTGAGCTTTCCTCCTTCATGGGACAATGCCCCATACAATTACTTTCCCAATCAGTTGGGGCAGGTCGGGGTGCATGCTACCGGCATATTCGGATATCGAAACGATTATACGAACGACTATATGAGCAACCCTGGTTTTGTGTATATGCGAAGTTTGGAGTATGGCAGCGAGGGTCACCGTGTGGTAGTTATCCAAATGGGGAGTTTTCTGAATCACGATGTCGTGAACAATTTTCAGATACATCTGCATGAGGAGGACTATTCGATAACGATAGTGTATGGCGAAAGGGCATTTGCGGGCAGCACGCCAGTGGGAATCGGACTGCTGTTTGGAGCCAACCTTGCTGCTATTGTCAACCAAAACAGCCACACGGTGTCGACTCAGGCCACGGGGACACCACCCACCTCATGGCCGGGGCAATATCGTTATTATCGTTTTGTGCCGAGTGATTCGATATGTCCCATACCGAGAGATTTTTCGGCAGAGCTTGTATGGGAGAGTGAGAACGACGACATCCGGCTGACATGGAGTGATTGTTCTGTGATTGACAGTTTCAGGGTGGAGTACGGTCCCACGGGTTTTGCCGAGGGGAGCGGCACCAGTATGATGGTGCATGGAACGCAAGTGGTGATACATGATTTGCACACTGCGGAGGAAATAGAGGTAAGGGTGTATGCACAATGCGCTCATGGCGAAAGCGGCTATGCCAGCGATACAATTATCCCTTGTCCCACACCTGCGGGTCTTGTAATGTCTAACGTCAATTTGACAAGTGACGATCTAATTCTTAAGTGGGATAGTCTTCCCCGTTATCATAGCTACAGGGTGGAATACGGACCGCCCGGATTTGCCGAGGGAACAGGAACCACGCTGACTTCGAATACCGCGTCGGTATTGCTGCCGACACTGTCTCCAGATGAAGATTTCGAGGCGAGGTTATATGCACAATGCACTTATGGCGAGAGCGACTATATCAGCCTCTTGTTCCACGTCCCTTGTCCCTTGTCTGACAATAACAAGATACATTATGCCAGCCTCCATTGTGATGGTGTAAAGTGTTGTACGGGAACGTTCCATAACCCTGCCGATGTCAGTTCGCCGGCAAATATTCTTGACTTCGGCAGTGATTCGTCAGCATCGAGACACACTGTACACAGCGACACTTCGGAGCGTGACCCGCGTACGGGCAATAGGCTGCGTACTGTGCCTGAGGGGTTCTGCTCTTCGGTCCGGTTGGGCAACTGGCTGGGTGGCGGGGAGCAGGAGTCTATTTTCTATACCATTGATGTGGATACCAACGAATTTGACTTGCTCATTCTCCGCTATGCGCTGGTGGAGGAACAGCCCTATCACGCCCCGTTGGATCAGCCTCATTTCGACCTTGACATCACTACGCCCGCAGGTGTCAGCATCAGTCCCTGCTATCATGGCAATTTCGTTTCGGGCGACTTGTCGGGCTGGAACAGAGTGCCGGGTCTCGTTGAGGTTCTTTGGCGGGATTGGGATGCTGTGGGGGTAGATCTTTCCCCCTTGCATGGACAGACTATTGTCGTCGCTCTTTCAAACTATGACTGTGCTTACACGGCTCATTACGGCTATGCCTATTTTACATTGCAGACTGGTACAAAGCGCATCCTTGCCGAGAGCTGTGGCAATGAGATTGTGAACACGTTCCGCGCTCCACAAGGATTCTCCTATCGTTGGTATTCGGCATCTGACACGGCCACGACGCTTTCGACTGCCGACACGCTTCATGTCTCTACAGCAGGTGACTACGGTTGTCAGGTCTCATATCGTCTTTCTGAGCAGGTGTGCGGTTTTAGCCTCTCTACTTATGCCGGCGGGCGTTATCCGGTGGCAGCGTTCGCTTTGCAGCTGCTCGACTCGTGCGGTGCTCTGTGCCGCTTTGCTAACCAAAGTGTTATTTCGCGTGATAGTGCGCACACTCAATTGACCGATTTCCCGTGTGAGGAGTATTTGTGGTGTTTTGATGACGGGACAACTTCCACGGTTGCAAATCCGGTGCATGGGTTTGATGAAGGAGTACATACGGTGACCCTCTACGCCATGCTTGCGGGCGGAGCGTGTGTGGATTCGGTCAGCCAGGCGTTCTCTGTCGTTTTTCAGTATGATACTGTCGATGTCGCCATTTGTGAGGGCGATGTTTATCGGTTTTTCGGACAGGAGCTGGCCGAAGCGGGAGAATATGTGCATGCGGATGTTTGCCATCATACAACGCTTCACTTGCAGGTGAACCCTGTCTATGACACGCGGCTTTACGATTCTTATCAGCAAGGGGATGATTACTTCTTCGACGGTGTGGGTTGCTATCGTCCGGGGGTGTATGAAAGGCGGTATGTCACTGTTGATGGTTGTGACAGTACGGTAACGCTGTATCTCAGTTGTCTGGATGTAAGGGATACTGTGGTTTGCTCGTCTTCGTTGCCTGTGGAATGGGAGGGTGTGCCTTTTTACGGGGCGGGGAGTGACACGCTACGTTTTGCCTGTGCAGGGGGTACGGACAGCATTGTTGTGTTGAATCTCGGTGTTCTGCAGCAGCCGTTGCCGAGTATTGTCCCTGAGGCTTTCTGTCATGAGCCGGGTGGCTATAGTCTTGTTTTGCCCGACAGCCTTTGTTACCGATGGAGTTCGTGGCCGGAGGACACGTCTTTGCCCACAGGATGGGTGCGTGGTGGCGAAATGCCGAATCCTGTGTTGCTTTCGCCTGCGGACACGACGGTGTATGGTCTGGAGGCGGAGCGTTGCGACACGGTTCATTGTCCGTGGCGTGATACTTTTCAGCTTGCGCCTGTGCAGCCTGTGGAGGCTCGTCTTGCGGTTTTGCCGGATACGCTCGATATGGATAATCTCACGCTTACAGCGATTGACCATACATTGAGACCCCATGAGAGGCAGTGGTTTGTAGATGGGCTGCTTTCTTCTTCCACGGACAGCATGATGGTTTACTTGTCTTCCCTTTCGGAGGACAGTGTTCAGGTGATGCTTGTGGTGACGACTCCCGATTGCTTCGACACGGCTTATGCAACGGTGCCGTTGAGGATACAGATGCTTTGGTTCCCGAATGTCTTCACGCCCGACGAGCCTACCAACAATCTGTTTCGAGGCTATGGGGTAAATGTCCGTGACTACGACCTGAAGGTTTTCACCCGTTGGGGCGACTGCATTTTCCACACCACGGATATTAACCAGGGGTGGAACGGCACTTACCGCGGAGTGAAAAGTCCCATCGCGGCTTACGCTTATCTCTGCCACTACACTACGCTGGAAGGTCGCCGGGAGGTGGCAAAGGGTACCGTCACCCTGTTAAGATAAGACTATGACGCCTGTTTTAGTGGATTGAGTCGAGATACTGGCGCACATGGTCGAAGACTATATCGGCACGTATGTCGAAAGCTTCGCGCGAGGCGTACCCAATATGGGGCACACAGATACAATTGGGTGCTGTAAGCAAGGGATGGTCGGAGGCCAGAGGAGGCTCTTTCTCGTAGACATCTATGCCGGCACCGGCTATGCTGTGGTTGCTCAAAGCTTCGGCCAAAGCAGGGATGTCCACCACATTGCCGCGGGCAGTGTTGATAAGAATAGCGGTGGGTTTCATCTTGGCAATGCGTTCACGGCTTATCAAATGGTGAGTCTCGGCATTCAACGGCACATGCAGGGTGACGATGTCGCTCTGTTGCATCAAGGCGTCAAGGTCAGTGTACTCCACGCCCAGTTGCTCTACTTCAGTGTGGCGACTGCGGTTGTAGGCTATCACTTTGCAGCCGAAGGCAAGCAGCAGCCGGATGGTGGCGGTGCCAATAGCTCCTGTGCCCACAACACCTACGGTCTTGCCACGCAGTTCGCGTCCCAAAAAGGCACCGCGGCTTTCGCCTTGACGAGTGGCGGCATCGAGGTCGGTGATGCGCCGCATCACATCAAGCATCAGTCCGATGGCCAGTTCGCTTACCGCGGTGGTGGAATAGCCGGCGGCATTCTGTACGGTGATTTGATGCTCTTTACAGTATGCAAGGTCTATATGATCCAGCCCGGTGAAAGCAACTGAGAGGTATTTGAGTTCAGAACAGTGGCTCAATACTGTGGCAGGCAAGGCGATGTTGGAAATGACGGCAATCTCCGCTTGGTGCATTCTTTCCACCAAGGTGTCAGCATCCTCTTTGCGGTCCATGTAATATTCAAATTCATGTCCCTTTGAGTTCATTTCGCTTTTCAGCTCTTCAAAATGCTCCCGGCTTATGCCTAAGGGCTCTACGCATACAATCTTCATGGCTAATAAAAATTTATTTATTTCCGGCTTTTGGCCTTTTTCACGCTGAAACCGAAACTGCCGAGTTTCTCGCCAAGTGAGTAATATTTCCCATGCGAGAAGGCAAGGGGTTCGGCATGGTTCAGCTGAAACGCCCCAGTCGATTTGTCAATCAGTTTTTCGTCTGCATTCACTGCCACCACGTTTGCCAGAAACATGTCGTGGCTGCCCAGTGGACGTATATCTGTCACTTTGCATTCAATGTTCAGTGGACTTTCGGCAATCAGGGGAGCCTTTACTATCTGTCCCTTCTCAGGGGAGAGGTGCATCTCTTTGAATTTGTTGTAGTCTTTTCCGCTACGTACACCGCACCAGTCTGTCGTGCGGGCAAGCCGTGCAGTGGTAAGGTTGATGACAAACTCTCCTGTGCGTTTAATGATGTCGTACGAATGGCGTTCCCGTCTGACAGATATATAGCACATAGGAGGGTCTGTGCATACCGTTCCCGTCCAAGCAATAGTGATGATATTGTAGTTCTCAGGTTCATCACCGCAACTCACCATCACGGCGGGTAAAGGGTAGATGAGTGTGCCGGGCTTGAAGGGGACTTTCATGGCAGTGCGGGCTATTCCTTAAACTTTTTGTCCAGTTCCTCAATCCAGAAACGGAACTGCTTGTCGGTTTCTGCCAGGTTTGCAACGGTTTTGCATGCATGGAGCACAGTGGCGTGATCCTTGTTGCCGCACTGCAGTCCGATAATGGCAAGCGACGATTTGGTCAGTTTCTTGGCATAGTACATCGTCAACTGGCGTGCTTGTACAATCTCGCGTTTGCGGGTGCGCGACTGAATGCTCTCAATGGGAATGTTGAAGTAATCGCACACCACTTTCTGAATATAGTCGATGGTCACTTCACGGTTGGTGCTCTTCACAAACTTGTCGACCATCTGGCGTGCCAATTCAATAGTGATGTCGCGATGGTTCAACGACGACTGTGCCATAAGTGAAATGAGGGCTCCTTCCAATTCTCGGACATTGGTGTTAATATTGTAGGCGATGTATTCAATCACCTCGTCGGGCATTTCAACACCGTCGCTGGCCAGTTTTTGGCGCAGAATGCTCATGCGGGTCTCAACATCCGGAGGCAGCAACTCGGCAGCCAGACCCCATTTCAAACGGGAGGTGAGGCGGGTCTCAAGTCCTTGAAGTTCACTGGGGGCTTTGTCACTGGTAATGATAAGCTGCTTCCCAGCCTGATGCAATGTATTGAAGATATGGAAGAAAGCTTCCTGTGTGCGGCCAGCCTTGTTGCTCCAAAACTGAATGTCGTCCACAATCAACACATCAATCATTTCATAGAAATGGACAAAGTCGGATGTGGTGCCGTTTCTTCCGGCATCCATATACTGCTGCATGAATTGTTCAGAAGTAACGTACAAGACTGTCAGTTCGGGATGCAACTCTTTTGTCTTCAACCCTATGGCATTGGCCAAGTGAGTCTTGCCCAAACCTACGCCCCCGTGGAGCATCAAAGGGTTGAAAGCTGTCTTACCCGGCTTTTCTGCCACGGCATATCCTGCGGCACGGGCCAATCGGTTGCACTCGCCCTCTACATAATTGTGGAGTGTATAGGAGGAACTGAGTTGTGAATTGATGCGTACCTTTTGTATGCCCGGTATCACGAACGGATTGGGAAATTCCCTTCCGTCGTCAAGCTTCAAGTTCATCGGCACGTCGCGAGGTTGGTTCATGGTCGATTGCCTGCCGGTAGAAGGGATTTTTGTTGTTATTGGCTGCTCGGCGATGCTGGTGTCCATCACCACACTATATTGTAGACAGGCTTCGTTGCCCAGCGTAAGCTGTATGGCACGTTTCAGTAAGTCGGCATAATTCTGCTCCAACCACTCGTAGAAGAACGGGCTTGGCACTTTTATTATCAAAGTACTGCCATCCAGTTTCAGTGGAACGATGGGTTCAAACCAGGTACTAAAAACTTTCTCGTTCTCTTTACCCGTCAGATTGTCTTTGATAAAACCAAGACATTCTTCCCATACTCTCTGGTAGTCCTTCTCCATTACTTTCGTTGTTGTTTCGTTATTATAGCTCATTTTACTTTTTGTTTCGTGTTGTTTGTCAGAAACGGAATTTCTCCGTTTTTTCAAACAGCGACTTGTTGATAAGTCTTCGCCCTTCGCTGTCTTAGTATCACTTATGAAGCATCCTTGGTTCGCTGTTCATGATGCAAAAATGCAACAAAATTATCACCCGCCAAGGTGAAAAATAAATTTGCATTATTCGGAAAAAAAATGTAAAGCAAACCGTTCTCTACACCTCCTTCTTGATACGCTATTCTTTCAAAAAAACTGAAAAATAACTATTTTACATGTCTGACAGCCTTTTTTTCGCCCTTTAAAGATACGCTTTTTTTCTCGTATCACAAAATTTTTTTTCGGTTTTTCCCCCATTATCGACGTGTTTTGTTGATAAGCCAACCAACTTGTTGACCAGTAGTCCGATATTGACTAATATCTTTATAATGCTCTGTGATTCATATGTTTACTTTCTGTTCGCTCACAATGCACTGATAATCATAATTCCCCTTGGCATCCTTCGGCGCCCCCTTTTACCACCCATTTTTTTTAACTTCCTAATCCTCAAAAATATGGTTTTTTATCCACATATCTCGGTTCAAAAGTATATTTTTTTTCGGCCCCCGTTTGGGTTGGAAAAATCGGCTCTTTTTCCCCTCCATCCATGTTGGACAATCGTCGTAATGTACTCGCAACGCCAGTTTCCGTCTCTGCTTACCAGTCCAGTTTTCCTGTCTGCCCCCGGCTTAAAATTTTTTTTTATAGGCTTAAAAATATTTTTTATAAGAAAAACATCATTTATATTAAAAAAAAGAGTAACTTTGCAGATGGAAATATTACGGTAAAAAAACTGAAAAAATAATATAACTCTTTAAATTCAAATCAAATGAAAACAGCTTATAATTTCAATGCAGGTCCTTGCGTCCTGCCAAAAGAGGCCATTGAGTCCACCATCAATGCCATCCGCGACTTCGACAACACCGGTATCGGTCTGCTCGAGATTTCCCACCGTACCCCCGGTTGGGAGCGCACCATGGAAGAAACCCGCCAACTGTGGCGCGACCTGTTGAACATCCCCGCCGAATACGAAATCCTTTTCCTCGGTGGTGGTGCCAGCACCGGCTTCATGGATGTCCCCGCCAACCTCCTCAACAAGAAGGCTGCCTATCTGCAGACCGGCGTGTGGGCAAAGAAAGCCGCCAAAGAGGCTAAGAACTTCGGCGAGACCGTGATTGTCGCTTCTTCCGAAGACAAGACCTACAGCTACATCCCCAAGGGTTGGACCGTTCCTGCCGATGCAGACTACTTCCACATCACCACTAACAACACCATCTACGGTACCGAGATCCGCCGCGATTTCGACGCCAGCGAGATTAACAACGTTATGCTCGTTGCCGATATGAGCTCCGACATCATGAGCCGTCCCGTCGACGTGAAGAAATATGGTCTTATCTATGGCGGTGCCCAGAAGAACGTTGGCCCTGCCGGTGTCACCTTCTACATCGTCCGCAAAGACATCCTCGGCAAGATCACCGACCGCAAGTACATGAACCCCCTGCCCACCATGGTCGACTTCCGCACCCACGCTGCTGAAGAGGCTAAGAACATCTCCATGTTCAACACTCCTCCCGTGAGCGCTATCTTCGTCATGCACGAGACCCTGAAATGGGTTAAGGACACCATCGGCGGTGTTGAGAACATGAACAAACTCAACGTCAAGAAGAGTGCCTTGCTGTATGAAGAAATCGACCGCAACACCATGTTCCGTGGTACTGTCGAGAAGGAAGACCGTTCCATCATGAACCACTGCTGGGTGATGGCCGAGGGTCGCGAGAACCTCGAGGCCGACTTCATGGCCTTCGCCAAGGAGCGCGGCATGGTTGGTATCAAGGGTCACCGCAGCGTCGGCGGCTTCCGTGCCAGCCTCTACAACGCTTGTCCCATCGAGGCCGTCGAGGCTCTCGTCCAGTGCATGCAGGACTTCGAGAAAGCTCATAAATAATAATCAATCACGGGAAAACTTAGGATGTCTAAGGACAACCTAAGTTTTCCTAATAAATAAAAGAAACACAGCAAACATGAAAGTTTTAGTTGCTACCGAAAAACCTTTCGCCAAAGTCGCTGTTGACGGCATCCGCGAAGTGGTTGAGAAGAATGGCCACGAACTGGCTCTTCTCGAGAAATACACCGACGTGAACGACTTCTACGCAGCTGTTGAGGATGCCGAAGCTCTTATCGTCCGCTCCGACAAAGTCACCAGAGAGGTCATCGACCACGCCAAAAACCTGAAAATCGTCGTCCGTGCCGGTGCCGGTTATGACAACCTCGACCTCGAGGCCTGCACCGAGCGTGGCATTGTGGCCATGAACACCCCCGGTCAGAACAGCAACGCCGTTGCCGAGCTGGTTATGGGCATGCTTGTCTATGCCGTCCGCAACTTCTACAACGGAAAGAGCGGCTCCGAGCTCATGGGCAAGAAACTGGGTATCCTCGCCTTCGGTAACGTGGGACGCAATGTAGCCCGTATCGCCAAGGGATTTGGCATGGACGTCTATGCCTACGACGCATTCCTCACTGCCGAGCAGATCAACTCCAGCGCGATGGCCAAGGCCGTCCCCAGCCAGGAAGCTCTGTTCGAGACTTGCGACATCGTCTCCCTGCACATCCCCGCTACCGCCGAGACCAAGCAGAGCATCAATTATGCCCTCGTCAACAAGATGCACAAGGGAGGTATTCTGGTCAACAGTGCCCGCAAGGAAGTCATCAACGAGCCCGAACTGCTCAAATTGATGGCTGAGCGCACCGACCTCAAATACATCACCGACATCATGCCCGATGCCGATGCCGAGTTCAAGGCTTTTGAAGGCCGCTACTTCGCCACACCCAAAAAGATGGGTGCCCAGACCGAAGAGGCCAACATCAACGCCGGTATTGCAGCCGCCAACCAGATTTGCGATTTCTTCGCCACCGGCTGCACCAAATTCCAAGTGAACAAATAATTTTTCATAGGGATTTTAAAGGTGGGGGGAAGGCTTTTGTCTTCCCCCTTTTTTTTCATCACTCCCACCGTCATTGCCCATGCTCTGCATCTTCAATCCCGAACACGACCTCTGCCTTGCCAACGGCAACCGCCACTTCATGCCGCCCTCGTCGGCGTTGCTGTTTGCCCGCGAGGGAGCCTCGATTATGCAGGTGGTGTATCCCGATGCGGTGGCGGTGCCGTCCGTCCAGGCGGGGCAGGCCTATGCCGCCTTGGCCGACGGGGCAGGCTGGCAGTGTGCTGGAAACCCTGCCATAGTGCCGTGGGGCTGGAACATCACCCTGAAGACCCAGCTGCTCAAAGCTGGCATCCCCGCCGAAGCAATGCCCGACGACAGCCGTCTCGACCTCTGGCGGCAGCTGCAGCACCGCAGCACCCTGCTCCCTTTGCAGCCCGAAAGCTGTGCCGTCACCCATCGCGACGAAGTGGAGGAAATGCTTGCGCTGCATGGCGACGTGGTGCTGAAAGCCCCGTGGTCGGGCTCTGGGCGCGGGTTGCGCTGGATTGGCAGCCGTATGACCGAGCACGACATCCGCTGGATGGACAAGGTGGTCCGTGAACAGCGATGTGTCATTGCCGAGCCTCGGCGCAGGGTGGCCGACGATTTTGCCCTCGAATACAGTGTACAGGGTGGCCACCTGCTCTTTGTGGGCTATTCACTTTTTCAGTCCGAGAAAGGGGTCTATCGCTCCAATCTACTACTTAGCGACGAGGCAATAGCCGCGCGCACAGGCTTTGCCGACCGGGAGAAGACTGAGCTGGAAGAGTGGCTGACCCTCCACATCGCACCGCACTACGAAGGCCCGTTGGGTGTAGATTGCATCCGGACAGAGGACGGCGCCGTCTTTGTGAGCGAGCTGAACCTGCGCCACACTATGGGACTGGTGGCGCACTGCTACCTGCAGCAGCATCCCGAAGCCGAGGGCCGCCGCCTGACGCTCGAAGGCAACAAGCTGTGTGTCGACAGATAGCATGTCGGCATCCGTTGGCAGTTTGTTTATCAGTTCGTTATAGCTCCAATCGCTAAACACAAATCGGTCATTAGACCGACTTCTAAACCTATAGTTTTGACAATTTTCCCCTTCGTTAGGCTACCGCCGTTGGGCAAGAGATGCTCCCTTCGTTCTTCGCTCGTTCTCCGCTCGTTCTTCGCTTTTAAAGCGAAGAACAAGCGAAGAACAACCGTGGAACGAGCGAGGAAAATACGGAGTATCAGTGTCTTTACGGTTTTGCATTGGTTTATTCTTATTTTTTGAGGAATAAATGGGAAACGACAGTCGGGCCGGGAAGAAAACAAGACTGGGACAGCAGAAAGTGATGACGATATATTGTTTTGATAATCATTGTGTTTTGTATGTATGGTGTATGGTTTGTTTTAGGAAAATGATGAGAAAAACATGTTTTTTGGAATTTTATTCGTATTTTTGCAAATTGTTTTATGAGGGAGTAATTGGCGGCAGAGGCCGTGAACGATGTCAACAAATCCCTGGCCTGCAAAGGCTTGGTATCGCTCGCAAGCAATGAGACTCATAGGTGCGGGTTGCCGCGTCTGTGGTCTTTTCTTTTTTCCGGCCATCTCTCTCGGAACAACAAACAAATAGAATAATAAAGAACGGAATATGACATCGAGATTTATCTTCTTCGGAGCCTTCATGGTTTTCATCATTCTGATGCTGGCCATGGATTTGGGCGTGTTTCACAAGAAAGACCATGTGATTAAGATTAAGGAGGCGGCCATCTGGACAGGCATCTGGGTGACGCTGGCCATGCTGTTCGGTCTGCTGCTGAGGTTCAAGGCGGAGTGGGTGCACGGCATCACCTGCATGGACGACTTGCTGCAATATATTGAGGGCGGCACGCTGGCGTCGCACATCAGTGCCGGCATGGACTATGCGGCGGCGCTGGAGGTGTATCGCAAGGAGATTTTCTCGCAGTATCTGGCTGGCTATTTCCTTGAGGAGACGCTGTCGATTGACAACATCTTTGTGATGATTATGATTTTTGTCAGCTTCGGTATCGACAAGCAGTATTATCACCGTATCCTGTTCTGGGGCATTCTGGGTGCCATTGTGATGAGGTTCCTTTTCATCTTCCTGCTTGGTGCGGTTATCCACAAGTTCTCGTGGGTGCTTGCCATCTTCGGTGTTATATTGATTTACAGCGGTATCAAGATGTTCCGCGATAAAGGCGATAAACACATTGACACAGCCAACCATCCGGTGGTGAAACTGGCCAGCCGTTTCTTGCCCGTGAGCCGTCATACCCACGGCCACGACTTTTTCATCAAGCAAGACGGTCGTGTGTATATGACTCCGTTGTTCCTGGTGCTGCTGGTGATTGAGTTCTCGGATGTGATTTTTGCCGTCGATAGTATCCCGGCAGTGTTCTCAGTGACCACCGACACCTATATCGTTTATTTCTCCAATATTTTTGCCATCATGGGACTGCGGTCGCTGTTCTTCCTGCTGAGCAATGTGACGGACATGTTCTGGCTGCTGAAATACGGCCTGGGCGTGCTGCTGTGCTTTATCGGTGTCAAGATGATAGGGCACGAGTTCTTCGGTTTGGAGATTAGCACGATTGCTTCGCTGATGGTCATCCTCGGCATCCTGGTGGGTTCGATTGCCCTTTCGCTGCTTTTCCCCAAGAAGCAAAAAGCAACGGTGCAGGACAATTAGTTGGCAGATGGTTGTAGTTGAGGCGTTTTTGATTGCATTGGCTTTGTGTGTGGATAGCCTTGTGGTGTCCACCACCAGCAGTTTCCGCAGCAAGATGGTTTTTCGACGGGGACTGCTGATGGCAGTGGTGTTTGCCTTTTTCCAAGGGCTGTTTCCGCTGCTGGGTGCGCTGCTGGGCGCGGCGTTCAAGGATGTTGTGGCCGCTGTGGACCATTGGATAGCCTTCGGTTTGCTGCTTGCCGTGGGCGGCAAGATGATATGGGATGCCCTCTTTGCCAAGGAAGACGATAAGGTGCTTGATGTCACCAGTTTCGGCACCATGTGTGTGCTGGGCATTGCCACCAGCATCGATGCCTTTGTGGTGGGTATCGGCTTCGGCTTGGACAGCACGCTGTCGCAGACCCTCTTCACTGTGGCGATGATTATGTTTGTCACGTTCCTCGTTTCGCTGACGGGCTGGTATCTGGGCAAACGCAACGTGCCGGTGCCGGAGAAGATTGCCGGTGTGGTGGCGGGCGTTGTGCTGATAGGCCTTGGAGTCTATACCCTGTTGGAACACACGGTACTTTAACCCTTTTCTTTTAGTGTTAGGTGTCAGAAATCAAACCCTGCGCTGAGGTAAACACCCCAGGGCGAGGGCTGGTTGTAGCGGGACCAGTGTATGTTGAACAAGATGGGACCGATGAATGATTTGTGGCCGTATTGTATTGCAAAGGCATAGTCGGTAAGGGTGTTCAAGCGATACGCGGAGGCTTCCTCATCATCGAGATTACCGGCAAATGTGCTGAATCCCGCAGCGGTGAAGGAGATGTAGTCTTTGGGGGCGATTTGCCAGCGGAAATCGATATTGGCCACAACTTCGGCATGGGAGTAGGAGAAGAAGTGAGGCATATTGTAGCCGATGTATGGAAGTTGGTTCTCGTAGAATCGTCCGGGGGTGATGCCTCCGATATAGCTTTCCAT